>Ga0315316_10002255_pt1 | contig 13816 bp, 10 predicted proteins | sample M160m3416metaG_FD_203702 | JGI IMG/M metagenome (GOLD analysis project Ga0315316, IMG submission 203702) | Ammonia-oxidizing marine archaeal communities from Monterey Bay, California, United States - M1 60m 3416 | ecosystem: Environmental > Aquatic > Marine > Intertidal zone | place: USA...
CCACAGCTGAAGAATTGGCTGCCGGCTATGAAGACCGTGATTTGTTTGAATACATTGAGCTGCTCAATATTTCGAACGGGGAGATTGCCCTGCTGGGCTGTCGCTTTGCCGATGGAGTTGATTATGAGTTTGATGCCAGTGCCCCGGCTCTCCTTGGATTGGGACAGAGTATCTTGGTTGTGCGTGATCGTGATGCCTTTGCCTTTCGTTATGGTCAGCAGGCTGCAGCACGCGTTTCCGGGGAATTCAGTGACGGGACCGGCTTGAGTAATGATGGTGAGTCCATTGCCATTGAGGGGGTCTCCGGCCTGATTCGTGATTTCACCTATAATGACAAAGCGCCCTGGCCTGAAACGCCTGATGGTGAAGGGTTCAGCCTTGTTTTGTTATCCCCTGAAACCAACCCGGATCATAATATTGCCGGGAATTGGCGAGCTAGCCTGGCAGAGGGTGGATCTCCCGGTGAACAGGAGCCTGCCGGTCAGTCCTTTGCGTCGTGGTCAGAAAGTAATGGCGGAGTGGCGCCGGGTTCGGATTCCGATCATGACGGGCGTAATGCCCTGCTTGAATACGCAATGGGAACAGACCCCAATGTCGCTGAATTGTCCTCGGAGCTGATGACAGGAACTCGACAGAGCCTGGAGGTGAACGGTGGTATCGGTGACTACCTTGTTATTGAGTTTACAAGGAACCTGAACACCTCGGGAATTACCATGTTTCCTGAATTGTCACTCGCCCTGGAGCGGTGGGATGCCGTTGACGGGGAGCTGGTAAAAATGGGTGAGCAGGACAATGGCGACGGGACGGCAAGGGTGTTATACCGAACCGCAGAGCGCTTTGAAAACTTTCCGGAAATAACCCGTTTCTTCAGGATTCGGGTGAATCTGCCTTAGCGTAAGTTATCTTTTGGAGCGTCGCAAAATCAGTTCATCCCGGTAGATGTCCCGGTTTGAGCCCTGGAACTCAGTCTTCATTCTCAACTTTAGCCCGGCGAGGTCGACGAGTTCCCAGCCAGTGAATCTCCATGCCCCGTCATTGCCGTCGTGCTCAATGCCAACCACTAGATGGTGGGCGTCATAGTGTATTTTTCCGGTGCGAGTCCTTGGCTGGTAGTAAAAGCTCCTTAAGGTGCTGCCCCTGCTTGATGACTCAAAGAGCTTGGGGTCCAGATAGCATATTCTGCCGCTTGCCAGATGCGTTATCTTCAGATCCGGATAGCCGGATCGTTGAACTTTTCCGGTGGCTGACTTCGGAAACTCACAGCTGAAACCGGGAAGCTTGTCCATGTGTGCAGCAATTGCGTCCTCGAAGAATCTACTGGCCTCATTAATACGCCTGAGTTGCCGGACCGGGCTGCTGTCCTGATTAAGCTCTGCAAGGGTTTTATCAAGGGCTCCGGCAAGGCCGGTTAGGATGCTGGTTTCGGGTGATCGGGCGGCATTGAAGGGAATGACATCCCTGCCGGAGGCAACCTTAATGAGTTTTGTGAATGAAATAGAAGTAAACGCGGAACCCTGCCTGATTAAATTACGCAAGTCATCTTCGGCTGTAGCCTCTTGAGGCGAAATTGGAGGATGCGGCTGCTCGTCTGGTGTTTTTCCACAGCCCGTGCATGCCAATAACAGCGCGATGGTAATTGGTGGTCTCATTCTATCCGGATTGCCGAGTCGAGCTTAATGCATGCGGCATCAGCGCATTCAGGACTCGCGGCATGCACCGTAAGGAGGGGTTCGCCGGCATTTATGCGTTCGCCCACCTTGCGGATATTGGATAAGCCAACCGAGAAATCGATGTCGTCGTCGGCTCGCTGGCGACCGGCGCCCAGTTGCAAAGATGCCCTGCCGGCCGCTGCGGCATCGACACACTTAATGTTGCCTGAGGCAGTTGCCTTCAGGTCTTTCTTGATCCTTGCGGTGTGCAGGTCGGAGAATTTCTCCATCTGCTCGGGTGATCCCCCCTGTTGCTCAACGATCTCCAAAAACTTGGCATAGGCATTGCCCTTGGTAAGCCATTCATTGAGTCGCGTGCGGGGTTGATTGCTTAATTTGACGGCGAGGTCGAGAGTGATGTTGACAAGGTCATCAGGGCCTCCCCCCCTAAGGGTTGTGATTGCCTCTGATACTTCCAGAGCGTTGCCGACCGTGTGCCCCAGTGGCTGGTTCATTGGATTATATGCCACCTGTGTCTTAACCCCCATCATTTCGCCGACCTCCTGCATGGCTGTCCCGAGGGACAGTGCTTCCGCCTCGGTTTGCATGAACGCACCGGAGCCGAACTTGACGTCCAGGACAAGATGATCCAGTGATTCCGCAAGTTTTTTGCTCATGATGCTTGCCACGATAAGTGGTTGGGACGGCACAGTTGCAGTGACATCGCGTAATGCGTAGAGCTTTTTGTCAGCTGGAGCGATGTCGGCGGTTTGTCCCATCATCACGACTCCTGTCTTATCAATTTGAGCGAGGGCAGCCTCTTTACTAAGATTGACATTGAATCCCGGGATGCTTTCCAGTTTATCGAGTGTGCCGCCCGTTATTCCAAGTCCCCGGCCTGAGATCATTGGAATAATCAGCTCGGTGTCGCAGGCTAGGAGTGGTGCCAATACCAGGGACACCTTGTCTCCTATGCCGCCAGTGGAGTGCTTGTCCACCACCCTGCGTGTTCCCTTGGAGGGGTAGTCCAGGGAATCGCCGCTCTCCAGCATTGCGCGGGTGAGTGACGTTGTTTCATCATTGCTCATGCCGCTGAAATATATAGCCATGGCAAGGGCACTCATTTGGTAGTCGGGGATTTTTCCGGAGGTGAAGCCGTCAATAAGGGCCTTGATTTCCGCATGAGTGAGGCTTCTGCCGTCACGTTTCTTTTCTATGAGGGAAGGGATGTGCACGCCTTTTAATTACCTTGAATGCTGATTGAAAAATGATGGCGAAGAAGATGACTGACGTAGGTGAAGTCCTGGTGAGCGCCGGTGCATCTAGGGGCAGCCTTGCCTTTTAGTGACAATAAAGGAACCTCTTCACGGGTATGGTCGCTGCCATGCCATGTGGGATCGTTACCATGGTCTGCGGTAATGATCAGTAGGTCATCGGGTTGTATTTTCGGGAGGAATGCACCTAGCCAATGATTGAAGTCAAGTAGGCAGGAGGCATATCCGCCGGGATCCCGGCGATGACCGTAGAGCATGTCAAAATCCACCAGATTAGCGAAGATAAGTCCGTCCGTTCCCTCATTCCAGACCTTGTCGATTGCTCGCATTCCGTCTGAGTTTGATGCCGTTGATATTGAGTTTTTGATGGATCTTCCCGCGAAAATGTCCTGGATCTTGCCAATGGCGGTGATGGTGATGCCTGCGGCATCTAACTCATCGAGGATGGTCGGGGGTGGGGTGATTGAGAAATCGCGACGGGTGGCACTCCGCCTGTAAGAGCGCTCACTTCCGGTAAAGGGGCGTGCAATAACCCGGGCAATGTTGAAATGATCACAGTGGTTCCTCGCAATTTCGCACAGTGAATAGAGTTCCTTGAGCGTGATGATTTCCTCATGGGCCGCAACCTGGAAGACCGAGTCTGCAGAGGTGTAGAGGATGGGCTTGCCGCTCTTCATGTGTTCTGTGCCCAGTTCATCAAGGATCGTTGTGCCGCTTTGCGCATAATTCCCGATGAAATCTACATTTGCCTCCTTTTCGATGGCACCGATCAGGGATGGAGGGAAGCGGCTGAAGGTTGCAAAGGAGTCAGTGGTTACAGCTCCTGCTATTTCCCAGTGACCGGTACAGGTATCTTTGCCTTTGGATGCCGAGCGCATCCACCCGTAAGTTGCCCCGGCAAGCATTTTTGCAGGTGTGCTGTTGCGTTGATGGGCGAGGGATAAACCCAACGAATCAAGATGAGTTAGCCTGAGGTGTGGCGACTGCTCGAAGATATGGCCGAGCGTGTCCGCGCCATCGTCTCCATAATCGGCAGCATCAGGTGCCCCACCGATGCCCACACTGTCCAGAACAATCAGTATTGCGCGCATTGCGCCTAGGTTCCAACGGGATGCCAGAGGGTTTTCAGTTCAACGGAATCCATTATGAAGTAAGGGTCTTGCCCCTTTTTCCCGGTCCATGCCGCATCACGAAGGTTGCGTATGCTTACCCTCTTGAGGTTGGTGGAGCTTCCTTTCCTCAATGTTGATGCAATTTCTGTATCGCCCGAGCCGTCGATCACGGCATTGATGTCCATGTGTTGCGCAAAATGAGGTGCCAGCTCGGCGCGAGAACCCGAGAGAATATTGATAACTCCTCCTGGCACATCGCTGCTTGCGATCACTTCAGCAAGGCTGATGGCCGGAAGCGGGAACAGTTCAGAAGCAAGCACGACCGTCGAGTTGCCGCTGAGTATCACGGGTGCGACCAGGGTGGCGAGCGCCACTAATGACGGCTGGTCAGGGCAAATAGCACCTACGACTCCAGTGGGTTCAGGTGTGGAGAAATTGAAATGGGCACTGGTGACGGGGTTGGTTGAGCCAAAGACCTGAGCGTATTTGTCTGCCCAGCCCGCATAATAAAGGATCTGGTCGATGCTGGCATTAATCTCGGATTTTGCAGTTGCTGTGCTTACTCCGCTGCATTGAGAGATTTCCAGGGCCATTGAGGCGGAGCGCCCCTCGAGCATCTCGGCGATACGGTAGAGGATTTGCCCCCGCAGGTAGGGAGATTTTGCGGCCCATCCCGGTTGGGCTTTGCGGGCAGAGACAACCGCATCACGCAGGTCCTTGCGTGATGCCTGGCAATAACTGGCAAGATGCTTGCCGGACTTCGGGTGGCGCACCGTCAGGTATCTGCCGCTTTCTGTTCTGGGGAATTTTCCCCCGACAAACAATTTATAGGTTTTGACTACGCCTGCTCGTCCGTTTTTCTGGTTCATCTTGGTGAGGCGAGCAGCTAGGCATTCTCCCGGATGTGGATCCATGCATGCACGTGCGGATCTCCCCGGAAAAAGCACACCATTGAAGGGCCTTCAATCTGCCAAACGTCCCAGACCCGGTCGTTGCCGAGGTCAGCCTTTTCAAAGAAGGCCATATGCAAGTGATCGAATCCCGCCTTTTCAATAAGCTTCACCGCCTCTGTGGAATCTTTCCTGCGGTAAGGGGCAAGGATGTCGGTGATGGTATCCTTGACCTTGCCCTTTTGATCTGCGGTAAGTTCAGTCATCGGGATGCCCTCAAGCCCTTTTTTCTTTCCGGTTAGTTCTACAGTCTTCGTGCCTTCCTCATCTCTTGCTTCGTCAAGGAGAGCAATTTTGCGCTGCTTGCCGTTGAGCATTTCAAAGACCTCGTTGGCTTTCTTGGCCTGATACCAGTAAGCATTGCCGGCATGGTTGGCCTTCTCGACGAAGCCCTGTGCAGCATGCCCGTAGAAAAGGGGGCCACCAAAGGCGCTGCCCTCTACGGAGTCTCCGTCGCAGCGTCGGGTGCAGTGTCGCCCGGTGAGGACAAATTCAAACTTACCGGTTCCAGGTTGGCCAAAGAGTCCTATTGAGCAGTCGGCAAAACCTGCCTTGCCGCTGTCATGGACAACCTGATTGTAGACGGTTTCAGCGTATTTTTCACTGTGAAGCCCCATGAAGATGTCTTTCACGAGGGCTTGCTGGTCGGGTGTAAAGGAGTTGCCGAGCCGGGGCTTGGTGATGTGCCAGTTGTTATCGACCTTCAGGCGCAGCGGGTGGTCAAAGTCGAAGCAGATGGCCTTGCGTTGTTTGTCATCGAGGCTCTTGAAGAGTTGTGTCACTAACGTCTCCGGAGAGTCGACCTTCGGGCTTGCGGCATTTAAATGCCCGGGAAGTGTCAGGCATGCGCTGCCTGCCGCGGCAGTAGCCAGGAAATTGCGGCGATCCATCGTTGCTGGTTGGTTTTCCTTTTTCATGATTTTACACTAGCCTCTAGGAAGGCGGTGTGCGAGCAGGAATGAAAATTGTTGCATGGCTTGAATACTCGGGCGCTGTAGGCGATGGTTGTCGCTATGCAGACCCTTTCAACAAGTGTTGTCCTGATATTTCTGGCGGGCGTGGTGATTTTCCCCAGCTTCTCCAATGCCAAGCCTGAAGAGTTGAAGGTGGTTCCCGTTTATGACCTGCAGGGCACCCTCACTGAGTCTGGTAACGTGAGCTCAAGCATCCTTGACCTTAATTTTTCAAGTGCGCGACCGCTGACCTTCTTTGAGGTGGCCAGCAGTATCTCTGAGGCTGTGAATGACGGGAATGTGCCGGCTGTTGTTCTGGATATTGACTCTGCCGGCCTGGAGTTGGCCCAGGTGCAGGAGTTGCGTAGGTTGCTGATGGCGCTTAGAAAAGCAGGAAAGGATGTTTACCTTTACACGGAGAGCTTGAATAATGCGACGGCTTTGCTGGGAAGTGTGGCTAATCATCTTACCTTGATGCCGGCCGGTGGGGTTGATTTCAGTGGCCTTTATTCAGAGGCGATGTATTTCAAGGGCCTGTTCGACAAGGTGGGCGTTAAGGTCGACGTGGTCCATATCGGGGATTTCAAGAGTGCGGGGGAGACGTTTTCCAGGGAAGGTCCCAGCAGGGAAGCGCGCCAGCAGGACGCCGAGTTACTCGATGCGCTTTATGCTGAGCTTATTCAAGGCGTGGCAACTGCCAGAGGGCTGAGTCCGGATCAGGTAAAGGCCCTGGTTGATGACGGCGCCTTGAGCCCGCAACGCGCAAAAGAGGCGGGCTTGGTTGATGGGCTTGCCTACAGAACGGACTTCATTCGCGATCTTCGGGACAAATATAGTGATGCTAAATTCGATAAGGGATACAGGCTCCCGGACCTTGAAGGTCCGCAGATTAACAGCCTGCTTGACCTTATGAAGCTGATGTTCAAGAGCTCTTCGGCGAGGAATCCCAAGGAGGAATACATCGTGGTAATACCCATGGAGGGAGCAATTTCAGATGAGTCCATCAAGCCGGTGAGGACCGAACTTTTACGTGCCGGGCGTGATCCGAAATGCAAGGCAGCGGTGCTGAGGGTCAATTCCCCGGGTGGCTCCGCGCTTGCCAGTGATGTTTTGTGGGAGGCCACTGTCGAGTTCAAGGCAAGTGGTAAACCCTTTGCGGTATCCATGGGCGGAGTTGCGGCCAGTGGAGGTTACTATATATCCGCTGGGGCAGACCGTATTTTTGCCGAACGCGGGACTGTTACCGGATCTATAGGAGTTGTTGGCATGAAGTTCGCTCTGGAGGGAGCCATGGAAAGGGTGGGAATTCGTGTCCATGGTGAAAAGAGAGGGAAATTCGCCGACTTTTCGTCAATGTCACGACCAATGAGCGAGGAGCAAATCGAGGTAACTCGCCGTTCGATGCTTGATGTTTACGCGATTTTCAAAAAGAGGATCATGGATGGTCGGGGGGATCGGATCAAAGGGGAGCTTGATAAGCTTGCCGGCGGCCGGGTATATGCCGGATCGCGGGCGCTTGACCTGGGGCTTGTGGATCAAATAGGCGGAGTGATGGACGCGGTTGCTTACGTCAAGGCGCAGGCGAAGCTGGAGTCTGCTCCGGTTCAACTGCTGCCGGAGGCAAGGGGCAGCTTTGACGGGTTGCTGGGCGCACCTTCCAAGGAGGATCCCAATGGTGAGTTTATTGGCAGTCCCCGGAAGGTCGGGCAGGGAATGGTTAATGGGGGTGTCGCTGCCCAGCTGAGCCGGACGGGCATTATGGACCTCCTTGATGAATACAAGAAGAGGTCTATTGGAGAGGCTTTACAATTCGTGGAAGCTGCAAGGGAAAACAGCATTATGCTGATAGCCCCCGCCCTTAGGGTCCGCCTTGATTGATTGGTATTCGTGTTTACCCAATGGGCGGGTGAGTGCTCTTCTGGACAGCTAGGTCATGCTGCCCGGGTCGAGCGCTGCTTCCAGTTGCTCCGCGCTGATGTTAAGATCCCCTAATTGCTCCTTGCATAACTGGCGCACGGTCTTGCCCGTGCTGACTGACTCCTTGGCAATTTTTGCGGCAACTTCGTAGCCGATCGCAGGTGCCAGGCTTGTCACCATCGAGAGGGAGTATTCAATGAGTTCGTTGCAGCGTTCTTCGTTGGCTTCAATGCCATCGATGCAGCGCTCGCGAAAGATTTTACATACATTGGTAAGCAGACGGATTGATTCCATTATGGAGCTGGCCATGACCGGCATGAAAACATTTAATTCAAGGTGACCGTTTGCCCCGCACCAGGTGACTGTTGAATTATTACCGAATACGCGCGCAGCGACCATTGTCACTGCCTCGCTCATTACCGGATTGACCTTTCCCGGCATGATTGATGATCCCGGCTGGGTTGCCGGGAGCTTGATTTCTCCCAGCGAACAGCGGGGACCCGAGCCCATAAGGCGCAGGTCATTGGCAATCTTGAACAGGCTGGTGGCAATTGTGTTTAGGTGACCGTGGCATTCGACCAGTGCATCCTTGGCTGCCTGTGCTTCAAAGTGATCCTCCGCCTCGCGGAAGTCGATTCCCGTTTTTTCAGCAATAAAGCTGATGGCCATTGCCGGGAATTCCGGGTGACAGTTAAGCCCGGTCCCGACCGCGGTTCCTCCCAACGCAAGCTCGTGCAGTGACTTGAGCGCCTTATGTGAGCGGTCGATTCCGCGCTCAACCTGTTTTTCGTAACCGCCGAATTCCTGGCCGAGGCGAACCGGGGTGGCGTCCATGAGGTGGGTTCTTCCTATTTTCAAGATGTCCTGGAACTCCAGGGCTTTGGCGCCCAGCGATTCCTTGAGGCTCTCCAGCTCAGGAATGAGGCTTGTTTTCAGAGCCACGCCTGCGGCGATATGCATTGCCGTCGGGAAGGTGTCGTTTGAGGACTGGCTCTGGTTGACATGGTCGTTTGGATGGATGGGATCTTTTGAACCGATCGGCTTGCCTGCGATTTGCGAGCACCGGTTGGCAATTACCTCATTGGCGTTCATGTTTGTGGAGGTGCCTGATCCTGTCTGGTAGACATCTACCGGAAAGTGCTCATCAAGCTTTCCTTCGTAGACTTCCCCGGCAGCGACTTCAATTTGTTCGGTAAGGGACTTGTCGACTTGGCCGAGTTCACCGTTAACTCGGGCGGCAGCCCATTTAATAAGCCCATAGGCGTGAATGATTCCGGCCTCGACGGGTTGTCCGGATACAGGAAAGTTCAGAACTGCTCGCTGGGTGCTGGCTCCATAGAGTGCCTCGGTAGGAACTTCCATTTCGCCCATTGTGTCTCTTTCTACGCGGGTTGTGCTCATGATTGGGTGGTGTGTTGGTTTAGCCTGTAAGTGACTTTACCGCCTTGGCTGATAAAAATCACGTCTGTGGAAGCTTTGGTGCATTAGAAGTTGGCTTTTGGCAATTGTTTTTACCGACCTTCAGTCCAGGTCCAGCCGCCAATCTCATTTTCAGGGCTGTTTTCCTGAAGGCAACGGAGTGTTGTCCTTCAGCGGGTGAGGGCAAAGAATTAAAAGGAAAGAAGCTTTCCTAGCTGGGCTTTTAGCTGTTAGAGATAGGCTAAATGAAATGCAGGTTATTCATCCCTTGTTTTTTTTCTCTGTTGATTGCCGTGGTGACGGCTGCTGAAGTGCCTCAATTTGAACGCCTGCAGCTTTCAGAGAAGTTTTATGCAGAGGGGGTTCATGCAGGGGATTTCAACAAGGACGGGAAAATGGATGTAGTGAGTGGTCCCTATTGGTATGAGGGGCCCGATTACAAGCAGAGGCACGGGATCTACAACACGAAGAATTTTCGGCCCAAGGGTTACTCGCCGAATTTCAACACGTGGGCATATGATATTAACGGTGACGGTTGGGATGACGTGATCAGGGTCAGTCACCCCGGAAAGCAGGTTTTCTGGCATGAGAACCCCAGAGGCGAGGGAGCCTGGAAGCAGCATGTTGCCATGGATTCCCTTGAGAACGAGTCTCCCCAGTTCACGGATATCACCGGTGACGGCTTGCCGGACATGGTGGGTTCAGTCGCAGGGCAGTTCGTCTACTTTACCTTCACGAAAAAGACCGCTTCCCAGAAATGGACCCGGCATAATATTTCACCACCAAAGTCCACGGGGGGAAGGTATACGCACGGCCTTGGAGTTGGTGATGTTGACGGTGATGGCAGGATGGACCTCCTTGATAAGGATCACTGGTGGCGGCAACCCGATTCCCTTGAGGGTGACCCCCTTTGGAAAGGATATCGTTTTCAATTCACGCGACCGGGAGGGGCTGACATGTTTGCCTATGATTTCGATGGTGACGGTGACAATGATATCTACACTGCTGCAGCTGCCCACGGTTATGGGTTGACGTGGTTTGAGCAGGCTGAGGCTGAGAATGGGAAAAAGATATGGAAGCGGCATGTCATCACGGGGGCAAAACCGGAGGACAGTCCCCACGGAGTGGTCTTCAGCCAGGCTCATTCCGCCCAGCTCATCGATATTGACGGCGATGGCGTAAAGGACCTTGTTACCGGCAAGCGCTGGTGGGCGCATAACGGCAACGATCCCGGGGGAAACGACGCGGCAGTGCTTTATTGGTTCAAATTGATTCCCGGAGGCAAGTCAGGCGAGGCGAGTTTTGTGCCTTACCAAATTGACAACGATTCCGGGGTGGGAACACAGTTCCTTGCCGCTGACCTGAACGGTGACGACAAGGCTGACATACTCGTGGGCAACAAGAAGGGCACGTTTTTACACCTGCAGCGCGATCCCGAAGAGCAAGCTCCCGGGCCCAAAAAGTGACACCTGTTCTGCGGATCTCTTGTTGAATAAGGCAAAGGCTGCCCTCATGCAATCAGCGGCTGTAATCCTCAGGATAATTATTGCCGCTCCAGTTCCATTCCTCAAGTTTTGAGAGCTCCTCAGCGTCCATGGAAATGGTCCTGCCGTCAGCGAACAGCACGTTTACTTCATCAGAGTATCGCAAGTCAATGGATTGCGTGTCTGCAGGCGGCAGACCAAAGTCAGCAGACGCCGTGTTCCAATCAAGCCATGGTTCACAGAAGGGATTGCTGCCCGCCTGCTTGGCCTCTATGAGGATGATCGTTTCCGAGCTTCTCTCTATGGTCGCAACCCTTCTCTTCAATTCAGGATCAGGCGTGCGGTTTTCATCGAGACCGGCAAGCGCCTCGGTTGCGGCATAAGTGTTGATGAGATCCTTATCATCATAAAATCCGCCACTGCTTTTCCAGCGGAGCCCCTGGGCAACAAAGGTTTCAGTAGGCGGGGCTGCAATTAACTCGTCCAAGGTTTGGTTAGGATTGAGGGTGACGACCAGCTCAGACACCCAGTTGTCGAGTTCGGGTATTTCGGAATCCCCTTCAATTGCAGGATAGCACAAATTGTTTCTCCCCTGATAAAGGGCAAGTGTCTGGCCAATGCTGCGCAGGTTGGTTCTTGAATTCGAGGAATTGGCCTTCTCCTTGATGATTTGGTAGATGGGAAATGCGGCTGTGGCAAGGATGGCAATGATGACGATGACGACAAGTAGCTCAATGAGAGTAAAAGCTGATTGGCGGGAGCTTCTGGGTAATGGGGTGTTCATTGTGATAAATGCTAGCAAATCCTGTGCTGTGAGGCAAGGACTGAAGCGGATTCATCCCCGTTTGCGCTTCAGGGCCACTCCATCTAGTATCTTGAGCATCGTGCAACGCACAGCGGTAATCAATATTGTGGGCTTAAGTCGTCGGCTCATTGGTGAGAACACTCCAAACCTCAGGGGCTTCCTGAAGGCGAATGCCTGTTGTCTGGTGCAGCCCGCTTTTCCCGCGGTAACCTGTACGGCACAGGCCACTTACCTGACCGGGAAACTTCCCGGTGAGCACGGGGTGGTTGCCAATGGGTGGTATGATTCCAGCCTTGCGGAGCATCATTTCTGGAAACAGTCGAATCATCTTGTTGAAGGGGCCAAGCTCTGGGAGGTGCTCCGGCAGCAGGACCCGGAGTTTACCTGTGCCAAGCTTTTCTGGTGGTTTAATATGTATTCGAGTGCGGATTTCTCGATTACGCCGCGACCGATATACCCCGCCGATGGGAGTAAGGTTTTTGATATATATACCTCTCCCATGGATATGCGCGAGGAGTTGAAGGCCGATCTCGGAGATTTTCCATTTCCTGCTTTCTGGGGACCGCTGGCGGGAATTGCCTCCAGTCGATGGATTGCTGACTCTGCGATGTGGGTTGAAGAAAAGCATCAGCCTTCGCTTTCACTGGTCTACCTTCCGCACTTGGATTATAGCTTCCAGAAGATTGGCCCGGGGACCCCGGAAGCAGGTCTGGAGCTTCGGCGGATTGATAGGATTTTCGGGGAGTTGCTGGCGTTTTATCAACAGCGTGATGTGAACGTGGTGGTGCTTTCCGAGTATGGGATTACTCCTGTCGACCGTCCGGTTCACCTTAACCGTGTTTTTCGTGAGCGTGGATGGCTTGCCATCAAGGATGAGCTTGGGCGTGAAATGATTGATCTTGGCGCGAGCAAGGCCTTTGCAATTGCCGACCATCAGGTTGCACATGTATACGTTAATGATAAAGAGATTGCCGCTGAGGTGCTGGCCGTGACGGAGTCCGTTGAGGGGGTGGATGAGGTGTTGGCCGGGGAGCGCATTAATGAGGCGGGGATAGATCATTGGCGGAGCGGGGATTTCGTGGCGGTTGCTGATGCTGACAGTTGGTTTACCTACTATTATTGGGAAGATGACCGGGTGGCACCTGATTACGCGCGCTGCGTTGATATCCACCGCAAACCCGGATATGACCCGGTAGAATTGTTCATTGATCCTGAAATTCGCTTTCCCCGGATGAAGGTAGGCCTGCGCCTGGCGGCCAAAAAGCTGGGAATGCGCACCTTGATGGACCTTATTCCCCTTGATGCAGGCCTGGTGAAGGGATCCCATGGACGGGAGCCCGAAGATAAAATGGACTGGCCGATCCTGGCTGGAGGCTTCAAAAGGTTGCCTGATGGGGGGGAATTGCCTGCGACTGAGGTATTTGGACAGCTTCTGGAGCTTTGTTCCGGGGTATCCGGTTCGACCCGTGGCCAATAATTATTCTCCCAACAGGGGCGGAAGCCATTAAATTCTGTTGCGTATACTACAGTGGCGAATTAATATTCGCGCTCTAATTTGGCGGCCAGGGAGTGGTAGCTCAGTTGGTTAGAGCGCCGGCCTGTCACGCCGGAGGTCGCGGGTTCGAGTCCCGTCCACTCCGCCATTTTATATACGTCTGCCAGTTATCCGGCTGAGTGGATGTCTGTAAAATGAGGTTGCGCAGGGCCGATACTGAGATTATCGATGTCGCCCTTTTTGACATTTTGCCGAAGGGGAAGGAAGATAAATAATAAACTGTTATGGCTACGGACATCATTAATAAGATCGAGCGTGAGCAAATTAAAAAGGATGTCACCACTTTTCACGTAGGCGATACGATTAAGGTGCATTGCCGCGTTGTTGAGGGAGGTAAGGAGAGAATCCAGGTATTCTCGGGTATTTGCATTGCTCGAAGAGGGGCATTGGTTAATGAGTCATTTACCGTGCGTAAGATCAGCAGCGGTGAAGGTGTTGAGCGGACTTTTCCATTACATTCACCGAAAGTTGCCAAAATTGAGATTTCCAAGAAGGCAAAGGTAAGACGGGCACGGTTAAACTATCTGCGTGAGCGGCTGGGTAAAAGTGCGACGACTCTGAAAGAGCCAAAGGGGAAGGCGAAAGGTTCACTTGTGGGTTCCGGTGTCGCTGCGGCAGCGTTGCTTGCTGAGGCTGAACAAAAAGTCGCGCAGGAGGCTACCGCTGCTGAGGAAGCGCCCGCTGCTGAGGAAGCACCC
>Ga0315316_10002260_pt1 | contig 13803 bp, 10 predicted proteins | sample M160m3416metaG_FD_203702 | JGI IMG/M metagenome (GOLD analysis project Ga0315316, IMG submission 203702) | Ammonia-oxidizing marine archaeal communities from Monterey Bay, California, United States - M1 60m 3416 | ecosystem: Environmental > Aquatic > Marine > Intertidal zone | place: USA...
CTTCCTACCCTCATCACGGATGCGTATGCATACAATAGAGTTATCAAGGATGATGTATCCTATTTTGGTGAGGTTGTTTTTGCATCGTGGAATAAAGCGGCACAACCGGTCGACAACTCGGATGCCGCCAAACTTGCCGCCTTTATCTCGAATTTTCGCGAACATTTAGAAGGTGATCAGATTATCGAAGGGCAATCTCGCGATTTACTAACACAGAATTTGAAAATTAAATGGCCCAGTGGGGGTGATCGCGGTAACTATTGGGTCGGCGATTTAGCAATTGAATTTGAAATCAGTGTTGAAAATAAAAGTGGAACGATCGGCTTTGACATTGTGGAAGCGGGTGTTTATTACCAAGGCAGCATTGACGTCGCCACCGGCGAACTAACGTTGTCAATTGATGATGGAGATGAATTATTTGTCGGTGAAGGCTTTGAAGTTGCAGCGATCACTGGCGTGACTAATTTAAAAGGGGTTGGTAAATATAAAATCCGGTTTTCGAATTTTGATAATGAATTGCGAGTTTGGCTTGATGGTGAACTCGTCGAGCTATCACAAAAGGCGACTTATGTGACAGACCAATTACTTGGCCCTAAATGGTCCGAGAAAGATCCAGGTGATCTAATGCCTGCAGGAATTAGCTCCAAAGGTGTTGCCATGACGGTCGAAAATGCGCGTGTTTTTCGAGATGGTTATTATATCGCAACCAATCAAGCAGGATTTCCAATGGGAACGGAATACAATCATTGGTATATGCGAGAATTGGAATCCATGCGCCATTTAGTAGGTGGCGTCGAACCATTTTGGACTAAAGTGGATGACTGGGATTCGAGTAATATCTATAAGATTGCTAAATTACAACTACACTTGGACTTTTTTCAATCATGGAATAGGACGAAATTTTTCACAGACCGAGCGACCGTTGAATTTAAAATAGCTGAGGATGAATTTTTGCCGATGGGCGATAATAGTCCCGCGAGTAGCGATGGTCGCGGCTGGTATCCTATTCTAGGAAAAAACAGCTTTCATCGCAGCCTATTAATTGGGGAAGCGTTGATGATTTATTGGCCCCATGCGTGGTACGTTGATTTAGGTGGCCGCGCGATTCCAGTAATTCCGAACTTTCAGAAAATCAAGGTAATACAGTAAGATATGCCAGCGAGATAACTCGTTGCTTAACCTGTCACCCTCAATTCGGATACACACATGCCTATTTTGGAAGCGAACGGCTTAGTCAAATCATTTCGTCGTCGGCGAGTGGTCAACGGGATCAGCTTGCGTGTCGAGACGGGAGAGATCATTGGCTTATTAGGTGTAAATGGTGCTGGTAAGACGACGAGTTTTAAGATGATATGTGGCATGTTGCCCCCAGATTCCGGCCAAGTTTTCCTGAAAGGGCAGGACGTGACTCATTGGCCGATGTACAAACGGTCTCGTGAATGCGGTATGGGATATTTAGCCCAAGAATCAAGTGTCTTTCAAAACCTTTCGGTTGAGCAGAATTTGATTATGATGATTGAAATGCAAGAGATCAAAGGGAAGAAAAAAAAAGAGATTTGTAACCAACTGCTCGATCAATTCAACATTAGTAAAATCCGTAAAACGAAAGCGGGCAAAATATCGGGCGGCGAGCGACGACGTTTAGAGATAGCGAGATGCTTGGTCTCCAATCCAGAGATCGTGATGTTAGACGAACCTTTTTCGGGCGTTGACCCAATTACAGTGCAGAGTATACAGGCCACGATTGAATTATTACGTAGCCAGGGTATTTCAATTCTGATTACCGACCATGCCGTTCGTGAAATGCTGGATATTGTGGATCGCGGATACGTGATTGCTGCCGGTGAAGTGATGTTTCAAGGAACACCTCAAGAGATTTGGAACAATGAAGATGTTCGCCGCAAATACCTAGGCAACATGGGAAAACGAAAAATAGCGTAACCCGCAGTGACTTGGACACCCACCGTTTAAAAAGTGAATGGAATATTCCCCAAGCGCTGGAGTGTTTCTTGTAACAATGCTTGCTCTGCTTCTTCTCCATCAGCAACATAGGTGACAGAAAATCGTAAATAGCTACCAGCATTATCCCAAGGTACAGTGACGATTCCATGTTCAGTAATTAAATATTGACATGCTTCTTCGGCATTGGCGAAAGAGGGTCCATTTTCCACACCGGTAGGAGCAGGAGTGTAAAGGAAATATGAACCACCGGGCATCGAGCATTGAAAGCCACACGTGCTCAATGCGGTGACTAGATTGGTCATTCGCCGCCGATATTTTTCGCGAACGTTCGGAGCGATAGTCGCATCATCGAGCGCGGCCGCGGCCGCTTTTTGGATGGCAATAAACTGACCGCTATCACAGTTGTCTTTCACGTCGGCAAACGCTCGGACTAACAAAGGATTTCCGCAGACCCAGCCGATTCTCCAGCCGATCATATCAAATCCTTTGGACATCGAATGAATTTCTACACCAACGTCGCGTGCTCCAGATGTTTCTAAGAAGCTAGTTGGTCTACCGGTGAACGTTAACATTATATGAGCGGCGTCTTGAATCACGACAATCTGATGCTGCTTGGCAAATTCAACCACTTCGGCATAAAACGCAGCAGTTGCGATTTTACCGGTTGGACTGTTGGGATAATTGATTACGAGCAATTTGGCCCGTTGCAAAATATCAATCGGAATTGATTGTAGATCGGGTAAAAAATCGTTTTCCGCGAGCAGTGGTAATTCATATACTTCGCCACCGTAGTATTTTGTATGGGTACCTGCAACTGGGTAGCCAGGTACGGTCATTAATGTGACATCGCCTGGATTAATAAAACATGCAGGGATCATTGAAAGCGCAGTTTTAGAACCGATGCAGTGGTTTATTTCTGACTCAGGATCTAGCTGGACATCAAATTCACGCTGCATGAACCGAGCAATTGCCGCTTTGAATTCTGGAACACCGTTGTCCGCATACCCGCGATTTTCGTGTTGGTGAATTTCTTCGCCCATAATTTGTCGGACGGATTGTGCAGCAATGCTATCGTTTTCACCGATGCCAAAATCGAGCAATTTACGGTCTGGTTGATCCGCCATTGCTTGTCGCTTAGCGCGCTTTATTTTTTCAAATTTATAGATTTCGGTATCTTTGCCATAGTGAACACCACCAATACGGTTGGCAAATAATTGTTGAAAGTAGGGGTCGCTCATGATTTAGTTTCAAAGTAATAAACAAAACGGACAGAAAGGAAATCGTATGTTTACCCTAATCCAAAAAAGACGAATCGACAACCGTTTGACGATTGACCTGCAAGGCATTGGAAACCGCTATAGCAGATGGCGAGCTTTTATTTCAAGATATTGATTAATGATTGGTGTGGTCATATCTTCCGGGAAGACATCCATCGCAAACGCACCGCGGTGGGTGAGCGTATTTAACACATCATGGCGCCAATTTAAAATTTGCGAGGCAGCCGCTGCGTTGTAAAGACTCGTCGTCTGCTCGGCCTCATCGAAAATATGATGGTCGCGTAGCATTACGCTAATCGGCAAATGACGTTGCGAAACCGTTTGCATATATTGAACAACTTGCTGAGAATTGACTTCGTCCACAACGTTGGTAATTAAGACAACGAGTGCCCGTTTGTTACAACGATTTGCCAAGTAAAGGAACGCTTCATCGTAGCGAGATTCTACCATGCGGGGAAATTGATTAAACGAGGCGTGTAATAGCTGATTCATTTGACCCATGCCCGAACGCGGTGGCACAAAACAGTGAATTTTATCGGAGAAGCAAATTAATCCGACGGAATCACCCTTGGACAATGCTACGTGACTGAGCATTAACATGGAGTTCAACGCATGGTCGACAAAAGTCATGTCGGCAGATTCGTTTGTCATCATCCGCCCACAATCGATCAAAAATATAATTCGTTGACTTTGAGTGTTTTGATAATCTTGGACAATCAACTTATTATGTCGCGCGGTGCTACGCCAATTAATATTGCGATAGTGGTCATCACGGGTATATTCGCGGAGTCGTTCAAATTCGTTGTCTTGCCCAACTTTTCGAGTGCGACGGACGCCCAAAAGATTTAAACGATTTGTCCGAGCTAGCAATGCGTAATGTGAAAGTTGATGTAAGTCTGGGTAGACGTGGATTTGAGTTTTCACGGGAACGGTTAAATGCCGCACCCAAAAACCAAATAGACTGCGGCTGCGAACATGAATACATTGCAATTGGAACTGGCCACGTTTCGTTGGTTTAAACGAATAGTGAAATTCTTTTGTTTCACGTTTGCCAATAGAAGCACTAAAAGTAGACTCTTCGACTTCGAATGTCTCAGGTAAATCATCCAAAAGTGTTAATCGTAATCGACGAGCTGACTCATTGATCATACGAAAGGCGACATTGGAGTTCTTGACGATGGAAGCTACCTTGTTGTGATGCCGCTCAGCTCGCAAGGAAGAAGTTGATGGCAAGGTGAATAAATCTAACAGTGAGCACGCTAGAATTAAAGCGTCCGCTGCTAAAGCGGGTACGAGCCAAGAAGGATCAAACATAATGCCCGCAGTTAGGACGGTGGGAATTAGCAGTGCCAACGGATAGACAACGTGTGGATATACTTTGCGTCGAGCAACAATAATTAGGGGTATTGTGAGCGCAACGAGCACTAGCCAAGGGAACATCTGGATGAACTCCAGTTGTTCCTGTAATTGTTCGGCTTGTTGCTGAGTCGTTTCCAATTGTTTGGTCCCAATTGTTTGTTAGTAGCGTTGCTTTGACTATTGGCGATGTTAGCTTTGATCTATATGCGGGGTACTTCGACGGTACGAATCATATCAGCGAGTATTTGATCAACTTCTTGGCCTTCCACTTCTGCTTCGGCTGTTAGGATGACTCGGTGTCGTAGAACAGGCAACGTGATTTGTACAACGTCATCGGGAATAGCGTAATCTCTACCCTGGAATGCAGCTAACGTTCTTGCGCCTTGCATTAGCGCGAGTCCCGCCCGAGGTGACGCACCCATATAAATTTGAGGCCAATTTCTCGTTATTCGAACAATTCGATTGATGTAATCCACCAATGCGTCGTCAATCGTTACTTCACCATTTTGTTTAATGACGGCGTTGATTTCCTCAGGTGTTGTTACTGTTTCGATTTCAGTTTGTAGCCGATCGGAAATACTCTCTTGCCGACTATGCATTTTTAGGATGTTTGCTTCTTGATCGGCGTTAGGATAATTGACAATTAGTTTCATCATAAATCGATCGAGTTGAGCCTCCGGTAGATTATAAGTTCCCTCTTGCTCAACAGGATTTTGTGTGGCGATGACGATAAAGGGGGGCGCGATTGGATAGCTAGTGCCATCGACGGTGACACGATGTTCTTGCATGATTTCTAGCAATGCGGCGTGCGTTTTTGCTGGCGAGCGATTGATTTCATCGGCGAGTAGTAATTGAGTGAAAACGGGGCCGGGATGGAACTTGAATTCCTGCGTTTTCATATTAAAAACAGGCGCTCCAGTGACGTCCGACGGCATCAAGTCAGCGGTAAATTGAATTCGACCAAAGTCACAACCCAGGGCGTGACCAAGGACTCGAACAAACAACGTTTTTCCAAGTCCAGGTACACTTTCAATCAGTACATGACCGCTGGAAAAAAGTGAAACCAGTGTTCCTAGTACTAACTCATCTTGCCCAATAAATATCTTGCTTACTTGCTCGGTCAATTTAAGAAACAGCTTTCGTGTGCTTGTCATTTCACCGGTATGTTCCGTTGTTTCAATAGACATTTTACCGATAGACTTTTCGGTTTCTTTGTCCATTACCGTTGCTGGTGGCGCCATCGAGACCGTTGGCACCGCGGCGGTTGGTGTTAACGGTTGAGCGGCCAATGGTGTCAGTGCTGTGGCTTGTGGTGCGTTAGGTAGCGAGATCACCGTTTGGCAACTGGGACACTGTACTTGGGGTCCAGTAAATGTAGGTGGTAAGCTCAACGGTTGAGAACAAGATGGGCAGTTGAAGGTCGTGGAATTCATATGAGTCTTTCTCCGTGGTTGCCGAAGTTAGTTCGGTTTCTTTTGCTTTCGTTGAGGTTTGTAGGTTTCGCTTTGATGTGCTCGTTGTTGGTATTGAGAGACACAATTGCGAGCGTATGTTTCATTGCCGCTGCGTCGCATCAGATTGCCTAATGCATGAATATGTCGCCCAAAGTTTGCGACGGATTGTTTTCTAGTTTTGTCATCAATCGTTGTTTTTAAAACAAAAGCTGTTTTGGCTTTTCCGAAAATCGGATACCGAAAAAAGCAATATACGATGCCGACTACAATGAGGTGCATGAGGATGAATCCAAATGGCCATGACTGCAATATTGTGAGGATGCTTGGGGGTAAAGGTGGAGCTGGATCATTAGTTACCACTGGAACGTTCTCTGAATCGTCATAGTCGCTTTCAAGAAAACAGACGACTCGTTTTTGGATACATTGTTGTATCATGTTGGCCGCGAGTTTACGGTGTTCATGATTTACCAGCGGCACGTTTAGTAAGAACGAACCATTAACGACAGCATAAATTTTGCTGCGATAGAATTGTTGACTTGTTATTTCCGTCACAATCGGGATGCCGTTGCGGTGAAGCTTAATATCGTGTTGATATTTTGAAGAAAATGCGGGCTGATTGATTTTTCCTGTGAAATCTAAAAACCCTTGGATTCGGAGATGAAATTTTCCGTTTTCCGTTCCAGCCAGCCACGCCTGGTCGCCCTCTAGGCTTTTAATTGTCTTTACCGTGGATTCGGCGTTCATGGTGAACCAGCCACAATCTTCCCCATCTTCAAGTTGCATTCGTTTTACTTGAAAAGCTCCCCATACATCGAGCATTTTTAGAGCGAGCAATATCTTCTCATCGTCAGTGGCATCCTTAGTGACTTCGACCCAATAGTCCATGGTTGCATCATAGTCGCGGCCAATAAAAATAAAAGTGCGATCTGGTTTAGCATTGAGCCATTGCTCAATCGCTTCGACCTCTGCGTCGCCGGGCAGACGGTAACTGTCCGGTGCCCATACAATTACGTCAGCTCGACTAGTAGGCGTCCCGAGAATGCGAGAATAGAAAATTTCCGATCCCGAATTTCTAAACATATCCGCCAGTACACCAGTGCCATTAATGCTGTAGGCACCTTCGGATTGATTGCCTTCTCCATAAGTTCGGTCAAGGTCGTCTTCATCCTGAGCGATAGTGATACTGGCCAAGAGGTTGGCTGTTAAAATGACCAACAATATTGAAAGTCGATTGTTAATCTTGATGCGATTGACATATTGAGTACAGGTATATTGATTCATGTTTGCACTCCTGTGGTCGGAGTGGGTTGACTGAGGGCACGGAATATTTCGACGTTGTTCCAACATTGTTGGAATCGAGACTTGGTTAGATTGTGGTTTCCGAAAAAGACATCCTCAAAAGCACGGACTGTAAGTCGTAGAGTGTCTTGCAGTTGGTTATGGCCCGTTACTTCACGTAGATATTGATGATTTGTTTTGCCCCGCGTCAGTCTTATCAGATGTTTTTTGTCGAGTTGAATTAATTTGTAGCTGAACAAATAGATGATTGCTTGGTTGTAATCGCCATTTTCATAGCATTCGCGGACACGATCGAGTAAGTTTTTGAATGCTGGGTCAAGTTGGACCGGCAGCTCTTCCAAGCGGTCTTCCTCGGATAGATCACTTGATCTTGATAGTAAACCAGGGTCTTTATTCGTTTGTTCGCGGTTGATAATAGCCCATACGATCAAACCAATAACACCAATGACGAGTACGACAAGGATTCCCCAAAAAATAAATTCAACCAGTCCGCCCGCACCTTCAAAAAAGTCGATATTGGGATTCCATTCGCTACTGCGTTGTGCTGGTGGCGCTGCCGATGAATTACCGCTAGAGGGGTCGAGTCCACCATCGGAGGCAGAACCGTTGCCCTGAGGGCTGTTTGGATTGGCTTGACCGCTGCCCCCAGAATTTGCTTCAGCCTCTTCACCTAATTTTTTGAGGTACTCTTCCCATTTATCTAAAAACGATTCGGAGTCAAAGTCTGTATCGAATTCTTCCATGTCCGGTGGTGGCATATCACCGAAATCCATATCACCGAAATCCATATCTTCCAGACCCTGAAGCATTTCTTCGATGTTCTGTTCACTTTGATTTAAGCGTTCGCGTAACCGCTGCATCCACTCGGTATTAAGTGGAATACGCTTTAATACGTCACGTTGCTCGTCATACCATGGAAAAGGCGTATCACGTTGCAAAGCACGCTTTCCAGATTCGACGGGTGTATCGCGTTGAGCTAGAGAGTCGCGGGAGTGCCCCAAGGCAATGAGTACGTACACTGACAGGATACAGAGAGGTGACAGCATTGAATGAAGTTTCATAATTATCACCCTCCCCTTACCAATTTGTGCCCAGTGGTTGTCGCTGTTTGATTCGCATCGCTGCGCTGCGAATTTTTAATTCCGCTTCCCAGCCCTCTAGTAATATACGGGTGTCGAGGTAATTAAGAAATCGTACGACCGATGTGTAGAGTACCGCAAGCCAACATGCAATTGGAAAGATCCAGCGAGCAGTTAAATCGAGATGTTCCATTGTTCCTGTTTCGGTAAACAGATTAACGGCTAGAAAGGTTAGACAGCCGTGTAAGCAAATTGCTAGGCAAGAGCCAATGGCTAAGCCGTATATCGAACGCCCAAATACATTACCACCAACGGTTGTATGGAGCATGCGACTGCGTTGTTTTAAGGACATCTTATTAGTCGATTCAGCCTCGGATTGTTCGAGCAGAATGATTTCTAAAATGAAGGGTCTGGCACCACGCACCCAGATGAATACGAAGAATGTAATAATAATAACCGCCAATATAAATCCACGGGTTACGCTGTCGGGTGTCCTCATTAGAGCTGCGAGCAGAACGATGAAAAGAATACCACGTTGCAGTCCTAGGCTACCAACGATCTTCCCAATATTTTTTAGGCCGATTTTAATGATACTCGTGAGGGTCGGTGTTTCGTTAAAAATTAATTTGCTTAACATAACGGTCGATAAAATTGAGGCTAAAGGGGCTTCAATAATAATCAAAATGACTTGTAAGACAAGAAACGTTTTGTAGCTAATGTCTGACGAGGTATAAGTTTCCTCGACGATCGAAGTCCGCATTTGGAAAGCTAGGTTGTAGTCTAGTGTGAGGATATGCCCAATTAGCAGATTATTAAGTATTAGCAGTGGTATGGCTATGAACGCAAAAGACAAGATAATCTGGATTGGAAATCTGCAAATGACGTGTAGTGCGATGTCTAACAATTCGTTTTCATTACGGTTGCGAATTTGAATATGAGTTCTATCTAATTGCATATTGTTCTCCTTTGACGAGCCCCAAAGCAGATAGGAGACCCAAAACAAGAATATAAAATGCAATGAACACTGCCGAACTGATCGCTACTGTTGCTTTAAAGGAATAGGGAAGATCCGATGGTGAAATAAAACCTTCAATAATTGCGGCAAAGAAAAAGAATAGAATGGATAACCCAATGACCGGAATACAGCGGCGGCCAGCTTTTTGCAGTGAGGCTTTTCTAGTTAACCCGTTGGTGTTAACCCAGGACAATCCTAGCCGTAAACCACCGGCCGCTGCGAGTACGATGGCTGTCAATTCAAAAGGTCCATGTGCGGTTACGAACTCGAAGAAGTTATCAGTCATCGGAACATCTGGCCGAGCCATATATCCAAATATAGCACCTAAAAATGCGGCGTTAAACAATGTGGTCACGATCCCTGGGATTATAAGGATGCCTGTAACAAAACAGACTAAACCTATTCCTGTATTGTGGTTGATGTAGAATCCAGCCATGTTGGATTTGACCCCGATTCCAGATTCAGCCGACCCGATAGGATCGGTATACATTGCTTCCAAACTGAGCAAAGTTTCTTCGCCTACGATTTGTGTGTGGTAATCTGGAAAGTAGGTAGATTCAAATGCGAGAAATGCGGACAATAAAAATGTGCCGTAGAAAAATATGAACATAAACCAGAAATAACGGTCTAGCAAAATCTGTCGTGGAGCATCAAACGTTAATACCGTGATCCAAGCGGTTATTTGAAAACGACGAGTGCGATAAAGTCGGCTATGGGCACGACCCACAAGCCGGTGTAAGTATTCGACCGTGTCAGGCGGCAAATTATAGGAATCGGCTAAAGCTAAATCCGCACAAGCGCTGCGATAAAGAGCGGCAAAATTAGATAGTTGCTCGGCTCCCATCTTTTTTGCAGATTTCCAATTGACGGTATCACAGAGGTTGTCAAGTTCTTGCCAGTGATGTTGCCGCTGCGCTAATAGGTCCGCTACTTTCATAGAATGTTACCTCGCGGAGGCGTTTTTCTAGGTGGGGCTTGGCGAGCTAGAGGTTGAGTTGCGTTCTGTGGATACGGAGACTGAGCGTATCCGAGAGGGCTGGTTGGTACGATGGCTGCTAATGGAGATGTTAGTGGAATTTCGTCTTGGGCGTCTGAAACGAAAGCTCGATAGTATAATGCCTGCAGTAGTAGATCGGGATTAATGTTTGGGTCAAGCTTGAGTTGTTTACATAATGGCTCAGCAAGATGGTTGGCAATTTCATCACGTCGTTGTTGGGCCAGGCGATTGCGCTGGTCGATAAAGTGTGCAAGCGCTTGAGACATGCCTTGGTCTGGCTTGAAATTTGCTGGTAACAGCGAAGCAATATGTAGCACGGTGGGATGCCGTACATCATGCAACCCTTGCGTCGGTTGTTTTTGATCGACAATAACCATTGTGCCGGCAACGAGGTCTCCGAGCCGTTGGAAACGTTTATTCAAACTCATGACGAGTAATCCAACCATGAATGTTGGGATGAACGACAATTGGAAAACTGGCAAATTCCCCCAGTTGACACCAAAGGCAGCGGGAGCAACTAAAGGAAACGTATCAGCCATTCGTAGCATATTACGCAGAACAGCTTGCATCGCATTCATCGGTTTGCCGTCTACTGTGACTGATCGTAACCCGAGCATCCGTTTACCAGGAGTTTGACCGTTCATGTAAATTTCGAATAGTATTCCATACATCCAGATAACAATAAGCTGGATAACTTGGAATATCGCATGGCCAATACCGCCCAATTGGTGATCGATGATGAGCGTGAGTATATATAAGCCAAAGAGGATCGCAGTACGAATGCCAATATCAATTAGAAAAGCAAAAGCCCGTTGAAAAGGCCCTGCTACATGATAGTCAAATGTTATGTTTTCAGGCGTGACGATCGAGATGGTGCCATCAATCGGATCAATGGCGTCTCGGATACCTCGGATATCTTGCGTCATGGATGCCTAGCGATTGTGTGCTATCGAGAAAACGATTTAATAAATGTGAAATCAGTTAAATAATAACTGACTAACTTCCATTAAATCATACCCAAAAAATAGCGATTGGGGGTTATCTTCTTGTGATCGCGCTTAATTTATATGCCTTAGAAATCCCAGTATGGTGATACCATCGCAGATCTCATAGCGTGTCACAAATATTGAACTTGGCTTCTCGACGATATTATTAGTGTGCCTTATTTTAGAGAGATGATAGTCATGGAAAGCCGATATTGTTGTCCTAGAATCTCATAGAGAAAAGTTGGTTTTTATGGGGAATATGTGGTTCAATGAGTCAAGTTGAGGTGGTAAATTTCAGGTAATGCTGTGTAGACTTTGCGTTTAACTAGTTTATATTTTTAACGGCTGCTTATTGCAAAACTTACCATAGAATTTGTAGATTGCTGACGTGAGTTTGCGATACGCGTAAGTACTATTGATTCCATTTCCCACCTATCTCACCTCCAATTTCGAATCACGGATTCGGTTCGTATTATCACCTCAGTTTAAATAATAATCTAAGAGCTTAGTAAAATGTCTACAACGACTACTCCGGAAAAAGTAAAAGGCGCAACCATTAGATTTGCAGGTGACTCAGGTGATGGCATGCAATTGTCTGGGACTCAACTCACCAATACGTCGGCGTTAGCAGGAAACGACGTCGCGACTTTTCCAGACTATCCGGCAGAGATTCGCGCACCTCGAGGAACTCGAGCTGGTGTTTCTGGATTTCAAGTACAGATTGCTGCGGAAGATATTTTTACACCCGGCGACCAACTTGATACACTTGTCGTGATGAATCCAGCGGCGTTGGTTACGAATATCGGAGACCTCAAATCCGGCGGTACATTGGTTGTCAATGAAGATAGCTTTCAAGACAAAGATTTACGGTTAGCTAAGCTCGATGAGAATCCTCTAGATGGCGAGGGTCTCGATGAATATCGCGTCATCAAAATTAAGATGACACTGCTCACTCGTACCGCTGTCGAAGAATTAGGACTGAGCACAAAGATAGCCGATCGTTGTAAGAACTTTTTTGCCATGGGGTTTGTCTACTGGCTCTTCAATCGCGACTTGCAGCCTACCTTAGATTTTATCCAAGCCAAGTTTGGGGGCATGCCAGACATTGCTGAAGCCAACGAGAAATCACTTAAAGCTGGGTTTAATTATGGTGAAACAACTGAAGCGGCCATTAGCACCTACCAAGTCGACCAAGCAACATTGCCCAAGGGTAGATACCGTAATATTATGGGGAATCAAGCGTTGGCAATTGGTTGTATTACTGCAGCGAAGCTCAGTGATCGAGATTTATTTTTGGGATCTTATCCAATTACGCCAGCTTCCGATATTTTGCATGAATTAAGTAAACATAAAAAACATGGTGTCCGGACGTTTCAAGCCGAAGATGAGATTGCAGCTGTTTGTTCAGCAATTGGTGCGTCGTTTGCCGGTCATATGGCGATCACGACATCGAGTGGACCTGGTATTGCACTTAAGGGCGAAGCAATGGGATTAGGGATGATACTCGAGTTACCCATGCTTATCATCAACGTCCAACGGGGTGGTCCAAGTACTGGATTGCCGACCAAAACTGAACAATCTGACTTGTATCAAGCAATGTATGGCCGTAATGGAGAATCACCGTTGCCGGTAATTGCACCGCAGAGTCCATCAAACTGTTTTGTTACGGCGATCGATGCTTGGCGTATTGCAGCAACCTTTATGTGCCCAGTGATTATTTTGTCTGATGGATATATTGCGAATGGTGCTGAGCCTTGGAAAATTCCCACTTTTGATTCACTCGAAAAAATAGAGGTTATACACCCAGCCCCGCGGGACGACGACGATCCAGCTTTCTTGCCTTATTCGCGTGATGAAAATCTTGCACGACCATGGGCTTTACCGGGCACGAAGGGTCTTGAGCATAGAATTGGCGGTTTAGAAAAAGCTGCAGAGACTGGCAACGTAAGTTACGATCCGGACAACCATCAGGCAATGTGCGAATTGCGACAAGAGAAAATAGATCGCATTGCTGATTTTATTCCACCGCAAGAAGTGTTTGGACCCGAAAAAGGCGACTTGCTTGTTTTAAGTTGGGGTGGTACCTACGGTGCTTGCCGTACAGCAGTGACACGTGCTAATGCAGCCGGTACAAGTGTAGCTCACGCGCAGCTACGTTTTCTTAATCCGTTTCCAAGCAATCTTAAGGAAATTCTCAATAGCTATGATAAAGTGCTTATTCCAGAATTAAATTTAGGACAACTCAAAACACTGATTCAAGCAAAGTATCTTATTGAGTGTATCGGATTGAATAAGGTAAAAGGTCGCCCATTTGCAATCGCTGAAATTGAACAGAGCATTGCAGAACTAACCCGTTAATTTACATTACACGAACA
>Ga0315316_10002262_pt1 | contig 13801 bp, 17 predicted proteins | sample M160m3416metaG_FD_203702 | JGI IMG/M metagenome (GOLD analysis project Ga0315316, IMG submission 203702) | Ammonia-oxidizing marine archaeal communities from Monterey Bay, California, United States - M1 60m 3416 | ecosystem: Environmental > Aquatic > Marine > Intertidal zone | place: USA...
TTCAGCCATCTCACCCAAAGACCACACACCAGAAGCTGCCGAACTAGTTGGCAAATTTTGGGGGCCTATTACAGACCCATTCTCACCGTACCCAACCATCAGCCAACCTTTTCTAATTCTCGCCAGGTTTGTGTGTCTTCGTCCCAGTAGAAATCACCATCGGGGCGTGGTGTGGGTGGTTGCCAGTCATGGTTGCCGTCGAGTTGCCATGACGGGAAAGGTGAATGTGCAATGAATACGTCGGCTGTTTCGTCGTAGCTAAAACCGATCCCGGCGAATTGCTTACGGAAGTTGTTGTTATAAGAAGTTTGAATCCAAGTCCCGCCTAAACCTAAATCTTCCGCTAAGAATTCTTGGCCCCTGTGTTCGTCGTCGTTGCTAACAACTAACACCCGAAGAACTTTGTTATTGCTGTCTAGTTGTGCAAAGTGCGCCATCTTTTCCTCCTATGGAACGTAGACGTATCGGATTATTACGACTCCTGAGCCGCCAGACCCGGTTGCGCCATATCTGCCGCCGCCGCTGCCACCGCCAGTGTTAATAGTTCCTGCTACTCCTTGGCCTCCAGGCGAACTGCTAGCATCGCCTGCGCCACCACCGCCGCTACCTCCAGCACCACCAGTGCCACTGTTGTTATTATTTGAGCCACCGCCGCCTCCGGCACGCATGACTCCAAGGCTTTTCCAATCTTTACCTGCGCCGCCTGCTCCACCTATGTAGGTGTGGCCGTAGGGTTCTCCTGCCGTCCCAATTTGGCCTGCGCCGCCAGCGCCACCACCGCCGCCAGCCGAATAGTCGTTATATACTTTGTTGTTGCCGCCATTGTTGCCTTGTCCTGCGGGGGTCGCAGTACCTCCGGCAGTGCCATTGTTATTTCCACCGGCACCACCACCAGAGCCGCCATTTCCGCCGACAGTAGAATAACTGCCACTGCCATTACCGCCGCCGTTACTTGTAGTGGAAAGAGTAGCAACTGAGGAATCGCTACCAGAAGAACCACCAGCACCACCTGCGCCAATAGTTACTGCGTAGGAAGTAGCGGTAATAGTTACATTGTCAGTTTCTAAATGACCGCCAGCGCCACCGCCTCCACCAGAGACACCGCTACCAGAAGCACCACCACCGCCACCAGAAACGTCGAGAATGTCAACTTTGTCTGATGTGCCGATGCTACTGACAGCGAACGTTCCCGAAGAATTGAAAGTGTGATATCGGTATCCGCCCACGTCGGTGACTGTTCCGCCGGTGGCGGCTGTGTAGGTGATCGGGTTCGGCCATGTACCGGCCCCCTGATTCTCTGAATACTCTTGAAGAGTCCACACGCCAGACGCAGCACTATCCGTTGGTGCCACTTCCGGCCCGATACGGGACCACGTTTTGCCTGATGCGATACCCGTCATCTATCAGGTAATTTCAAGAACAGAGAACGAGAACTCAATGAGGGAAGTACCTGTCGACTGGATCTGCATGTAGTCACCGGTTTCCAAAATGAGCTTGCCCGCAAGTAATCCAACAGCAGCCTTCTCGGGGACCGAAAGAAGCTTCACCAATTCAGTCTTAACTGAACCGCTAGCGTCGTACCAGCAGAACGTGACAGCCTGAGCACCTGAACCGACATTCGTTGCTTGCGCCAGGAGCACAATAGAAGTCGTAGCACCAGGAACCGTGTAGACAGTTGCAAGCGATGCGGTAGCAGCCGCCCGGCCATTCTTAAACGTGTTTGCCATTAGAAATCCTTAACTTAAAGCGAGTATAAGAGGAATAGGGTCAGAAGGTGGAACTAAAGAAACAATGTCACTGATCAGCGCTTTCTTAGTTGCGTTACTGTCATCAGTGTCAGCGATAAGCACATAATCGGTAGAAGCAGCCGTGGCCGCTGTCGAATTATGAACCGAAGCAGTCAAACTCACCGCCCCGCTAGCTGCTCCGCCCGCAAGCGAAGAGTTCGCCGCAGTATTCACAGCAGTAATATCGCCGGTCGCAACAATATCTGAAATCAAAGCTTTCTTCGTCGTGTTGTCTGTAACATCCGAAATCAGAATGTAGTCAGAGTTAGTTGCAGTAACTGTGCTCGCTGAGTTCACATCAACATTCAATGTCACATCGCCGGATGTGCCGCCGCCAGCTAAAGCCGTCCCAGCGGTCACACCAGTAATATCAGCAGCTAACGACGTAGCTACCCAGGCGCTAGCGCTCCGATACCACAACGTGTCATTATCTTTTGTGAAAGCGAACTGGCCTTCTTGCGGTGAACTGATCGCAGCATCACGAGCGCTTGCCGTAGCGAAGACTAAAACGCCTTGCATCAGATAACCATTCGTGTCCGCCGCAGTCAACACGTCCCCTGATACGAACGTTTTGAACCCTAATCCCGCTGCCATAATTTCTCCTTAATATCCCAGCGCGCTCGTATCGAGTTTGCCATACTGTGTGTCGTTTAATATAAAGCCCTCAACGAGCGGCTCCGCCGTGTTAAATGTTGTCAAAAATCTTGTTGTCGTAATATTATGCCTAATCCCTTGAACTGTCAGGTTTCTTGTGATTGTTCCGCCGCCCGGTTGGCTACGGGTCACTTTAATCGGTTGAAAGAAATCCGTATCTAAAGCAGCGTTCACCGTCGCAGTCACATCAGCAGTTGAATCAATCGTGATTCCCTTGATACGCAAATCAGCGTCCTTACGCGTAGCGAGAACAGCGTTCGCATAGTCAAAAGCAACCGCATCAGTTTCCATCAACAAATCATTCCGTACAAGATCACGCTCAAAGTAGGTGCTTATGGATGCAGCATCCGACGCGGTTTGAGTTACCCCACCTGTCCGAGTGATACTGATCTTATTTGCTAGCACCGTGTCATCAGTATTGAAATCTAAACCAACATACGGGATTTGTGTGCCCGTATCATTAAACTCTGTCGGTGCTGTAGCGAGCGCTTTGATTGTGTTCTGTCGGCTTGTGAATTTGGTTTTACCGTCCGAGTCCATATAGAAACCACCGATCTCAGTGGTGGCACACGTCCTGATCGCTGACAACGCCGGTCGTAGCGTCCCCGGATCTGCTTGACATGTCGTGTCCCCTGTGTCAATCGATCGTTCTGAGCTAGGCCAGTTAACCGTGTCTAAAATCTTGTTGATGCGTGTGCCTGTGTCCTGCCCTGCCGCTTGCCCTGCGACCGTGCTCACGTTCGCAAGATTCAAAATTCGTTCCCCGTCCACGGCGCTGATCGTCACATATGACGCATCGATATCTTGCTGATACGTGTAGTTCCAAGCTTCGATATATCCGCTGAACAAGAAACGCTCTGTACCGCCATGAGTGGCAGTGATCACTACCTGAATCATCGGTTTAATCTGATTAGCGAACGTCCCGTTATCAGGGTCTAGAAGACCTGTCGTGTCGATACATTGAATCGTCGCGATGCCACCCTCGAACGTGTCTAACACCCTTGACCGGCCCCGATTGATAGAAATGTTTTGAACATTGTTCGTCAAGTCAAGAGCCGCCACCGCCGAATCAGAAAGGACACCTGTGTCTAGTGGCGTGGTTGCGTCATTCAAAATTAGAGGCGGCCCGAACGACGCACTAGTCGAGAAACGCACCGTAACTTTCACCGTCGCCGCAGTAGTCACGTCACAACACCCACTGTTTGCCGGAGCGCTGCATCTCTAAAGCCGCTTGCCTCATTGACTCTTGGAGATCTTTTTCTGCTACTACCGAACCAGCAACATTCACTGTGATTATCTGTCCGGCGTAGTCACGCATAGGAGCGCTAGTAGGTATAAACGAATCAAGCATCGACGCGTCGGCAGCAGCGTAAGCCGCGTTCGTGCTGTTGTTGCGTATCGCTCGATCGCGCAACGTGTCAGCTATTCCGAGGCTCGCAGCGTCCGCCTCAGGGAAACCAGCGCCACCAGCCATTTCAGTGACAGCCCGGTTCACAGCCTGCGTTGCCGCTGTTTGCTGATTGAACATTGCGCTCGCTTCGGCTAATTGAGCCGGAGTTCGACTCGCAGCAGCTTGCGCTTTCACCGCTTGCAGTACCGCCGGATCAGTAACAACAATCGGATCAGCTTTCGTACCAATAGGAGCTTTCATCAGCTTAGGAGCGAACGCTTTATCAGCAAGCAACTTCGGAATCTCACCCAGCGCCGGATTGTTCAGAAGATCAAACATGCCTGCACCCATACCGCCAGCCATGAACCCTTGAAGTTCTGCCCCGAATTGTTTGATCAGCGCCGCCGATTCATCAGTCGAATCTGTTAGACCACCAAGAACGCTCCGAATGCCTGTCGCTAATACACCAGCAACCTGTTGAGCCATCGCTGCCGCTTCAGCCGAAGCCGCCGCCACATTCGCTTTGTCCAAATCACGGACAGCTAAGGCACCTTCCGCTGAAGCCGTAGCACCCAACAAGCTCGACTGCGCTGAAGACTGCAACCCGTCAAACTTCATACCGGCTTCGATTTCGCCGATCCTTGCGCCCATAGCCGAAATACCGGTGAGCGCTGTCGTGAACGCAGCGAAGTCCGTGTCACCCATCGCCAACAGACCCTCGGCGGCGTCGTTACCAGCGAACGCACCCAACCCGATAACCTGAGAAATGATGTCAGACGGGAAACCCTTCGTCTGTAAAGCTTTCAAATTAGTTTCAAAAGCTGTGTACTGTGCCAAAAGTTTCTCAGCTTGAGCTTTCGCTCCGATATCTTCACCGAACTCGAAACCAAACGCTGAAGCGGTTTTCGATGCGAGCGATGCCCGTGCTTCTGCGAGCTTGTTCACTTTGGCTTGCGCTGAGGCTTGATGCTCTAACGCAGTAGCCAGCCTCTGTTCACTGGTTTCAAGAGTGCTGTTCAACTCTGCGCGTTTCTCAGCGATAGCGATCAGTGCTTCCTGGCCTGCTAATGCTTTCTCAAACGTGGCACGCAGTTCAGGGATTTGTGTCAAACCAGACCTGAACGCAGTATCAAACAGATCCTTAAACGCTTTGTTAATATCATCTGGCTTGCCAGCTATAGCAGTGACGAACGATTCAGAGATTGCTTTGCCGCCCAACGACGCCGCATCATTCACGAACTTGTTGAAACTCCGTTCGGCTTCAGCCATCGCCGCTTTGTGTGCCGCTTCCGCTGCTTTAGCCGCATTCTTCGCCGCAGTGTTCGCAGCTTTCGCGTCCGTTGCTCTTGTACCAACTAGCTTCTCGCTGATCCGACGGCTTAACGCAAGCTGAGTATCCAGCGCCGATGAATCACCGCCCGGCATCATCGAACCCAAATCAACGATCGCGTTCATAGCGTCGTTCAACTGTTCATATAATCCATCAGTGTCCAACGCGAGAGTGAAGAACAACGCTCGCCCTTCGGCGGCTTCCCGTAGCTCTTCCCACGTCTTACCAACGTTTTCCACTTCAGTTGCTTGCTTCGCTACTGCGTCTGTCAATTCTTCCACAGACGAACCGACTTCATGGTTTAGGCGTTGCGCTAGTTCTAAGTCTGCGTTCGTTGCAGCAATCGCATCATTCAGTTTCTGTTGAGCGCTAGTCCAATCACCGTCCGCTTTCGCAACACGAAGAATGTTCTCTAGCAGCGGACCGCCAATAATCTTCGCGTATTCGACCGTGTTTTCTGTATTTTGAAGTAGCTCTTTAGCGTTTTTTTCGATGATTTTGTTGTTGTCGTCATAGGCGTCAGCGGTTTCATCTAACGCAGCGAGAACCTTCCCGGCTACCTCAACACTAATAATCTCTTGTTCAACGTAGTTCGCTATCTGCTTAGTAACCTTACCCGCTTCGCCTTCAACCGTTCGTAGCACATCAGCGAACCGTTTATGATCATCACGTAAAAGCTTCGATTGTCCAGCCATACGCTGGAACTCGTCGGTACCTGATCGTGTCGCTGCGTCAACATTTTCAACAGTTAATGCAAGATCTTCAAACGCTGTGGCAACATCGTTTTTTATTAGTTCACCCAGCAATACATTCGAACCGTTGAATTTTTCTGTTACTTCAACCGCTTTCTCTTGTGACGCAGTGAGCCGTTCATATTCGCCGGTGAGTTCCGCCGTTCTTTCAGTAAGCAACGCTGTCGGTTCTCCAGCAGCTTTCAGTTCAGCGTTCAGTTCCTCTTGACGAGATTTGGCTTCCTCATCAACCGCAGTTAACTTCATGAAAGCAACCGTAAGTAGCCCGATTGCCGCTACAGCTATACCGATAGGCCCAGCAAACGCAACAAGTATCGGAATCAACGTACCGATAGCGCTAGCCACCGCGCCAGCCATCACCAACAGCGGACCAAGCGCAGCCAGCAAACCACCAAAGACCACAATCGCTGTTTTCACTGGCCCCGGAAGATCACCAAACGCCTGAATCACTTTGCTAATGAACCCAGCAAGTTTCTGAATAATCGGCAGCACAACAGGAATAATTTCCTGCCCCACCGTAATCATCGCAGCCTTAAAATCAGCTATCGCCTGATTCATCTTAAATTCAGTAGTTTCCGCTGTAACAGCGAACGCTTTATCAGTCGCCCCGAGCGTGTCATTCATGCTCGCAAAAATCGCTTCAGTACCAGCAACGTTCTTGCCCATAAGGTCCATAACACCCGAAAGAGCACGCACGTTACCGAACACAGACGCAGACGCCGCAGCGTTACCATCAAACTCGTCAGCTAACGTCTTCAGCGTCGATAGGAGACCTTTTTCTTTCAGTTGCTGCCTGAGACCCTCAGACGACAAACCCATACCCGTGAGGGCGTCCTCGGCTTCTTTCGTTGGCCGTAGAAGCGAAGACATGATACCACGAACTTGCGTCGCAGCTTCAGCAGCGTTCGTACCAGTACGAGACAGAGAAGCGAACGCCGCGCCGACCTCATTGAAACTGACGCCCATAGCTGAAGCGATAGGCAAAACACGGCCCATCGAGCCAGCAAGTTCTGAAGCTTCCAGCTTACCTTCACGAACAGCCGCGACCATAACATCTGTAGCGTCAGAAGCACCGAGGTTCTCTTTGCCGTAAGCGTTCATAGCTGACGTAGCTAAATCAGCAATAGTTGCCGCTTCACCTAAACCAACCGCCGCCGCTTTCGCTGAAGCTTCAAGAACGTCCGCAGCGTCAGCCCCCTCAATACCAGCCGATGTAATAAAGAACATCGCGTCAGCGAGTTCCTGCGGAGCACGAGCAGTCTTACCAGAAAGCTCTAACACGCTTTTCGTTAACCCTTCAACTTCTTGCTCAGAACGACCCACCAAACTTTGAATCTTTGTCATTGACGACTCAAAATCAGAAGCCATTTTCAAAGCAGCACCACCCGCAGCGACAATAGGCAACGTCATTTTCATTGACATTTGCTTGCCCATAGCCGAAGCAGATGCACCAAGTTTTTTGAACTTCGCCTGCGTGCCGTCTACATCTTTCCGTAGATGCTTAAACTGCCCCCGCATACGATCAACAGTCGTACTGACACGATCTTTCGCGTTAAACTCAACCGATACTGAAGCAACCGTCTGATCAGCCATTAACCCATCCTCGCCTTATTCCGGGCGCGATTCTGGGCCTGCTCCCGTTCACTGTTCTCCAGCGAATAAAGAGCAGCCCATTCCGTCAGTTCGCTCGCAGTCATCCGATCTAAGAGTTCACTAACAGGCATACCAAGCTCCCTAGCTAACTGGAAATAGAATCGTCTTTCAGGGGCAACTCGTCCTCGGGAGTCTCGGAATCCGAGGAATCTTTTCCCGCGTCACCGTCCGAGTCTGCGCCCATACCGGACACCGCTAGACAAGCATTAGCAAGAGAATCAACGACGTTCGCGTTTTTTTCTTCCATCATCCACTCAATATCTTCAGCCTCGAACACGGCTTCACCGTTATCGGGATCAAAACAACATGCTTGGATGACAGTGCCCCACATCAATTCGACGCGGTTGCCGTCTAGCTCAACATTACCGTCCGCCGTGAAATCAACGCTCGAAGCGAACGAAGCTCTCTGACGTGCCGACATAGAACGCAGTTCCAACGTGACATCCCATTCGGGTATCTCGTAAAGTTCTGCACTCACATCGTGAGCGGCTCTGATTTGGTCTGCAAGTCTGGACACTTAGGTCACTCCTTGTTAGTTGGGATCTAGTATGTTCCGCGAGTTACTGCACCAGTGACCTGAAGATCACAAGAGTAGGTCACTACGTCACCGACAGGGGACGACACGGAATAGTTTGTCATGATCGCCTCACCGGTATATTTTACGTTGCCGCCAGTTGAACCGGCAGGACCGTAAATAAACGAACGTGAAGCTGGCTCAGTGCCGCCCTTCATGTAACCATCAACAGTTGAATCCCAGAGACCGCTAAGCGAAATAGTAGCGCTCTCAAGGCCAACGATGAATGAACGGCTACTTGAACCGAAAGCGGTCGTGTCAGCCGTTTCAGTTGACTCAGGGAAATCAACAGAGTTCAAAGTATCAGAAAGATTACGACTCGTTCCCCCAGTGTCATCGAGAGCAAAGTCAACGCTTTTACCGTGTACAAAAGTAGGCATATCTTGGTCCTCCTAGAACCTAGCGAACGACAACATAAACGTAATCGCCCCGGATGAGCCAGCGGTTGCAGCCGTGGCACGTATATAACGATTCACAGTCCCAGAGACTGCTTTCAACTCAGAGGTTTTGGTCGCAGCCGCCACCGTAGAGAACGTAATCAAATCAGCAAACGTGGCATTATCTGCCGAATGCTGAACCTTGATAGTTGTCACACCACCACCAACCGTATTGGTGGGGACATGAAGAATTGCGAACCCGCCGTTAGCGCTTGACGCTGCGTTATCAACAGAGCCAAGATTTCCGAGTGCACCGAACGCTATCGAAGCGCCCGTTGTTAGCTGAACACCGCTCTGCCCTGAATAAGTCAGATTAGTTGTGCCGTCAGTTGTGGCTTGGAAATCGGCGCTAACTGAAACAACATCAGCAACAGGCGACGAGATTGAATAAGTCAACTCGTCTGACTGCATCAGGATCGCTTTGTTGCCAATCGTTCCGGCTTGAATCGCGACCGTTGAAAGAGGACTTGTTGCGTTAGCTAGCAGCGCGTTGAGTTCCGCATCCGACCCGTTTGTGTCAGCAGACCAAAGGCCGGTAAGGCCCATAGTCGCAGTCTGTAAACCCGGAATAAACGATCTTGACGACGCACCGAAAGCAGTTACGTCCGCAGTTTCCATCGAGAAAGTTGAGTCAGCCGAGTTGAAATAATCACTCAGGTCGAACTCATCGAGATATGTTTTGGTGCCCTTCCCATGAATAAATGTTGGCATTATTCGTCCTCATCTTTCTCAGGGGCTTTGCCGACCGGTTCAAGAATGCCTATATCTAGAAGCCATTCAGCTTTCTTCGGTGGCATCTCCACCGTCTCGCCGGGTTCGTAGCGTTTGCCTGCGACTTCGACGCCTGATAGGCCGTCTTGGCCTCCGGTCACTTGGTATTTCGTCATCGCGCTCCTTTTTGGAAAGGCGCGGCCCAAAGAGACCGGCCACGATTGGGCACTCTGGACACTAGGTCACTGCTGCGAGGCTAGTTCAGGCGTGCGAGGATTTCATGTACCTAATTATTTTAATCTTTTCCTGGTTTAATGTTGCAATGGGTACCCCTACCTGTATAATGAGTACATGACATCGGGACTCTTCACCAACCTAGCAATACACCGAACAGTCATCGACCTAATCACCCTAACCATACGAACAATCGGAGAACTGATATGAAACTTACTCACCCGGACGATGTAGCAAGCGAAGCGGTACGCCGTGGTGCTGACAAATGGTTTCACGAGCGCCTTCGCAATATGGCCGGGCGTGCCATGTGCATCAAAGGTCACCCAAACCGGGATCATATCAACTCGCCAGTCGTAGCTATGCGAGTTGCCAACGGTTGGCCCCTACGTGGGTCAGTAACAATCACTCTAGAGAACGGCCAGAAATTCCGGCTCTATTGTACCGAAGGCCCGAAATTCACCTTCAAGATCAACAAGGTCAACTGAGCCGACAGAATACGCAATCGCTTTCTAGCCTCTAGACGAAGGCGGCGGATGGGGGATTAGCTTCCATCCGCTGACTAGTCCTATTTATTATTTTAATCTTTTTGCCCTTTAGTGTTGCAATGGGTATCCCATGCTGTATGATGAGTACATGACTTCAACCACTTACCTCAAAACCTTCTTCGCAGAAAAAGACCTTAACGATCGCCTATACGAAGTAGAATCCCCAAACGGCGACGTTCACTTCATCAGCACCGAAATCGTTATCGAACACATCTTCGCAGCAAGCAGCGACGAGCAAACCAAAATCGCTGACATCATCCGCAAGATCGACTTTCACAACGGCGATATCCACCACTTCCTCACCCACCTAGCAACAGCCCTAGCCGCAAACCATGAGGCAAGCGCTGTCTAGTCGCTAGACAAGAGCGGCGGATGGGAGATCAGCTTCCATCCGCTGCGATGTCCCACCGATGGAATAGCCTCGAAGCTCACCAGCTTTCACCATCTCCCACGCCCAAGGCTCCCAAATCACACCCATGAACGGAGTGTTAGCCGGAAAGGCGTATTTGGTGACGCCTTCGTTCGGAACCTCTAACTCTGTTTCTATCGGCATAGGCCACGTCAACATTTCGACCATTTCACCAGCCGCTTTTTCTGAGTGCTGCAAATAGATTGTTCGGTCGTCAGCTTTCATCCAACCCCACAAAGCTTTCTGCAAAGTGTCCTCGTCTGTAAACTCTCCGTGTGCGTCCTCGAACCCTGGAACATAAACCGGGCCGAGAGTGAAACGGTTCTCTTCGGCTTTAGACACTGGCAAAGAACCAGACATGCTCTTCACTAGCTCAACAGATTTTTGGCGTGCTTCCAACTCGTCTTCAATCACATCATGGCAGGCAACCATTCCGTCAGTTACAGAAACCGAAGCGTGCAGGCGGTCATGCCATGCCGAGAGTTCATCGTTCGATGCTTTAACGATTCGGCGTTTAGCGAAAGACTCAATTTGTTCAAGTCGTGCTTCAGCTAGTTCCACCGTTCGGTAACATCCGAAACTGCGCCCTGATTCTTCAGACCGAACACAGAATTGCCCGTCTTCTTGCACCACCACTTTGCGCGTTGTGCGGCGATACAGCATGGACTCGTCATCGGTTTCCATTTCAGCAGGAAGAACGATATGGGTTTCGTCGATGTTCTCCAACATGATTGCTTCCTTCATATGGATTAGCGCCATCAACGGTTCAAGTAGCGGAGCACATTCCGGGTGATCCAACATCAGGCGGTACGCCATCAAAAGATGTGTCATAGCGTCAGCGCCGGAAGCGTCATCGCTGTAGTCTTTGTATTCTTCTTCGTCGCCGTAACCTTTAAGCACTGTTGGCTCCTCATCTTTTAATGATTTACGTGTAGACATCGGATGTCCCTTCGGAAGTAGATCTGTATCAAACTTACCCCCTGGAAAGCTGCCAGTACGAACAGCAGTCAAAAAAGCGTTCACTCTGGCGTACGCCCACTGATCAGCGGAGCTAACACCAGGACGAACCGAACCAGGGTTTGTCTCGTATGCGCCCACTCCTCTTTCGAATACAGCGCCGAGCATTCTTAGATTTACGCGCTTCGATGAGGTGTCGCCGTGCTTCTCGTTATGTTCTTCTACTTTACGTTCCAGGCCAGCGGTAACCGACTGGCTGAGTTCTTTCGCTAATGAATCTCGTTTACGTTCAGCCCATTCCATAGCACGCATCCTATTCGATGCGGTAAGGTCGCCTCCCCAAGCGAGCCACGCCCATTGCCCCGCTGTCATTTTCCCGTCGCCGTTGAGATAGGCGGCGGCTCTCGGTGATTGCAGATCTGATTTGTGTCTAGCGAACCAGGCCGCCATACGCGTGACCTTATCCTCGGAGGCCGTCCCGTTAGCCAGTTGACGGGCTTCTCTAAGGGTTTTAGGTGTTACCCCGTCACCCTTGCTGCTGGTGTCCTCTAAGGCCCGTCTAGCGTTAGCGCTAATATATGAAGGAACATCTACCATAGCTACACCTTACCCCTCAAGCGCTTTCGTTGATCTGTTTACAGCGATAGCACATTATTTTCCAAGGAGCCGTAAGCATTAGTGCAAGCTTTTTCGCGCAGTTCCCGCAACGCACGTCCGTTCGGGTTTGGCGTAAATGTTCTGGTGTTCTTCGGAGTTCACCGTAAATATCTACGCTAGAACTCGTTGGGTCTGGTAATTGCATGCAAACACCACCCGCTCCTGTCCGTCGCGCTCTAAGTAAAAGGGTGCTTGAATGCCTGCGACCCGCAGGTAGCGAGTGCCCGACAAAGCTTCATTATCGATCAGAGTTAGTTTCTTGAAACAATCCTCGGCGAGTGCTGCGGCGGTCGCATAGTCAGCAGCCCGAACTAGGGTCTGGCACCTCGGCTGAATATATGCCGGGAGTGTTGATCCGCCCATCGCTTCAATCGGGACAAGTCCACTGGTTTCGAACAACGCGACACAAGTATCAGGGGTGTCAGGCAACCTGCCCAAAAACAGATTTGTTCCCAAAGTCAACGACGTATGAGTAACCGTCGCCGCTAAATAAGTACCAACGTCAGGCAAGAAAGCCATTAAAGAAACCTGCTTACATTTTTGATTCGTTCAGCGAACGTGTTCGGCCACGAACCGACTTCCTCCAAAAACGGTTCCTCCAAATACTTGGCTTGGCCGCCCTTAGGATGTTTGAGATCGGTGCGTTCGTGTTGATAAAGCGCGTACGGAGCGGAAGGCCCACCGTATGTAATGGCCGCTGAAGGGTTTTTGCTCAACGCTTTCGGTGGCGTAACATTCTGCGAACCCCGCAAAATGCCTTCATCAACAGGAACCAGTTCGTCAGCTTTATTCGCTACTTCTTGCGCAGACGCAAACAATGCAGCAGAAAGCGCCATGTTCGCGTCAATGCCTAAATCTTTGAACACCCTATCAAGATTATCGAAATCGTTAGCCACAATCAGCCCCGCTTCGATTTCGTACCCACATAGATAACCTGCGCGACTTGGCCCAGCGGATCTCGTTTCGTGTTAACTCGAACTATTGGTCGAGTCTCAGAGATCGGTGCAGGCAACGTAATCTGACTAGTGATAGCGATCGCTATCGTCGTATCAGGGACATAACAAATATAGTCCACATCAATCAGGTTCTCTTCAGCGTTCCGGCGTGCCTCATCAACTCTAATGATGTACGCATCGTATGATACGTTTGCGCCGCTGTAAGTGCGTTCCCCATAGCTGTTCACTGTAGAAGTAGTCCGTACCTGGATCGTGTCCGGCGTCATGTTCACTTTGAGGTCGGTCATAAACGTTTGGGATGGTGCAGCCATTTCGGTTCCTAATTATTGGAGATAACGTCGGTTGCTCCGCCACGCTTATTCGTCCACTGCCCACGAGAGAAATACGGATGAACAATATTCGAATTATCTTCATCAACCTGTTTCCCTGAAACAGTGATACCGCCAGCGTAAGGAGTCGGCACGTTCCCTTCACGGCTTGCTTGAGCATAAAGAAGTTTTGCCTGTTCCCGTGCGTTCGTGGCTTTCTGAAACATATCGACCTTCAGATCGCCCACGGATTGATCTGCGAGGCGACTGAACTTCGAAGCTATTGCAACCATGCAACGATAAGAAGTCTCATACAAAGCCGTTGTAGCTGTGTTAGAACCTGTGACCTGATTATTAGTCCACAGGATCTCTTCATTGTCGAGTAGCTGATCATTCGTGTCGGTGTCACCAATCAAAAAACGAACAGCATCTAAGGCCGAGTCTGCT
>Ga0315316_10002264_pt1 | contig 13798 bp, 14 predicted proteins | sample M160m3416metaG_FD_203702 | JGI IMG/M metagenome (GOLD analysis project Ga0315316, IMG submission 203702) | Ammonia-oxidizing marine archaeal communities from Monterey Bay, California, United States - M1 60m 3416 | ecosystem: Environmental > Aquatic > Marine > Intertidal zone | place: USA...
GGACAAGGACAAGGACAAGGACAAGGACAAGGTCAAGGTCAAGGTCAAGGTCAAGGTCAAGGTCAAGGACAAGGACAGGGTCAAGGTCAAGGACAGGGCCAGGGACAAGGACAGGGACAAGGACAAGGTCAAGGCCAAGGTCAGGGTCAGGGTCAGGGTCAGGGTCAGGGTCAGGGTCAAGGCCAAGGTCAAGGTCAACAACAAGGACAAGGACAGAGCCAAGGTCAAGGCCAAGGTCAACAGCAAGGTCAGCAGGGTCAACAAGGACAGCAAGGACAGCAGGGACAACAAGGCCAACAATCTGGACAACAAGGAAACCAAGGCCAGCAAGGTCAACAAGGTCAGCAAGGTCAACAACAAGATAACGGTCAAGGTCAGCAACAACAAGGTGGCCAACAAGGCGGTCAGCAATCTGAACAGCAACAGCAAGAACAGAATGGCCAGAACAACAATGGCCAGAATCAGCAACAACAAGGTCAGACACAGAATGGTCAACAGGGTCAGCAAGGTCAAGCCAACGATCAGCAACAGGGTCAACAACTGGACAACCAGAACCAGAATGGTGACAATGACAACGACGGCGATGGCATTCCCGACGATCTCGACAACGATGATGACAACGATGGCATCCCGGACGTCATGGACGACTCACCCGAGGATCACGACAACGATGGCATCGATGATGCCGAGGATAATGACGATGATGGCGACGGTATCGACGATAACGTCGAAGTGAGTGATGGTAACGACAACACCAACATCTACGACCACGATAACGACGGTATCGAGGATCGCTTTGATCTTGACATCGACAATGATGGGATTGATAACTACAAGGATCTTTACGACAATGGATCTTCAGCTATGCGCGACCATGACAATGATGGCATGGACGATGGTGTAGATACTGATGATGACAACGACAACATCCTGGATGTTGACGAGGTTGGAGGTGCATGGTCTTCCTATCGCTACGATCACGATAACGATAACATCTGGGACGCTACCGATCTGGATGATGACAACGACGGTCTTTCCGACTGGTTTGAGAACAACGATGGGAACGATAAGACCGGTCAGTTTGATTCCGACAACGATGGTTTGGATAACTACCTCGACTCCGATGATGACGGCGACGGCATCCCGGATGAGTTTGAAAGTGGCCTCTAAATCCACCGAAAGCATAGCGGTTAAGTAGGAGAATCCGACCGGTTCGGAACATGCCAATCACAGCCCCCGCAGCCCGACCCCAAGAGCCCAGACGGTTATACGATCGCACTTGGAAGGAGATGGAAGATATGCTCGATGAAGCCGAACGTGTCCAGCAAGGCTGGATCGATACTTTCCACGGCGCCAAGGCACTCAACGATCGCGACACCATGCGCGAAGCCGCTCGCAACAAGAAAGCCCTTGAAGGAGTCATTAAGACCCTCAAATGGGTTCTTGGAGAGGAGGGTATTCAACATCCCCTCCACTGATTCCGCCTGGGTATCCGTTGGTGGTCCATGCCGTCGACAGTGTGATGTCGATCCCAAAGACCTCATCTGCCGCTCCTGTGGACTCTCTTTTCGCCGTAGCGATTAGGTAGTCGACACGATCATTTAGACCCATGGGCAGTCGTGCATGGGGAGCTGAACGTCGTTTCCCTTCTGACATCGGAGAGTTGCGTGTCTACGATCGTTCTGGTGATTCCGAAGAATTGCTACCCCAAGTTATCGCTGACAAGGCCAAGGAACTGGGTTGGGAGGAGATCTGGCAATTGACCTACTGTCAACATTGTGCCAGTTATGCTCACGAGTCTGAGCCATGGATGGTGCAGACATACTGGGAAGATCCGGAACTCGGTGATGCCCGTCAGGTCTGGGGTTCATCAGCCCGATCGGTATTCTCGGTCGTTGACAAGGACGAGGCTGCATGGGTTATTGATGAAGATTACAAATACCCAGTCATCGGCCTCGTAGAGATGCGATTATGCGGTTGGTGGTCGTATGGCTTCGGTAGATCCGATGATTTTCAGAAGCTTGACATCCCACAGCCATGGGCATTCAGTAGGGACGATAAGATCGGCATCAACAAGAACATGTCCTCTGCAGAGAAGGATCGTGTCGATTCATTCTGGCGCAGTCGTCCGGGGGTCGATGCCATGTTGAAACTCAATTCCTGTGTCATCCAGATCCCATTCCTCACGAGAGGAGCTTTCGCCAAGTTCCGGGATGCCATGTATGCCGACGAGGACAATCCCGCAGAAACGGATAGGTTCTCTCAAGATTCGTATGCCGTCCAATACGACGGTCCCCTCTACCATTTCTGGAAAAAGATAATCATTGATGACGAATACACTTGGCCAGACGATCTGCAATCAGCATACACCATCGCCTACATCCAGCAGGTTGCAGAGATGACTCGTGTCCTATCGGAGGCTTATCGCCATGTCTTCAATGATGAGATGCCCATTTCACCATCCTCACCCATCCAACCCCAAGAGTTTATTGATTATCCATTGTCTAAAGAGACCAATGTTGTCCTCAATAGGAGAGGCTACCCAATCAGCGGTTCTGGTGTGAATATCGTTTTCGACGTCCTGGTGCCCCTCGTCTATGGGGATGGAACTCTCGAATTAGATGCTAATGGTGATGCTGTCTTCCGTGACAGATCCTAAGGATGACTCAAGTAGCAGTTCGCACCATCACCACACATGGCGATCCGACGTCAGGGTTTTGAATGGCAGGTTCGCGATCTTGGCCAGCTACCGGTCAAGCGTCTGGAGGAACTTTCCAACAGCCCACAGTCCATCTTTATCTCAGGAATCGGCAATGCTACCATCACTAAGCGCAATTGCACTGCCAATGACGAGTTCCTAGTTCTGCAATATACCGGATCAAGTCCGGGTATCTGGCCCAACTCTGGCAATAATTGGAAACCTCGTGGCTACATCAACTTCGTAGTTGAGACTACTGCCTACTTTGTCAACCCCGATGGTCTCCCCGCGGAGGGAATGCCTGGATCGGCACTCCCCTATCCCATCACTACCGCCTTCTCGCCTGTGATCACAGATTACATCCCTATCGAGATTCCTCCCGACACCAATTGGGACATCACATACTTTTTGGGCAATTCTTTGGTAGAGCCCATTGAAACGTTTCCCGTCCCCTTCAACTACTCATTCAACACCAATGGCACAGAGTCCGCGCCGATCCTCACTTACCCCAGTGGAGATCAAGAGTTGACGTTAGGATCGTTCGGAAGTATCATTCCGGTCATATCGGGAGGTGATCCAGATACTGTTAGCATCTCACCAGCACTACCCGCCGGTCTTACCATCCAAAATGCTGATGGGGCAATTGAAGGAACACCTACTGCAACCTCCGCCGTGCAAACATACACAGTTACGGCTACCAATACGGCAGGCAGCACAAACAGTTCCGTAGATCTTGGTGTGGTTGGCAATCCCCCCATCTACACATATTTGGGTTCACCATACGTCCTCACCAAGGATGTGAGCACGATTAACGCAGTGCCGACCAAATTGGGTGGTCCTGATGCCACCTCCTTCCAGATTTTTAGTGGCGGTGCACTACCCGACCAATTGACTTTTGATACTACTACCGGATTGATTAGTGGTCCTGTCTTTGAGACATGGCCCAATACATTCTACACGATTCTTGTAGAGGGACCACTTGGCAATGGTTCAACCAATTTCAGAATTGAAGTGGTGGGCAACCTCCCAGTCACATCGTATCCATCCCCTCAGACCCTACTCACGGATCAAAATGTTAGCATCAGCCCCACCAACACAGGAGGTCCTGTTTCATCCTATGTGGTGTGGAGTGGAGCACTTCCTTCCGGATTGTCTTTGGATAGCACTACCGGAGTCATATCGGGGATCGCAAGCGCATTATATCCAACTGCAACCGTCCAAATTAGGTCAAGCAATGGTGATGGAGATGATTTTGCTAACATTTCATTTACCGTTGACGCCGGAGTTCCCATCGTCGAATACGAAGCTATTGATGCGATCGAAAACGTGGCAATTTCAGCACCCGCAGGAGTCCCACAGACTGGTTTCAGTCCAATTACCTCATACGCCCTAACATTTGGATTCCCGCCATCAGGAATCTCTATTGACACCAGCACAGGAGTCATATCTGGAACAGCTCCTTTCGGCTCCGCAGCGCCTTATGATTTTGAAATCACGGCTACTGGACCAGGTGGCACCCCGCCAGCAGTTCCAGTATCGATCACCGTCAACCCAGGCGTTCCAAACTTTGGCTACACCACACCCGCCACAGTCAGCGAGGGATTCCCCTACACAGACTTCCCTATCCAATTAGGCGGTGCGCCTTCGGAATACACCCTCACATCCGGTTCACTACCCGATGGATTGGGTCTGAATACAGTTACTGGTGAGATCTCTGGAGTATGTCTCGATCCAGTCGGCACAGTCCGCAACTTCAAAATAACCGGTAGCAACCTGGCAGGATCATTCGAAGATACAATTCAGATAACGACGGAGGCATGATATGGGTTTAGCATTTGATTTGGACGCTTTAGATCTCCCCGGTTTGGATTGGGAAGCTATCTTCACGTTAGCCTCAACGGGAGTTCGAGCACCCAGTTATGGAGGTTTTCAAGAGAGATGGCAGGACATAGCAATCGATCCGGATAATTTTGACGTCACCATCCGAGATGTCAAGCAAATTAACGGCATGCTTGCCCTCTGCGGAACCTACCGAGCCAGATCGTTGACAGATCCGTGGAATGGACCAGGTGGAACGATGCAGAACGCATTATTCTATGATGGATTTATCGCATTACAACGTGCATTCACGTGGACATTTGCACTTGGTTCCAACGCCTCTTCTTTCAATTTCAAACCATTCAAGGCAGCCGTAGTATCAGATCCAATTTCTTGGCTCGTCGTCCCCATGAGGATGCCATTTGAGGTCAATCCAGGAACTGCACTCAATGACCCCAGCGTCGGACTTTACAGTTTAGAGGCTCTCAAGTCTATCGACCCATTCTCAGGAACTACTGGTCCGATAGCCAGTATTGGCGAACCTGTGGTGCAAATAGCCACCTGTGGGTTTTCGTCAACCAATGATCCAGGTTCGCAAGGTCTACCAATTGGCCAAGATTATGTCCCCAACCTGTATATCCTCCCAGTTATCGTTGGTAGGATACCGGTCGATAGTGGCTATTGGATTGCGATTTCACCGGCAAAGGAATACTCTGCACAGATGTCATGGAGGTGTAATGGGCTATACCCAACTGATGATAATGGCGGTGTCTACAACACCGCAGCAGAGGGTCGTTTTGGAGTAGAGTCGGTCGAGGTGGGAGCCGACGCCGATCCCATCAATCGTTTGGATCTTGATAAATTAGCTTCTGATAGCACCTACAACGTATTCAACATACAATATGGTTTTGATTATCCCGACAACAAACTTTCCGATCGCAAACGGTTTCCTCGTCGATTTTTGAGTCTGGCCACCACCAGCGTAGTATTGCCAGGTGGTGAACCATTTGATTTAGATGCGTTTGGACCACTCATAATTGGTGGAGATTGCACCTATGCACCAGGAGGAACTGTCACAGGAACGTTTCCCTTGGTATCATACAATTATTGGCCAAACAATACGGATCGAAACATTACGGAGTTTATGCCCCTCCTAACTTGCTTTACTGATGAGAATATCCAAATTGAAGGAGGCGTTGGTGGCCCCAGCGCATACACACTTGATGGAGCTTACTTCCGTTATGTTATTCCCAGCAACGACTTTTTAGCTGGAGCGCCGGAACCCGATACGCCTTTTGAACCCACATTATTGCTGGCAGAGAATGTCACCCATGGTGCCAGCACATCTGCCGAGATCTACATCATCTCCGGTAACGCTAAAGCATCCGCCATGACCATCGCAGATGGACAATTACCAGGTATTGGTCCCGATCCTCTTTACCCAGGAACTCCCGTGCAGGGTGCTACCTGTATCACTCCCTACGCCGTTTCTGGAGGAGCTTGGGAGACTGCTACCGGCCTCACCCTCCCCCAGCGGTGGACTGGTTATGCCCTTCAGATGAGGACATTCACACGAGATGAGGAGTTTGCATCCCGCAACGATGACAATGCCGGCCCACAACAATTTGAGACTGTTCAAGATGAAAATGGCACATTAGTGGGCTTGATTGACAATTATCCTCGTTATGGTTTTAGATCTGGGCAAGACGAATACATTGCACCCGGAAACGCCAGCAATCAGGTCGTATTGCTAATGGGAGTTACCATTTCTGGCGGTAACTACACCCCCCACCTTCTTGCTTTTGACAATGGAACCATTAGCGCCAAACCCACAGCAGGGGCTGGCGGACCAGTCACCACAGCACCACCTTATCAAATAGAAAATACGGGTTATGTCAAGGATTATGGAACCATTGTTCAGAGCCAAATCATCACATCGTCAAAAAACTCGTATCCAGTTTCGGCATCATGGGATAATGATAGGGATCAGTGGTTAATCATCTACAACCGAGATTTTCCTAGTTCCTATGCCTTGATCTCCGCCCGATCGGATTTTACCCAATTTATCGACCAGAGCCCTAATGTCAAAATCTTTACTGGCTTGATGGGTAATGAACAAAATGGCGGTGCCTTCTATGAAATCCCGCCCAGTTCCAACTACCGATTGATGCCAGCTGGTATCTACACGGCACGCTTAATGACTAACGAACTTGATGGTATCGTTATCGGAGGGGAGTTTGCGGATCTATCGGATCCCCTAAATATGTCATCCATCAAACCAATTAAGACCAACCCCTTGGAATATCCAATATACAGCAATTTTACCACCGTTCGAGGCACTACTGGACGAACCGCCAGGGTTTGGGTAGATTATGTGTTATACGATGGTGTGGATGCTTTGGTTGCTACCAAACTCAGTGAATTGGGTCTTCGTGTCACCCCTGAGAACGTTGAGTGGTTCAAGAGTCGTATCTTGCGATCCGCTGGCGTTGATGAATTGGACGTCAAGACCGAGGAGATTGAACAGTGGATGGAGGCGCAGCGAAAGGAATACACCGATATGCTCCGAACCAAGGAACGTGCTGGACGACTTAGGAAGCGCAAGCGTCAGGTGTCGGCATACCGTGAGGGCGCTGAGGGTGCCTTGGCTGAGGCTAACAAATCTTCTGTTGACACCCGAGCCCTTGATCCAGAGGAGATGGACGATCTGCTCAAAGACATCGGCATGCCCGATGATGGCTACAGTTCGGATCGCAAGCGGTCGTGAGCGGTTTCTGAACAATAGACTCCAGAATCTGGAAAAAACGTGATGCAGAATCTACATCGATTTAGGTAGTCGTGAAACCAATTCTGATTCAATGGACTACATAGAGACCATAGATCTTCCCTGCGTGGCGGAGATCCAGACCATGGGAACCTGCCTGGTGCCACCCAACGTGGCCATCGATCGAATCATCATCGAACCACGCGATAATCCCCACCTCGGACACTATCGTCTCATCATGACCATTGATGGTTCTCTGGTCTATTCTGACGAGACTCCTCGTGGTAGATACTCCATAGATGTCGACGATGTCCAGAGTCGTGGCGAAGCCCGCAACATTATCGCTGTTGTAGTTCCGCATGACATTCCTTCTGCTGTCAGATCCTACCTCCAGAACGAGAGCATTCAGATTACCATCATTGGACGTCATGAGGGTAAATCCTCAGAAGAGGGTGAGGTTGCTATCGTAGTTGTTGATACTGATTGCCTCACAGATCCCGAATCGTGCGCTTTTGATGTTGGTTTCGTTTCCGAGTGGACTTAGGGTTGTATCAAGTAGGTGCTACCCCCCATAGCTGCCTATGACGCGCATGCTTTTGTTCACCGGCAAGGGTGGGGTCGGCAAGTCCACCACCAGCGCCTGCACAGCAGTTTACCACGCTTCGGAAGGTCTTCGAACCATTTTGGTATCTACCGATCCGGCACACTCTACTGACGATGTTGTTGATCAACCGGTTGGTATCGGAACCCCGGTTCGTCTCAGCGACAATCTTTGGGCTCAGAATCTTGACACCACCACCGAGGCCAGAGTTTTCATAGATCGACTCAATGTCTACCTTAATGATGGACTTGGATCATCTATCAAGGACTTCGATCCTGAGATGCTCACCGAGACCGCCTCGTTCCCAGGGATGGACGAATACTTCGCCTTAGAGAAGATTCTGGGACTCCTTGAGGGAACCGAGGTTTGTCCCGAGGATGGAAAGCCCTACGACATTATCGTCTTTGACACCGCCCCTACTGGCCACACTTTGCGTGCCCTCGCCACTCCAGAACACCTCAAGCGTTTCATCCTACGGTTAATGCGTATGAGGAAGTTTATCGCTAATTTGAAGGGAGCCTTCCTATTCAAGAAGCGTGAGGATCCTGTCCAGAAGGCTCTGGATGACATCATCGCTCGCTCGGATCGTTTTATGGCTCACTTGCGTGATACCGATCGCGTCGGTATCTACTTGGTTTCTATCCCTACCGAAGCCGGATTCTCGGAGTGTGCCCGCACGGTCAATTGGCTGGGTTCGGCCATCAGCATCCCGGTAGCCGGTCTGGTTGTCAACCAGATCGTTCCGGATGTCGGTGCTGATCACTGGGCACAGGTCGACAATCCCGCCGTTGCATTGATGAAAGCGGAGTTTGATATGCAACAACCATACCTTGATCGATACCAATCGCTCTGCAGCGAAACCAGCACCCACCTTGTTGGGGTTCACCGTATGCCCTTTGAGCCCAAGGGTCTGGATCGTCTTGACTCATTTAGTCGTCGTATTTGGCATCCAGATACTGGACTCAGAGCCCCGCCCGGACAGGAATCATGAAGTAGACGGCCAGAGTAGCCCATACCATGCCCGGTCTTGCAGCCACCCGTCGCTATATCTTCGGGGAAGAATATGAGTTCCTGGCGAGTTCCGAATACCGTGAAAATGCGATTCCATTGGTCGTCAAGAACGAGGACGATGCTGTTGCCTACTTCAATCGCGTTTGCCGGGAGATCGGTTGGCGTGAAGAAGAATACGAAGAGTATGAGTCATGGTTTGAGGATCTTACGGGCAATCTACCCGACAAGACTCAAGAGGCCGACATGCGTCTGCTGGCAGGAGCAGCAGATATTGAACCCACCGAAGACCAGATTATCAGATTACTCGGCATGCTCGACGATTATGATGTCGTGGAGCTGGGAGCCTACGAACTCCTCAACCACGTCCTGGAGGAGACCCAGAATACATTCTGGAATATCCAACAAGGCGGTGAATACTCCAACGTAATCCTGCAACTATTTACGACACAGACCTTGATAGAACAGATTGGCTCCCAAGATCCTTTACGAGCACTCATCAACTTACGGAGGATCGATTGATGGGGGATAACATGTTACCCCACGCCATCTGGGATGGGGTCTACGGTGGTTCCAGTGGTTTCCATCACCTCGTCGGACCGATGCTGGAGGAACTCAACAAGTATGGCATCGATTTCGAGACCTGGGCTCACAACTGCTTGAACCAGGATGATCTTGAGGATGCCGTTGCCAATCTGAACAAGCATCGGGCTGGTTATCTGGAACCCCTCATGCCCCAGAATAGCAACGCTGAGATCATGAGTTTTCTTGAGATGGCCGCTGCTGATGAACCCATGACCCAAGCGCAGGCATGGGTGGCACTGAGCGCCATCCCCTACCTGGTCGACGAGGACTACATGGAATGGGAGATCCTGGAGTGGATGTTGAACTCCTGTCCCGGTATCGCCTGGCGAACATTCCGTCCGGATAGTTACGATGGTTACGGATCAACCCAACTCTGTATTTGGTCGGATGTTGATCTGCGTGAACGTTACGGGGGCTTGGACACCGATCCACTCCGGGCACTCATCAACCTACGGAGAGGCGATAACCGTGTTTGAACGTCGCCTCAAGATACCCCATAGAGAGGGCGACGGTCTTTATGGCCACCTATACTCCATTGGCCACACCATCGACCTCGATGATGAGGATTTGATCAGAATAATAGATTCCCAAACGGAGGAGTTCATGCAGGACATTCGTGATAGTCGTGGTGGTTGGGACAGTATGAAGGACTGGATGGATCAGAGATGGCCTAAGGGTTGGTCTGACGATCTGGGTTCTCGTTCTGAGTCGCTACCACTCCACATTGCCTACGCTGCTGCTGGATTTGGTGCGGACGCAGAAGATATTGCATATTTTGAGAGAGAGGAACTTGATCCATTCCTCAGTCGAGTCTTCAGCCAATTTGAAGTCGCCAGGATACGAGAGGCTCATGATTCGTATTCCACATTGATTCATCCGTGGATCAGCCTGACGAGCAACAGTTGGAGATGGAAGCGGGGCGTTGATCATTGGTCTGAAGGGTTGACAGTGCCCACCAACTTGTTTCAGATCGAGCCTACGGTATTCCAAGGTTGGGAGATTATCCTTCATGGGGTTCCAGTTGATCACGTCATCAACCGCCGTTTCAAGTAGTTGGCCGCACGATCTGGTTGCATGGCAGAAGGCACACTCGTTATCTGGTTAGCCATTCTAACCACGATTATCGTGATCCAAGGCATCCTGCTTCTGGCTTTCGTCCGCATGGTCTTCGGTCGCATCTTCGGCAATTCCAGTCTGCTGACGCGTCTGGCCGTCTGGGCTTGGCAGTCCGACGATCCACCAGGAGGCGACTCCTAATGGCATTGCTCAACTTCTCCTACAACAAGATAGAAGCACCATTCAGTCGTTCCGACAACGGTGAGTGGGATGAGGGTGAGTGGTTGGAACTCGCATCAAGACCTCGCTTCTGGCCAGGTTTTATCGAGGGTTTTCTTTCCGATCCGCAAATCCGCAAGGATATGATCGAATACTTCGGAGAGTTGGAGGGCATACCCCAAGACAAGATGGTGGGGATTATAGCTGACCCCCTAAACCCTGTCAACAAGGAGCGGCTTGTCAACATGATCCAGGACTTTCAGTTCGATTATGAGATATGGGAGGGTTCTGACGACCCATGGCATCTCATACTCACCATGACACCTGGTTATTTCGAATATAACGCCCGAGTCGTTGGCGATCGCATCACATACGAGATTTACGAGATCGTGACCGAACTCACACCAGCAGTAGAACAACCAGATCCCGATATGTCGCCCGATGTTATTGCTAACCTCCAGAGACGCAAAAATGACAATGTCCGCATCAATCAAGGGGCTATCCAAGAGTTAGCAAAAGCCCTTGGAATCAGCCTTAGCATTGTTATGAACCGGCGTGAGGTTTAGGTAGTCGTGCACCAGAGAGATAATCATGCTCTTTGGACACAGCACCTGGGACGCCGTAACCACTAACGTTCGCGCAGCCGAACCTGACTTGACCGCCGTGATGGATTATCCTGGCCAAGATTATTTCGATAAGTTCTCTGTTACTGATCTGGGAATCACCCCCGAAAAGACACTCAAAGGATACTCAGACAAGGGATTCCACTTTGTTGTTGCCCCAGAGCGACAGGTCGATGTTCACATTACTGGACCTGGAGCCGGCCCTTCCAAGATCAAGGCCACACTCGGACCCGGTGATTCAATCAAGCGATCCGGTGTCGACGACAAAACCATCGTTAAGATCGGTGGAGTCGAGCAAGTCTACCCTGGAGAGAATGAAACCTACTACATCAATTTCACCAACCCTCTAACCGTCGAGCCTACTGGCACCGATGGCGATACTGGCGCCGGAGATACCGACGACGGATCGGATGACGACACCGGCACGGATGTCACAGCAACCGCAACTGATGTCACCAAGGTCAATGACACCAAATCCAGTTTCCCCACTAAGATCGCCGCTATTGGAGGCATTATCCTCATCGGAGGATTCGCCGTTACCAAAATGCGAAAGCGTGGTATCTGAGAGCGCCTTTAGGTAGTCGTTACGACCAGGATTACCCATGTCCTTTGGCCATGGTTCATTTGATAGACTCGGCTACGCTGCCGAAAATCTGGTTCGCAAATCAGAGGGATCAATCAATTCTGTCGGGAATTATGGCAGTTGGGTCAAGAGCAAGTTCACCAACTTCTACAACAATTGCTACTTTGAAAATACAACATATCGAATAGATCAGGTTCTCAAAATAGTTCAGATCGCCAGTCCAGATACCACTAATGACAACACCATGCACGCGGGACAAAATCTGGGCAAAACCTATCGTTGGGCTGTTCGCTACCGATACAAAAATACCAGCGACAACACTACTGCCTACGATAACATCACATTCATCATGAAGGAACGAGGCGAGTTCACCGGTTATACCAGAGCCGCCTGCAATTCGTATAAGAAATACATGTTCCTCTCCGCAGGCAAGGCTTCCGCTGGATCAGCTACCACACTCCAGAATCCTTTCTTCACATCACTCGCAAGTGGCGGTGGCAGTGCTGCAGTCTACTCATGGGAGTCCCACGCAACCGGTGGTTGCATCGGCGCTCCAGCCCTCAACCAAGGTAACACCAGCACCGGCAGCGGTGCCTGGGCGATCCATAACAAACCTGACTACACGGTCGGAGGCGTTTCTAAGCCTTGGCGCCTAACTACCTACAATTGCCAAACTGGTGCTGTCAAGTCTACCACATATTACGCTACTAAGTCTGCAGCCCAGTCAGAGGCTTCTAACCACGTTGGTGACCAATACGAAGAATACAAGCCCAAGGACTGTGATCTTTCGAGTTGGTCATCGTGGTCTGGATGGACTGATTGCGTTGGTGGTAAGCAAACCCGCACGAAAACCCGAACCGTTGAAACCCCCGCCCAGAACGGCGGTAGGTGCGATTGGCCACTATCAGACAGCCAGGAGCGATCCTGCACCGTAGAGGGTGTGGTTGCTTGTTTGGTTTCCGATTGGAGCGAATGGTCAGAATGGGCTGCTTGCGTCGATGGAAAGGAAACCCGCACGCGCACGCGTGAGGTTACTCGCCAACCAGCAAACGATGGTGAAGCCTGTCCGGATCTACTCGAAACTGAAGAGAGAGATTGCACTACTGGTGGCGGTGGCGGTGGTATCATCGATGGAACCACACCTGTCAATCCTTTGTCTGGCGGTGGCACCACACAGGCTACTGGATTACCCACTTGGGCGATCCCTGTTGGTCTCGGAGCCGTAGCACTTGTTATTGTAGCCAGTCTGTGATGGTTTGAAATAGGCGGTTGACCGACCCCTGTATATGACGGGACTCACTTTTGACTGGGATGACCGTGCACCCAATGATCCGTTAGTCACCCGTGCTCTTGCTGAATTGGCTCGTCGTTTCGGACCCTCCCATGTTCACTACCGTATCTCCTCATCGGGCACGGGTCTGCACGTCATGATTGGCACCTATCGTTTCGATCGACGAACGCGATCGGTGTGCCTAGCTCCCGCGCCCATGCTCCCCGCCCAACAATTCGCTCTCCGTGCCGAGTTCGGAACAGATCCTTGGGTTGACGACGACGGACCCTTGGAGTGTCCAGGTCGTTTCATCAGCGATTCCACCCGTGCCGCTGCCGGGATGACCACCAGTCGCATATTTGGTGTCAAGACCGATACCGATGGTAATCCCGCCACTTGCGGACCGTGGGTTTGCTGGGGCGATTCTTAATGGATCACCCGCAAGCATTGGAGTCCTTATCGATGTTAATTGATGTCCTTTGGGATACCCACCAGTTCCTCGTTGATGGTGAACCAGTCGGCACTAAGCAAGAGGTAATGGACGCCTTTCGTGAGGATCGCCAAGTATCATTT
>Ga0315316_10002265_pt1 | contig 13792 bp, 16 predicted proteins | sample M160m3416metaG_FD_203702 | JGI IMG/M metagenome (GOLD analysis project Ga0315316, IMG submission 203702) | Ammonia-oxidizing marine archaeal communities from Monterey Bay, California, United States - M1 60m 3416 | ecosystem: Environmental > Aquatic > Marine > Intertidal zone | place: USA...
AGCCTTTGTTGAAAAGCATCCTGGAATAAAGGATCTTTCTATTTTGAGAATTAGTCTTTATGGCATAGATAATGATTCAACATTTGAAGTTACGAAAAATAAAAAAGCATATGAGATTGTTAAAGAAAATTTAATTGATTTTTTGAAATTGAACACAGCAACAAAACTTGGTTTGAACTATGTCATATTGCACAATCATACTGATGACATATTAAAATTGTTGGATTATATTGAAGAAATTAATATCAAGTCAAATAATCAGGTTGATTTTCTTACACTTCGTGAAGATTTTGCTGAGGAAGCAGATGATATTTTAGGCGATGAAAGGAAAAAGATCTATAACATATTTAATGAAATTCAAAAAAGATTAGAGAGTAAAAATCTGAATAAACTTCATATTGATTATGGGTATGCATTAGAGTCAATACGCAAGAATCTTAATTCATATCAAGAAGGATTAAAAAAAGTTGATTACAAACAATTACGACCAAAAGCATTCCCACAAATTGCAGTGATGATAGATCCTAAAGGTGATGTGTATACATACCATGAGGCAACATTTCTAGATAGAGAAGGTTCTGAGAGATATAGTTTAGGTGTAGTTGACAAAGAACATAGTTTAGAAGATTTGATTAAGAGTTTTGTAGAAAATTCAAATGGAATTACTGATCCGCTTCCACATGATGTAAACTACTTGGATGCATTTGATCATGTTATTACTGTATTTCTAAATCAAGCAGAAGATGACATTAAATTTGGCATTCCATGGTCAATGGGACCAGTCAAAGTTACTAATAATTAGTTCATTATTTTTAATTATTAATTTTATACACAATAAACTGTGATTTGTCTGATTTGTAGATGACTTCAAAATTTGATGGTATGTTTGGATTTTTTGGATCATTTAGTATCCATAAATCAGCAGCTTGTGTTTTTTCATAAATATCTGGGTCATCAGGGTTCATTTTTGGAAATGGATAGTAAACCACATAATCCGGCATGGTGTTTTTCATTTTGTCCATGTTACTTGGATTACTAAAAAGATTTGATTCATCTAAATCCTTCAATGACCAATTTTCCCTTGTGAAGTATTTTTCTAGAGGGTCATTTTTCACACCTTCATTAAATGCTGCAAATAGGTGATTACTATTTGCATAATACGTTATAGTATGACTGGATGACATAACCAAACTATCTTCAATTCCAACTTGTTTCGCTAAAATATTTCCGATTAGTTTTTGTTCATGACCCACTTCAGTCAATTCTCCTCTTTTGATAATATTCATAAATTCATTCAAAAAATCAGAATGATTTTCTTCTTTGTCTTGCTCATAAATCCAAAAATCAATACTTCTTACAGATACACCCAAATTAATTACAATCAGTAAAATAATAATAATTTTAGTTGCTCTTTGAGCAGATTTTGGAAAGTTATTTTTCTTAGAAGATAAAAATTTTTCATAAATCTTTGGAATAACCTCAAGGAAGAATACTGCATTAAAAACAATAAGTGGAATCCACATTGGAAGTAATTGATATGTTCTTTGAAATGGAACTATAGAAAGAACAATTGGAAAAATTATTAGTAGTATTAAAAGTGGCCAAAAATTCTTTTTGAAATATTTTAAGTTTAGTATGCTTATTACTAATAATGGAACTGCAATAATTGCAAAAAAGTGTGTATGAAATTCTCCAAATAAGGCTATCAAAAATATAGTGAAAGTAGATGCAACGAATAGTAGACCAATAGTTATTTTATTTAATTTTATTTTTTGTAAGTATAACAATCCACCAATTACTGGTATAATTCCAATATATTGAAAAATTGGAACTATTGAAAAGCTAGGCCATGAATCAAAATTAAAAAGTCTATCAGGTACTTTATTTAATAATGTATGAAAATAATTTTTTAAAAATAAATCAGGATCAAGTAAAAATACATCATACATTGAACCATTCTCAAGATGAATCTCAGCTAAACCAGATTTCCATTCTGGAGTAGTATATATCGCTGCGCCAATCATATAATGTGCAGTATTTGCATTTAATGCATCACCATATGTTAGAGAATTATATACAAGAACAGGTGATGATGCAATTAAGAAGATTGTAATTAAGAATATTACTGACAAAATATTTACATGAAGTTTTTTGTTACGTATTAGTAAGAAAATTATGAATGCAATTAAAATTATTATAGGCTGATATCTAATCATGAAGGCTAGTCCTAATGCTATACCAACTAACAAAATATCCAAGTGTCTTAATTGATTTTTAGTAATAAAATACATTGAACAAGTTATTAAAAATAACATCAGGAGTTCATTGAATGCTAGAATAGATAATGTAGTCAAAGGTACTAGTACAGCTGTAAGAAGTTGAGCAGTTAATGCTACTTTTTTATCACAAAAATTCCTTACTATGAAATAAGTCAGAAAAACTATTCCACTTCCACTTAGAAGTGAAATAATCTTTGTTGTAAAAAATCCATCTTGTATGAATGAGTTCAAAAATGCATAAAATACAGAACCGCCAGGCTGTGCATCAGTTGTTATCGCATTTTCTCCATCTAGAATTTGTTGTCCCACATTTAAGAAAACAATTCCATCACTTTCATGCCAGACAGTGTGATATGTTAATGATACAAAACATAAAGCCAAAAAAAAGAAAATAGTGATTATTATTGGAAATTTATTGTTTTTAAGATTACGAATAGAAAAAGCTCCAAAAGATTCAGAATCTGGGTTATTTTTAACCTCAGATTTATGGCTCATGCTTACATGGCAATAAATTAAATATTCAATTTAAACATGTAGAATAATTGAGTCAATTAGTAGAACAAATTCATTCTAGTGAGATTGGTGATATTCTGGAGAATTCTCTAAATGGGAATTCACCAACTCAAGATGATTGCCTCAGGTTGATACGTTCTGATGATACTTTTCTCATGGGTATGACTGCAGGTTATTTGACTAAAAAAAAATTTGGTAGTAGAGCGTCATTTGTAAATAATATAATTTTGAATTACACTAATGTATGTATAACAGACTGTAAATTTTGTGCGTTTTATCGTTCACCAGATCACGATGAATCATATACATTGACATTAGATGAAATTGAAGCCAGAGTTAAAACTGGTTGGGATATGTTTAAAATAAGACAAGTTCTCATTCAGGGAGGACACAATCCAGATCTAGGCATTGAATATTATGAAGATTCATTTAGAATGATTCGTCAAAAATTTCCTAAAGTTGGTGTTCATGGACTATCCACATCTGAAATTGATATGATTGCTAAAGTAGAAAAATCAAGCACTATGGAAGTTTTATCTAGATTAAAAGATGCAGGTTTACAATCAGTTCCTGGTGCAGGTGCAGAAATTCTTACTGATTCTGTGAAGGAAGTAATCAGTCCTAAGAAAATTAAAACTGATGAGTGGTTAAGAATAATGGATGAAGCATTTTCTTTAGGTTTACCAGCATCTGCTACAATGATGTATGGACATGTGGAATCTGATAATGATATTGCAGAGCATTTTTCTAAAATTATAGAATTACAGAAAAAAACAAATGGGTTCATGGCATTTATTCCATGGAGTTTTGAACCTAATAACACACTGATGCAACATGATGGTACTGTTACACATGGTGCAGGTGGAATGCAACTTTTAAAAATGATTTCGATTTCAAGAATTGTCTTTGATGGACTTATTGATCATATACAATCATCATGGTTAACAAATGGAGTTGGGATGGCACAGCTTGCACTACAATATGGGGCGGATGATTTTGGCGGAACTCTGATTGGGGAAGAAGTTGTTTCTTGTACTGGCTCACGCTCAACAGAGCTCACAGACAAGCGAATCATTGAATCAATAAAACAGATTGGATATTCAGTTGAAGAAAGAGATAATTTCTATAATCGAGTATGCATCCATTAAATTTCATAACTTGACCATTTAGAATCTACAAGTTTCTTAGTTTCTTCGTCAACTTTGACTTGTTCTTGAATTTCTCTTTCGAATCCTTCCTCTAAAGTTTTTTGTGTTGCATCAATTCCTAATTTAGAGCCTAAATTAACAAGTGGAGATGCTGGATCCAATGTATCTGTAGGTGTTTTATCTATAATTGTGATATCTCTTGCAGCATCTACTCTAGTTGTAACAGCCCAAATTACATCATTCATACTGTGAACATCCACATCTTCGTCTACAACCACAAACATTTTTGTTAGTGATAACTGACCCATTCCCCATAACCCCATCATCACTTTTTTTGCCTGTCCGGGGTATCTTTTTTTAATTGAAATTATTGCCATACCTTGAAACCATCCAGCTGCTGGCATATCAAAATCTACAACTTCAGGATGAAACATTCTAATCATTGGTAAGAATGCACTTTCAATAACTTTGCCGATGTATGCATCTTCTAAGATTGGCTTACCAACAATTGTTGTAAGATAAATTGGATTTTTTCTTTGCATAATACCTGTTAGTGTGAAAGTTGGAAATGGTTCTTTTGGTGTATAGTATCCTGTATGATCACCAAATGGTCCCTCATCTCTAATGTCAGATGAATCTACGTAACCTTCTAAGACAATTTCTGCATTTGCAGGAACTTCAAGATCAATTGTTTTACATTTAACTGTCTTAATTCCTTTTTTCCTTGTAATCCCTGCAAAAAGATATTTGTCTAATCCTTCAGGAACTGGTGCTACTGCAGAAAAAACTGTTGCTGGGTCACCACCAATAATTATTGCAGCTTCGGTCTTACGCTTTTTCTCATTTGATATATCATGGTGTTCTGCACCACGTTTGTGTTTTTGCCAATGCATTAATGCATGTGTACTATCTACAATTTGAATTCTATAAACTCCAAGATTTCTAACTCCTGTTTCAGGATGTTTTGTTGCAGTTAAACCAAAAGTAATGAACTTTCCTGCATCTTTTGGCCATGATTTTACAATTGGGATTTTATCAAATGTTGGACTTTCATTGATAATCTCTGTTACCGGACCACTTTTTTCTAGCTTTGGAAATGACTCACTCATTTTAGAAAGTTCAGGAAGCTTTCTTATTTTATTGAAAATACCTGATGGTATTTCCATTTTTGTCATATCAGCAATTCGTTGCCCAATTTCTGTAAAGTCGTCTGTTTCAAGTGCAATTTGTAAACGTTTGATTGAACCAAATGTATTACCCAAAATTGGAACATCATAATCTTTTATGTTTTCAAATAAGATTGCTGGGCCATTATCATACATTGTACGTCTGAGAATTTCTGCAATCTCTAAATCAGTATCAACTTGGGTTTTTACTTTTTTTAGTTCACCTTTTTTTTCTAATATTTCAGTTAATTCCTGAATATCTTCTATAGCCACGACACAAGTCGACAAGATGAATGTATAAGGTTAACGGGATTGTAAACTATTTTTCATATGATAAGAGTTTTAATCGGTTAGATAGAGATGTGATTACGATGACAGATGATGAAAATTGCCTTGTTTGTAAGGGTAATGGAACAATAGAACTACTTGACTCTCAATGTCCATTTTGTAACGGTACAGGTGAGTTTACAAAATCTGCTGAGAGTTATTTACAATCACATATCTGCCAATGTATTTTTTTAGATAGAAAGATATGTCCAATCTGCGAAAAAAAATGTCATCACGATACTCCAAATAGACCTAAAGTTTTGATAAATCCAATGTAGTTATGGCATTGGCGGTAATTCATTTTTCTTTCCATGTCCACCTGAACCAAATTTGCAGTAAAAACATAGATCGGATTGCATATGTGTTAGATGTTCAATTTGTATTGCACCAAGTTTGAGGGCAATTTTTGTCAAGATTTTATATTTTAATGGCATTGCAGGAATTACTTCATCCATGTAAACTTTGTAATGTTCAGGACAAAATTTCAGAGTCACTTTAGCTGCATCAGAACCCGATTCATTTACAGTCTTTGTAAATTTGATTTGCTCTCTAATGTATTCATGTTTTGGGCAAGGACAGTTTTTTCCACCTGGATGTTTATAGGCTGGGGTATTTTTCCAGTCAAATCCAGGGAATTCCTTTTCAAAATCGTCCATAATTCACTATAATAAATATTCTTTATAAAATAGATCATAATCTAAGCATAGGCCAAGCACAATCTAAATAAAGGTCAGATTTATAGTCGTTGCAATGGCAACTGCAAAGAAGCGTACAACTAAAAAAGCAACTAGAAAAACAACTAAAAAAACAACTAAAAAAGCAACTAGAAAAATAACTAAAAAAGCAACTAAAAAAGCAACTAGAAGACCAAGTGCTTCAGCATCAAAAGCAAAAGAGTTAGAGAAAAAAATTGCAGCCTTAGAAGCAAGATTATCTAAACTTTCAGCAGGTTCAACTGATTCTGCAGCAAAAGCAGCAGCTGACAAAGCAGCAGCTGAGAAAGCAGCAGCAGCACAAGCAGCAGCAGCAGCCGCAACAGTACAAGCAGCAGCCGCAGCAAAAGCAGCAGCTGACAAAGCAGCAGCTGACAAAGCAGCAGCTGACAAAGCAGCATCTGAGAAAGCAGTACCTAAACCAGCAAAGAAAGAAACAGCACCACCTGCAGCAGCACCACCACTTCACGAAAGATTCCGTGAAATTCCAACAGGAAACTGGAATGATCAGAAACCAAAAACTCCAGGATTTACAGCTCCAAGTAATAGATATTTTGGAAGTAGAGGATTAGCCGCACAAGTTCAAGTTACTCCACGAAACTGGAATGATCAGAAACCATTAGTTCCAGGATTTACAGCTGCTTCTAACAAGTATTTTGCTACAAAACAGAGACTTGCATATCATGCAGAACCAACAAAATTTGGAGCATGGATTATTGATGCACCTGCAAGCACACAAACGCAAACACCTCCACCTCCACCTCCACCAGCACCAGAACCACAGGTTCAACAAACATCATCAGGAAATGGAGGTACAAAGAAACAATCACTAGAAGAATATGAAAAAGAATATCTTGTACGATTAGAAAATCAAAAGGCAGAAGCAGCAGCAAAGGCCGCAGAAGCAGCAGCCGCAGCAGCAGCACCAAAATCTACCAGAGGTACATTACCTAAAGGTTTCTAGATTTCTAGAAATTTTCAATTTTTATTTTTAATTTAGTAATTAAAAGCCTGTAGCACTTCTTTTGCATGACCTGCAGGTTTTACTTTTGGAAATACTTTGAAAATATTTCCTTTCTCATTTATCAAAAACGTACTTCTATTAATCCCCATGAATTCTCTACCCATAAATTTTTTCTTTCCCCACACACCAAATTTCTTACATACTTTGGTCTCAATATCAGACAATAAGATGTAAGGAATATCCATTTTATCACAAAATTTTCTATGAGATGTAACATCATCTTTACTTATTCCAATCACTTCAATTCCATTTTTTTTAAATTTCGAGTAATTCTTTGCAAACTCATCAGCCTCTGTAGTACATCCAGGAGTAAAATCTCGAGGATAGAAGTAGACAACATATTTCTTGCCATTCAATTCAGATGATTTTACTAGTTTTCCATTAGCATCTTCAAGTTGAAATTTTGGGACTGATTCTCCTTCACTTATCATATTATAGTTGAAATTTTGTCTACATTAAATATTATTCAAATTGGTTTTGACTAGCATGTTTTATATGGATATAAAATTTGCATTTGAAATATGGTAAATCCCAGAGCATGGCTGGCTGAAGCAATTGCAACTTTTGGTTTAGTATTCTTCGGTCCATTATCTGTAATATTATCAGTAGTTGTGTTTGGAGATGGATTATCAATTGAATCAATAATAATGATTTCATTAGGTCACGGTGCAATCATTGCATTAATGGTATATGCATTTGGACACGTTTCAGGTGCTCATATCAATCCAGCTGTTACAATTCCTATGATTATTACAAAAAAAATTGGTGTAGCAGATGGAGTCGGTTATATCATATCCCAGGTAATTGGTGGAATAATTGCTACTTTATCATTAATGGCACTATTTCCTGAAATTGGGAAAGCAGTTCTTTGGGGAGGTCATGGTGGACCAAGTGAATTATTGAATTTCAGCATGGAATCTGCATTTATTGTTGAGATCATTTTGACATTCTTTTTAGTTGTTGTAATTTTCATGACGGCAGTTCACAAGAAGGCACCAAAGAGCGTTTATGGTGCAGCAATTGGTGGAATGGTTTTCCTACTTCACTTGGTCGGAGTTCCACTTACAGGTGCATCAATGAACCCGGCAAGATCTCTTGCACCAGCAGTTGCAACAGGTGATGCTGGTCTGTTGGAAGTTCAGTGGCTCTATTGGGTAGCGCCAATAATCGGTGGTATAATTGCCGGTGTAATCATGAACTATGTCTATGTTAGTAAGGCAGAAAAAGAAGTATAACTCGTTTCCAAACATTTTTAACAATTTTTCCAAGTAAATTATTGGGCTCGTGGCTCAGCATGGATAGAGTGAGTGCTTGCGGAGCATTAGGTCGGGGGTTCAAATCCCTTCGGGCCCGTTTCACAAAATTAGTTTAGATACTTTTGATTTGTAAAATTATAATTAAATCAAAATTTATCTAATTCAGTCATTAGAGTATATATACGATAAACCATAGTTACAAAAAGTGGTAAAAGAAAGAAGGTCTAAGATTCAACTTTACTTTGACATCGTATGTGCAATTGTTGAGGATTCTCAAAATAATGATTCTGTTTCGCCAACTCGAATTCAATTCAAATGTAATACATCATATGATAAATTAACAAAATATCTAGTAGAAATGGAGAAGAGAAACATCATACAGAGAGAAAAATCACTTTCTGTTACTGATAAAGGGATGCAGTTTCAAAGAGATTATTCAAAAATAAATGAGTTAATTATAGATGTTAGTAACCAGATTAAGGCAGAGTAAACACATCAGTGCCTTTTTCTTTTCTTAGAAACATGACAGCTTTATGCGAATCTAGTAACTGATTTAAAAATCTGGCTCGAATTGGTTCATTTATCTGATTAACTTCAAAGGAGCAAACAAAGTTACCATTAATTTTATGAAAATCATCATCTACACATTGTTCAATTTCTGCCATTCTGTCAGTTTTATCCTCTGAATTAAAGTCAAAATAATGAGTTGATATAACTCTGATTTGAGAGTCACTAGGCAAACTATTCACCTTGTCTAATATTGTTTTTGAATAGTTTTCAAATTCTTCTGGAATTTCAACTATATGTAAAAACTCACTTTGTCCTTCAATATCAATACCAAACTCTTTCATCTCATTTAGTATTTGTTGAGGATTTTGAGTTGTGTAAAAACAATGTTCATGTTTATCAAGCCCATTTTTTATAAAATTATATTCTGCATTTTTTGTTTCTTGTCCACCCTCATGGAGAAGTACAATATGTGTATGTTCTAAACTTTCCAAGAAATTATCAGCTTTTGACTCGGTCATAGAGATAAACTAGATTTTGATCTAATAAGATTACACTCACCATGGTGAGTGTTTTGATACTTACTTAGCTTCATCATGCATTATAAGACTAGATAGTATAACTAGACATGACAAACCAAACCGATGATAATTGTGTATTTTGTGATAGATTAGTAATGGACCATTCTAACTTTGAGTGTAGATCATGTTTAGTAAAACACATTGAAGTTCAAAAGATTCTACAGCAAGTAATTGGTGACGGTTCATCAATTCTGGAGATATCTTAGGAGGTAAATGATATGGGTGCATCATGTAAGGGTATTTGTTTGATGATTGAACAAGAAAAAATTCCAAATTCATTAAAGTACAAATCTGGAATGAAACGATGTAGTTGGTGTGAAGTTTGGCTCAAGCTAGATGAGATCAGGTGTCCATGTTGCAGAATGAAATTACGTACAAAGGCACGTGGTAATAAAAAAATGAAATTCGGAGGTGAACTATTTGGATAAAATGATGTTTTTGGCCGCTATTGCAGGCATTGCTGTGGTCGGTGGATATTTAATCTACTTTAATTTCCTATAGGAAATTCCTGGAGATTGAAAATAAGATTGATAAATCCAATAATGATTCTTTACAAATCATTTTGGTTCAATCTGTAATTATTTATTAATTCATAGAATAAAGTATCTCATGAAAGTAACATACGATAAGGAAACATGCATACATTCTGCAAAATGTGTTAATGGTTTACCATCTGTCTTTCAAGTTAAAGATGGTAATTTTGTTATAATTCAGGATGGTGCAACTGAAGATAAGATTCGTGAAACAGTTAATGCTTGTCCTTCAAAGGCATTAAAGATAGAATAATAGCATTAATCTTTTTCTTCTGACTTTTTAGATTTTGTTTTGTCCCACATATGCATATTACCTCGTAACAAAAATGAACCAACTATTATTGTGACTAGACCAACTACAACAAACATAATTCCTCTACCAATAGCACCGAATTTTGACAATACTTGTATTTATGAGGTTTTTATTAAGAACTTTTGTTAAATAATCATGTATACACGAAAGGATGTCGCTATATGGATTGCCATACTTGGTGGAGGGATTGGATTTTTCCTCTTTTATGGGATTGCAGCAGACCTAATGAGATAATCTTTTAACTTGATTTTGAGAGAAAAAAAAGTATGACAGAAATTTCTAATGAAATTAGAAGTTTTGTAAATTTTCAGAAACTTGGATATGTCGCAACAGTTTCTGCTGATAACACACCAAATTTATCTCCAAAAGGGACAATTATTGCCATTGATGAATCACATTTAGCGTTTGCAGATATACGTTCACCACAAACTATAGAAAATCTAAAGAAAAATCCGTCAATTGAAATTAACATAGTAGATCCAATCCATCGAAAAGGATTTCGATTTAAGGGTAAAGGAGAAATCATTGGTGATGGAAAGCAGTTTAAAGAAGTTTTGGAGCAGTATAAAAAAAATGGTATTAAAAGTAAAATTAATGCCATTGTTATTGTAACTGTCGAAACACTTCATGAAGTTACATCACCATCATATGATCTTGGAATGACAGAGGATGATCTTGTGTTAAAATGGAAAAAATACTATCAGTAGTTTTACTTATGTGAATCTAATTTTTTCTTAGTTTCATTATGAGACTTTTTTTCTTTTTCTAGAATTTGCCTCATCATATCCAATTCTTTTAATGTCTTCTCAAGTTTTTTCTTTGTTGTAGCAACTACTTGACTGGCTGACTCTACAATCTGTTTTGAATTATTTCCATCTTTCTTGATTATTGACTTTGAATTTTGTAGTTGTTTTTTTACAATGTCCAATTCTTTTTTTCTTTGCTCTAATTCTTCATTTACTTTTCGTTGTTCTTTATTAATCTCTAATTTTTGTGGGTTTATACTTTCAAGTTCATTTTTAATTTTTGATAATTCATTATTAGATTGTTTAATCTCCACCAAAGTTTTTTGGTATTCCTCTTGTTTTGGGGCTAAGTCAAAATCTGAATATGCTGATTTAATCTGTTTTTTTATATCTAAAAGTTGTTTTTTTGAAGACATTACTTGACTAATTACATCCTGATATTCTTTTCTTGTTAATTCTAGTTTTTCTGTAATTGAAGCGAGATGTGTTGCTTTTTCATTAATCTGAGTTTGTAAATTCTGAGACTCGGTTTCTTGCTGCTCATTAATTATTTCTTCTGTAGTCTTAATTCTGATTTTTTCATGCTCTTCTGATTCTGACTTTTTTTTTCTTCTATTTAGAAAATCCATCTTATCACTTTCTTCTAACCTTTCTAACAAATCTAAGATAAAAACCAATTCCTCCAATAATTACTCCAAAAACTAGAGATGCAACTCCAAGATCTGGCATGTCTCCGTGAATTGTTGGCGCTATGAATAAGAGTAATGCTCCAAGAATGATTAATGCAAACGCACCGCTTGACTGCTTTGGTCTGTTGTGTTCGTTATGAGCCATTTTACTAACCACTATAGGTAAGTCTGTATTGTTTTAGCAACTTTTATCTTTCCTATGTCTATTATGAATGGTCCAATCTTTGGTCCTTTAGTTGATGAAAGAATTATTTGATACAAAACTCTGAAAAAATCTTTTGGTGGAATTTCATTACTTTTTGCAATTTGATAAATTGAATTTTGAAGATCCTCAATTTCTCCATCACTTTCTAATATACGAACAAGTTCAGTCAGTGCCTGCCTTGTTACACCGTCTAACTCAATTTCAAATTTTTCAGAGATATCAAATTCGTCTGCAAAATTTCCTGCTAATGTTATCAAATTATCAGTTTCTTGACTTGCTTCTTTAATTGCATGGTATTCAATGAGTTTTTTGGTAACCCTATCTTTTTGATCTTCCTTGAAAATCTTACAGAGTTCTACAAGTAATCTATAGTTAACACTTGGTTGAAGATTTACTGGAGGATTTAACAAATTAACATACTCATACAATCCTTTTGATTTAATTAATTTGGCTTCGTTTTCAATTTTTATTTTTCCAAAATAAATTTTTTCTAATTCATCATACTCATCCATTAATGATGGAATATCCTCAAAGCCTAATTCTCTCGCACCTGTAATTCTTTTGTATAACAATAGCAGTATTGATTGCGGTGTTCCAAACTTAAGCCATTTTTGTGATGTTACTACATTTCCCAGCGATTTTGAGATTTTTTTACCGCCTTTATCAAGAAACATTTCGTATTTAATATGATGAGGATGTGGGAAATTGAGAATTTCATCTGAAACCCAATCATTTACTTTGACTGAGTCCATAATGTCTTTTCCATAAGCCTCAAATCTAATATCAAATGCATTCCATCTTGCTGCAAACTCAACTTTCCATGCTAACTTACCTAATCCCTTTGTAATGTCAGATTCACCTTCATGTCCACAACCTTCAATTTTATGAGAACCAATCTCAGAATCTTTACATCTATACCTAATTTTTTTCTCGGCTTCAATATACTCGAATGATTCTGTGGTGTATAGTTTATCACAATTTTCACAAATTGGGAAGTATGGAAGGACTGTTTGGAATTTTTGTTGACCTGTTAATTCTTCAACTTTATCCCCAATTTTTTTTTGGCTGAGAAGTATTTTGTGAATTTGGTCAACTAACAGACCATTTTTGTAAGTTTCATGTGCAGTTCTATGTTCATACTTGATTTCTAGTTCATCTAACCCTTCAAGTAGTAAACTACTCATATGTTGACCGTATGATTCATGGCATCCATTAGGATGTGGGTCTGGAATTGCAGATACTCTCCTTCCTATTTGATCGTCACTAACATCCAATCCCTCTGGAATTTTTCGTAGTCCGTCAAGATCGTCGGAATAAGCAATTAATTCTGATTTGTATCCTAGATTTTCTAATGCAAGTTTAACACCATATGCTCTAACTGCATCACCCAAACTTCCAATATGTGGAATTCCAGATGCACCCAATCCACTTTCAACTCTTAGAAGATCTGTGTTTCTACCAAGTTGCTCTTCCCGTTCGATAAGTTCTGATGCTAACTTGTCAATCCATGTTCCTTTTCCAATAGTTTGGTATTCAGTCATTTTTATCAGATTAACTCTTTTGATACATATGGTCCATAAATCTTGTAACCTAATTTTTGATAATATTCCCTTGTTCCTACTGCACTAATTACCAAAAGTTTCTTTGATGAAAATTCATCTTTGGCAATTCGTTCAGATTCAGCCATTAATTTTTTCCCCAATCCTACATGTTGAAAACTTTCTTTTTCACGTTTTCCAATTTCTAATGATTTTCCAAAAACATGTAATTCTCTTACAATTGCAACATCATT
>Ga0315316_10002266_pt1 | contig 13792 bp, 9 predicted proteins | sample M160m3416metaG_FD_203702 | JGI IMG/M metagenome (GOLD analysis project Ga0315316, IMG submission 203702) | Ammonia-oxidizing marine archaeal communities from Monterey Bay, California, United States - M1 60m 3416 | ecosystem: Environmental > Aquatic > Marine > Intertidal zone | place: USA...
GCTTTTTGATTCCATCGAATAATATCCGTGCTCCTACCTGCTTTAAATCGGGTGCAAGGGTGTCATGTGATAGAGACGCTTTGTTTGACTTAGATATTTCTGTAAGACAAATTGTTGAATTTTCGATGTCGCTACGAGCTGTCTTCAATGAGAAATTCACTTCATCATCGAGGAGCCCCGGATATTCGTTTGGTGAGCTCCATCCTATTCCGACTAATTTTCTATTACCGTGGTCATGTGTCCAGTCTGGAGCAGGAAGTGATAATAATTCAATTTCTTGGGGTGTAAAGTAGGCATACTTTACTGAGATTATCAGTCTCCTCATGAAGAGAAACATGTAGGCAAGAAAAATTTGATAAGAGTCCACCTGAATTGTGTCGACGGATCCAAATATTGTAAGAAAAAACCCAGCAGTAATCAGCCATGAGGATGGATAAACTAGCAGCCATGAAAAAACTAAGAAGTATGTTGGATGACATTCACGCGATATTGCAAATAAGTTTCGGTTCTGGCACACGTACCACGCTCTTGATTTAGAGCGCTCAATTAAAAGTGCTGCAATCGGTGATAAAAATACCGGTGGAAGGTTTTCATAAACAAATGTTATCCAGAATTGCTTCCAGGAGAAACTGAGCTGATTATCTGTCAAATCTTACTTCCTTTCGCTGAAAATATATAACTCTATAGCCTTGGTTCTTAATTAGTAAAGCTAAATGCGCTTTCATCGGATTTTCGTCTGAGCGTCTGGAATACTTGGTCCTCAGATCTTAACTAGCAATCGCTTCGGACGCTTGCATTTTATGGCTAAAATCATCCTCAGAAATGTAGAAATGAAGGATCGCCGCAGTTAATCCTAAAATAATGCCAGCTATCCACATTCCGTCGTATGTCCCAAAATTTTCGTAAAGCCACCCCCCTAACCAAACTCCAGTAAAGCTGCCTAGTTGATGGCTAAAAAAAACAATGCCGTACAGGAAAGTCATATAGCGTGTCCCAAAGAACGTGGCTACGAGACCAGAGGTTGGAGGCACCGTAGCAAGCCATAGAAACCCCATGACAGCACTAAAAATTATGATACTGAAGACGCTAGTTGGAGCAATTAGAAAGCAAGCGATAGCAATAGCCCTGGCGATATAGATCAGTACTAAAATTCTATGTTTTTGATAAGCGTCGCTTGTTATTCCGGCATAGTAAGCGCCAAAAATATTACATAAGCCGATTATACTGATGCTTGCTGCGCCTATGAATGCTGAAAAACCCTGATCTGATAAATAGGCAGGCATGTGTACGCCAATAAATGCTAAATGAAATCCGCAAACATAAAATCCAAAGATCAGCAAAACGTATGAGGGCACCTTGCAAGCATTTCTTGCGACTGTAAGTAACGGTAAAGGGGGATTAATTTCTATTTTCTTTATGGAGGAGCCACCATGTTTTGCAATGGGTAATACAAAAAACACCATAATAATGGTAGACAGGCCGAGAAGTTGAAGCGTTTGGAACCAGCCCTGGAGATCAATAATAAGTTGAATTATGGGGACCAGAAGAAATTGTCCAAAGCTACCTGCAGCTGTCCCAATGCCTAATGCCCAGCCTTGTTTTTCCTTAGGCACTGCTCGCACTAATGCTGGTAAAACTACACCGAACGATGTGCCTGCTATACCTGCGCCAACAAGCAACCCTGCAGTTGAGTATATTGTGGCTTCGTTAGTAGAGAAAGCCATCCCCCACATTCCAACTCCGTAGCAGATAATTCCGGCAATAAGGACCCGCAAGTTCCCAAATTTGTCCGCGAAGGCCCCTGCTATTATCGCGAAAACACCCCAAGCTAAATTTTGTATGGCAAACGCTAGTCCGAGGATATCTCTGCCCCAAGCTAGATCAAATGACATCGGTTCAAGGAATAAGCCGAAGCCTGCCCTATAGCCAAATGAAAGCATTACTAGGACGCAGCCGCTTAAAACAATTGGAATATATGATTGTCTATTATGATCCATGATTTTTTTATCGAGGGGCTTGAGAATTTTTGGCCACAGGCATTCCTTATTAGTTTGAAAATAGCGGTAATTACATCATAATTCTAATATAATCGACTTTGATAGTTTTGTTACGAATAATTGTAAAAATTTTACTGATATCTTATTTTTAATGCCATTAAAAATCCATAAAGATACTCAGGTAACTGTCTAAATATTCTGTCTTATTCGCTAAAATTTTATGAGATGCCGGTAACATGAGTTTTTTCTGGTTAAATTTTACTGAGTTTGGCAGGCTTCTAGAAATGAGATTTAATATCGTTAGATGGAATTTATTTAATGAAGAATATTATTTTTGTAGAACATGATGGAACAGAGCATCGCGTTGAAGCAAGAGTTGGCACCTCACTGATGCTCGCTGCGGTTACGAATGGAGTGCCAGGCATTGACGCTGATTGTGGAGGGTCATGTTCTTGTGCGACCTGTCATGTTTACGTTAAAGAAGATTGGTTGGAAAAAATTTCTGATAAAAGTGAAATGGAAGAAGCGATGCTCAGCTTAAGTCCAGATCGGAAGTTAAATTCCCGCTTGGCATGCCAGATACCAATTACTGAAGAGTTAGATGGGCTTGAGGTCTCAATGCCGGAGTTTCAATTTTAGTCATACCTAATCTGATTGTTGATGTTTTTTAGAGAAATTAAGTGGCAGACTTGAAAGTTCAAGAAGATAAAAAAGGCAAATGGAGTATGATCGGGAAAGATCCATACGCTATGCCTATAGAAGAAATTGATCTCTCTCACCCAGGCATTTGGCAAGCCAATGAATTTTTGCCTTTCCTTAAACGACTTAGAGATGAAGACCCTGTTCATTATTGCGCCAGGTCAGCTGTAGGTCCTTATTGGTCAATTATGAAATACAAGGATATCCTGGCGGTCGATACTTCACCGGATATCTACTCTTCTGAACCTACGATTTCAATTGTTGATTCGTTCGACGAATTTACGCTGCCATCATTTATAGCAATGGATAGACCAAAACATGATGAGCAAAGGCAAACCGCGCAGTCGGTTGTTGCGCCGGGGAATCTGAAGCGCCTAGAGGTTATAATTCGACAAAGGGTGTGTCGAATATTGAACAATCTTCCCTTGGGAAAAGAGTTTGATTGGGTTCAGAATGTTTCTGTCGAGTTAACTACTCAAATGTTGGCTACGTTATTTGATTTTCCATTCGAGGATCGTCACAAGCTCACCTACTGGTCTGACATGGCTACGGCGATTCCCGGCCGAGGCGTCGCGGAATCGCAAGAAGAACGTTGGGCGGCTATTCAGGAATGTCTCGCATACTTCACCCAGCTTTGGAACGAAAGAGTAGGCAATGAGCCGGGCTTTGATTTGGTCTCGATGCTAGCGCATGGGGAAAAAACAAAGGACATGCCCCCAATGGAGTATTTGGGGAACATTATTTTGCTGATCGTTGGTGGTAATGACACTACAAGAAATTCTATCTCGGGTGGCATTGTTGCTCTAAATGAAAATCCTCGAGAATACGTGAAGCTTCGCAATAACGTCGCTCTGATCCCTAATATGGTCTCGGAAATCATCCGATGGCAAACCCCGCTTGCATACATGCGTAGAACTGCTAAGCAAGATACTACGTTACGCGGTAAAGAAATCAAGGCCGGGGACAAGGTAATCATGTGGTATGCTTCGGGAAACAGAGATGATGAGGTTATCGAGCGTCCGAATGATTTTTGGATAGATCGACCGCAAGCAAGGCAGCACCTTTCCTTCGGGTTTGGCATCCATAGGTGTATGGGAAATAGGCTTGCTGAAATGCAGCTTCGTATCCTTTGGGAAGAAATTATGCAGAGATTTAAGTTTATAGAGGTTATAGGTAACCCTGAACGCGTGTATTCAAGTTTTATAAAAGGATATACAAAACTACCTGTTGTTTTGCATGCAAATTCTTAGCCTTATCGGTTAGTTTTTTTCTAGTTAGTGCATTTTACTTTTTAATTCACAAATAAAATAAAACCGACCTTTTTGCCATATTAACCGAATATATTCTCTTTGTCGGTTCTTAGGATTCGAGTATTGCCGTCACGGCGGGTGAAGCCCACCCGGTCAAAATATTCTAATATTTCTATGCACAAGTTTCGGCCTATTCCAGTCTCATCTCTGAACTGAATAACTGAAAAACCACCTTCCTCTGCGTGTGTATTCATTAATTGTTCTGTCAGTTCAGCTAGATGCATGATTGTTTCAGGTAAGTAATACCTGTTGTCCGCCACTTTAATTAGGCTTCCTGCTCGGCTAGTTTGTCTTAGGATTTTGTCCAGCTGGCTAAGAGGAATGCCGGTAAGTTCGACTAGTTCGCGAGTGCGAGGCGGGACATTACCGGATTTTTCTAAGAAGGGCTTCACTTTCGTTAGAAACGCTTTGTCTTCCTCACTAAGTGAAATTTTATGATTCGGCAGATGTAGCAATGTGCCTGTAAGTTTCAGGATGTCTACCTGAATCAGGTGCTGGACAATACTGTGGAATAGCACGAACGAGCCCGGGAAGCCAATTTCAGCACTGAGGGCAGTTTCACTTATCCCTTGTAAATTTATATTCTTCTCTTGAAAGTTCATCGTCTTTTCAACGATCAAATTTTTATAGGCCTCGAAATAGTTTTCTAACAGTATAATTCGGCTCTCTTTTTTATCGAATTGAAATGAAAGAAATTCGATTCCATATGCTTCAAGCTCAGTTAGAAGGGCAGTGACTTTTTCAAATTTTAGATTCCGATTGACTGCAAATTCATGTAGATCAATACCTGTATTTGAAATTTCTAATAGTTTGATAAGTGCAATCTTGTCTTCTTGTTCTAATGCAAAAAGTGTCTTTATCCGCTGTTCGCTAGCCCGTTTTTTGCGCGGAACAAATATGTCCAATATTTTACCGCCACCTAATGTAACTTGAGCACCAGGGTCCCTTAAAACAAATCTGTCTCCGTGATGAGCGATAATTTTTTTTTGAGACTTTATTTGAGCTAAATTAGTTTTCTTATCCAGGAATCTTATGTTGACTATATGGTGGGAAGTGCCGATGTACAAATGATATTTAGAAGAAGGTTTAATGAGGGTTTTTTCATTTATTAAAGTGAGTGTTGTATCTATTCTAGTTACTGGATGGAATATCTCTTGATCAAGAAGCCAATCACCTCGTTTAATATTTTCGACCTTGGTGTCGATGTTGAGAGCTGCTCGTTCGCCACTTTCCGCATTTGAATTGCTGTTTCCATCCACGTGAATTCCTTTGATTCTGGATGATTCACCCGTGCGGGATACAATTACTTGGTTATTAACGTCAGCTATTCCCGTTTGCAGACTTCCGGTTACTACTGTGCCGATGCCTTTTACTGAGAAAGCTCGGTCTATAAGATACCGAAAATGTCTACTCGAGATATTTTCTTTATCTTTGAGATTGTTGAGCGTCTGCGTTTTTAAATGTTCCAGTAGGTCAATAATTCCCTCCTTAGTTATACTGGAAACGGGAAACAGAGGGGCCTCGTTTAGGCTTGAGTTAACTATTAGCTCAGTAATTTCTTGTGTTACCTGATTGAGTCGAGCCGAATTTACCCTATCGATTTTTGTAATTACCACCGCTCCTTGGTCGATTCCCAATAGATTAATTATTGCTAGGTGCTCTATAGTCTGAGGCATGATGCCGTCATCCGCAGCTATCACGAGTAGGGTGAAGTTAACAGCTCCAACGCCAGCCAACATATTGTTAATAAAATCTATATGACCCGGTACATCTACGAATCCGAGAGTGCATTCGTAATTTTTGTCATTTTTTTGGGATAGAAAGTGGTGGTAAGCGTAACCAAGATTTATGGTTAGGCCTCGTCTCTTTTCTTCGGCTAGGGTATCGGTATCTATTCCAGTAAGGCTATTGACTAAGGATGTTTTTCCATGGTCGACATGGCCGGCAGTAGCGATAATCTGAGTTTTTTTCTGCATTAATCTTTAGTGGGAACACCTTTTTAAATGACAACTACGAAACCGGTAATTATCAAAGAACATGTCAAATATGTTCTTTGATTAGGGGACGCTGCTTCGATTATATTTAAAAATGAAATACAGCATTGTGGTGACTATGAGAGCTACCATAATAAAACCCGCGTTAAATAGGCCATTGCTTAAATTTACGATTCCGTAACCAAGAGATCCAGTTATAAGAGCATAGTAAAAGAAAGGAAGGAGTGTTTTCCGGATTACAGATCCTTCTTTGCCAATCAACCCTGCAACGGCGGATGCTGCCACAACGTTATGTACGCATATAATATTTCCCGAAGCCCCGCCTACTGCTTGTAAGGCCACAATCCAGGTGGGGTCCACTAAGATTCGCTCGCCGACACCAAACTGAAAAAGAGAGAACATCATATTGCTAACCGTATTTGATCCAGCAACGAATGCGCCCAGTCCTCCAATAAATGTGGAGAAGAAAGGCCATGCCGACCCAGCGATATTTGCTACGCCTTCTGCTAGCGCTATCGGCATTTGTTCGTAGCCTGCTGCTCCTCCGCTAGAATTTATAAATACTTGAACCATTGGCACGGTGAATACTAGTGCCGTGGAGGCGGGAATCAGTGTTTTCAGAGAGCTATTCAATGCGACTTTGTATTCGGAGCGTTTTAATCCATGCAATAGAATAGTGATGAGAGAAACAATTATAAATATTGTTCCAGGTGACCAGAGAGGCTGAAAAGAGGCACCAATGTCACTACCGAAGATCTCAGGCCAGGACCATGTAACTAACGGATGATCGCTTCGCAGGAAAGTTTCCATATTGAGCGCTCTCAGGCGGGTCAAGACCAACAACCCAGCAACAAAAAAGTAAGGAGACCAAGCTCGTATTAGACTCATGTCCGATGTAGCGCCTGTCTGTGAGGGGTCTGTTTGCAGGGCTCCGGTCCACTCAGCATCCCAATTCTTCTTGTCGTCAAAATCCCAGGTATTATTTTTGTCGGGCATCAAAAAGCCCTTCTTTGCCGCAGTTACGACAATGGCGAGGCCAATCATTCCACCAAACATTGATGGGAACTCAGGTCCTAAAAAGGTGGCGACTAGCAGATAGGGTATGGTCATCGATAGTGCTGCAAAAATTGCAAACTTCCAGACCTTAAAGCCATCTGCAAAACTACGATTCGCGCCGAAAAATCTCGTCATCACTGCCGTTACTAGTAAGGGGATAAACGTGCCTGCTGCTGCATGAATGATTGCGATCTTTGTACCTATAGAGCCTAGAAAGTCCTCCCATTCACTAAAACCACTTTCGATAGCAAATGCGACCATATTGGGGTCTGCGGACAAGCCGGTATTTACCCCAACTAAGATGGGAGTTCCCATAGCTCCGAAGGATACTGGTGTACTTTGGATAATCATACCAGCAACAACCGCCGCCATTGCAGGAAAACCAAGCCCCACCATTAAGGGCACAGCCACTGCCGCTGGTGTACCAAAACCGGCAGAACCTTCGATGAAAGAGCCGAATAACCAAGCGATGATGATTACTTGGATTCGACGGTCGGGAGTGATATCCGAAAATCCTTGTCGAATAGTGTTTATTGCACCACTCTGTTGAAGAGTATTGAGCAATAAAATAGCCCCAAAAATAATGTAAATAAGTGTCCCTGCTACGATAAGTCCGTTCATTGACGCTGCAAGGATATTCGCTAGGGGTAATTGCCAGACAAACAGCGCTAACGCTGCAGCGACGACGTAAGCGATAGGCATTGCGCGGCTGGCTGGCCAGCGCAGCATAACAAGGAAAATTGCGACTGAGATTATTGGGAGTAGGGAGAGAAGTGCAAGAATTCCAGTGCTCATGGCATTTTTTCTTATATTATGAGTAAAGTATTCTGAGCTTATCAGATAATGGCATTAGTGAGAAATCGATTTCATAGATCCCTGCATTAAGCAGTAGGTTAAGTCATGCAATGGGTTTATTGCAGATCACTAAGAAGTTTGGCTTGCGCCGCCGCTAGTCGAGCTACTGGTACTCTAGGAGGTGAACAACTTACATAATTCAGACCTGTTCGGTGACAGAATTCTATTGATGCGGGATCTCCAGCGTGTTCGCCACAAATGCCTAGTTTTAAATGTGATTTCGCCTCGCGGCCTTTGAGCGCGGCATAGTTTACAAGCCTGCCTACGCCAGTTTGATCCAAACTTGCGAATGGGTTCTTGTTGTAAATTTCTTTACGCTGATACTCATCATAAAAGAGGCCCATGTCGTCTCGACTCAGACCCAGAGTGGTTTGTGTCAGGTCGTTGGTGCCAAAGCTGAAAAAGTCAGCCTCTTGGGCAATTTCTCCTGCGGTTATAGCGGCCCGAGGAACTTCGATCATCGTTCCAACTAAATAGGAAATACGTACTTTTCTTGCTTTCATTACCTCTTTAGCGACGCGATGAACGATGCTCAGTTGGTCAGCAAGCTCTTCTCTGAATCCTACAAGAGGAATCATGATCTCTGGTTTAACTTTTATTTGTTTTTTCCCTTTCAATATTTGCGCGGCGGCTTCAAAGATTGCTCGGGCTTGCATTTCAGTGATTTCTGGATAGAGTATCCCAAGGCGACAACCTCTGCAGCCTAGCATCGGGTTTTCTTCATGCAGTGCTTTTATTCGGTCGATAACAAAATCGAAAGGCACATCAAGTTTTTCAGCAAGCTGTCTTCTGACTACGTCGTCTTGGGGTAAGAACTCATGTAAGGGAGGGTCGAGGAGACGAATGGTCACCGGTCTTCCATTCATGGCCTTAAAAAGGCCAACAAAGTCTTTTTTCTGGAACGGTAAGAGTTTCTTGAGAGCTCCTCTTCGTTGCACTTCATCCACTGCAAGAATCATTTGTCGCATAAAGTCGATGCGATCCCCATCAAAGAACATGTGCTCAGTTCTGCATAAACCAATCCCTTCGGCGCCAAAAGCTACCGCTTGCTGAGCCATTGAGGGCGTGTCTGCATTGGTCCTCACCTTAAGGTCTCTATGTTTGTCTGCCCACTTCATTACGGTCTCGAATAAGCCATAGGTATAGCTGCCGGAGGGTTTTAGCCCTCCCTCTAAAACTCTTTTAACATCGGAGTCAGCGCTCTCGATTGCCCCTTTATATATGGCGCCCGTTGAGCCATCAATTGAGATGTAATCGCCTTCCCTGAGCACGAATTTACCTGATGTTAATGTCCGTTTTTCGTAATTGATTACCACATCCCCAGCACCACAAATGCAAACTTTTCCTAATTGGCGCGCTACCAAGGCTGCGTGGGAGGAGACCCCTCCTCGTGATGTGAGGATGCCCTGGCTTAATAGCATTCCTTTAAGGTCATCTGGCGAAGTCTCCGTGCGGCAAAGTACAACTTTATTACCTTTGCGGGTTTCAATCTCTGCGTTTGCAGCGGTAAAGGCAATTCTTCCCGTGGCGGCTCCCGGTCCCGCGGGGAGACCATGCCCGATAACTGAGGCAGCTTTTAACGCTTTAGGGTCAAAGATTGGTACTAGCAAGGAGTCGATCGATTCCGCTGGTATTTTCAATAACGCCGTTTTTTGATCCATCAAACGCTCTTTCTGCATCTCAACTGCTATTCGAACAGCTGCTAAACCCGTTCGTTTACCATTGCGTGTCTGCAGCATATAGAGCTGGCCATTTTCGATCGTAAATTCAAAATCTTGCATATCGCGAAAATGCTTTTCTAGTTTACTTCGAACTTTCACCAAATCCTTAAAATTTTTCGGCAGAGTATCTGCCATTTGCTGAATCGGCTGGGGAGTTCGTACTCCAGCAACAACATCTTCTCCTTGGGCATTTATTAGATACTCACCATAAAATACTTTTTCTCCATTCGCGGGATCTCTTGTGAATGCTACCCCCGTCCCACTGTTCTCTCCTGCGTTACCAAAAACCATTGCTTGGATATTGACAGCAGTTCCCCATTCCGAGGGTATGCCGTATTGTTGTCGATAAATGATAGCCCGTTCGTTTTTCCATGAGCTAAAGACGGCGCTGATTGCGCCCCACAATTGTTCCATAACATCTTGCGGGAATGCGCTTCGTGTCCGTTTCGCAATAAGAGCTTTATAGCGTTTGACCAAAAGTTTGAGATCTTCTGTCGAAAGCCCTGCGTCTGAGCCCACCCCTACCTTGGTTTTGATTTTCTCTAGCTCTTTGTGAAAAGGGTCCTCTTCCTCTTCTGTTTTAGCTTGCACGCCCATGACTACATCACCATACATTTGAATAAAGCGACGATAACAGTCCCACGCAAATCTAGGGTTATCTGAGACTTTAGCCAGCCCCTCGACAGTTTCATCGTTGAGTCCAAGATTAAGAATTGTGTCCATCATTCCTGGCATGGAATCCCTTGCCCCGGAGCGAACGGACACTAACAAGGGATTCGCGCGCGCACCGAATTTTTTACCTAATTGAGATTCTAAGCTTCTGACTGCCGTTCCCACCGCTTTTACTAAATCAGCCGGAAACTTCCTCTCGTGATTGTAATAGTAGGTACAAACGTCTGTTGAGATGGTAAATCCAGGGGGCACCGGCAGCCCTATGGACGCCATCTCCGCAAGATTGGCTCCCTTGCCGCCAAGTAAATCCCTCATCGAGGCATCGCCGTCTGTAGATTTGCCAAAAGCAAAAACATATTTCTTAGGTTTTTTGTTGGCCTTCCTGACGGTAGAGGAAACTTTGGATTGAGCTTTTTTCATAGAGTAAAATTCTACAAGGTTTAGTCTTGAAAAATGTCAGTAAACTCGTTAGCTGCACTGACGGTCGTGGATAATTAGTTCCTGCAAATCACACAAAATAGGCTGATGTGGTTCTTTATCTTTGTCGAACCACTCTGTGCAAGAAACAATCAACTCAAATCTGCGTCGCGCGGCGGAGAGGATAATGCACAACAAATGTAAAATCCAGCTCTGAGTTCGCTAACCTTCTTTTAGCTTTATTTTCGACTACTAATACTTAACGCTAGGCAGTATTTCTCCGCCTTTTACGACCAAAATTAGTTATTTTCATCATAAAGATTGATCGATGGTATACCTTCATCATTTATATAAGCTACAACCTGAATAGGTCGGCAACACACGTAACAGTCTTCGATGTATTCTTGTTCTGCAACGGAGCAATCTATCGCTAGTTCTATGGTTTCGCCACAATAAGGGCATTGAGATTTTAAAAATTCTCGCGTTAAGCTACTCACGACACTTCCGTGATTAATTTCTGATTTGAAAAAAAAGCAACGAGATTTTTTATAACCAAGTCACCCATCTCGTGCCTTGCTTCCATTGTGGCGCTCCCGATATGGGGAAGCAGCACAGCATTTTTCAGCTTGCGTAATTCTAAGGGCACGTTTGGCTCTGTGGAGTAGACATCCAAGCCTGCTCCAGCGATAGCGTTTCGGGATAAGAGGTCTATTAGCGCTGTCTCATCGACGGCAGAACCTCGTCCAATATTGATAAAAATTCCATCTGGGCCCAGCGCTGAGAGCACCTGGTGATTGACAAGATGACGTGTTTCGTCTCCGCCGGGGAGAATACACACTAAAATATCCGATGCCTTCGCAAGGTCAAGCAGTGACGAAAAGTAAGTATATTCTGAAGTTTTTTTGGTTCGATTATGGTAGGCAATGTTCAATTTAAATGGCAACGCTCTCTCAGCTACTGCTTCACCAATTCTGCCAAGGCCAACGATGCCAAGTGTTCTGCCGGCTAAGCCCGAGCCATAAGCCATCTGAGCACTTGACCATTGGCCAGATCGAACGTACTGGTCTGCGTTCACAATATTACGGGTGGTCGCTAAGACAAGCGATAAGGCAATGTCGGCGACATCGTTATTAAGGACATCGGGCGTATTGGTTACTTTGATGTTGTTTTGCTTTGTGCGAACCAGGTCAATGCCGTCAACTCCGACCCCATATGCAGCTATTATTTCTAGAGAATCTAAGTTGTAGATCAAATCATTGCAGTCCCACGAACCGGAGGCAACGGCCTTGCAGGAGCCGTTTAGCTTAGTAATGAGTTTTCCCTGATCTCTACTATCCAGCTCCCATAAACGATGAATATGGAAGAGGAGATCAAGTTTTTGAATAGTGGGTGTATGGAAATTATTGGTAATCAACAAATGAGGTTTTGAGGTCATATTTTCTCTAACTTTAAGTCATTTAGGGATTTATTATTTCTGTCAAATAAGGTTCATGTAAAGTGGAGTTTGAGCAAATTAATTTTCAAGTTGATCATTAGCGAGAAATTACGTAAATTGGTACCGACATATAAAATCCCTCTGAAAAATAGCCGTGAGCTATATATTAGCGTGAAATCTCAAAATAATGCATTTAAAGCACTGCCCAGCGCTGATAAAGCTCTTCAATCAAATGAGCTGAAAGGCCTGGTTGATAGTTTCGGTCGTAAAGCAGTCAAGTTAACAATTCGCGAAGAATTAGATCGGTTGCGGGCTCAAATATCGGCTGATAATCAATCTGTCATACAGGGTCTTATGCGAGAACAGTTTTTCAACTCTTTCTGTGAGAACGTTGCCGCGCGCGTGAGAGACTCATTTCGCAGTTCGTTATTAAAAGTGATTAATTTAACAGGGACTGTTGTGCACACAAATTTAGGTAGAGCTAGGCTTCCTGATTCTGCTATTGCAGCGATGGAGCGGGTGGCGGCCCATACCACAAATCTAGAGTACGACTTAAAGTCGGGGAACAGGGGAGATCGAGACTCTCATGTAGAAGGTCTTTTGTGTGAAATCACGGGTGCGGAAGCTGCTACTGTTGTGAACAATAACGCTGCTGCTGTTTTACTTGTTTTAAACACAATGGCAGCAGGGAAGGAAGTTGTAATTTCTCGAGGAGAGCTAGTAGAGATAGGCGGTGCTTTTAGGATTCCTGATGTAATGAAAAGTGCTGGGTGTATCCTCAAAGAAATTGGGACCACAAATCGTACCCACTTGCATGATTATGAGTCCGCTATTAATCCTAAAACAAGTTTGTTGATGAAAGTACACACCAGCAATTATGAGATTCGTGGGTTTACCAATTCTATTCCAGAGTCAGAGATTAGTCAGTTGGCTCACGAAAAAAATTTACGGTTTGTTTCGGATCTGGGTAGTGGCACGCTGGTTGACCTTACTAAATATGGTTTGCCACGCGAACCTACTGTCACTGAGACGTTAGGACAAGGGGCAGATATTGTTACATTCAGTGGAGATAAGCTATTAGGCGGCCCGCAGTCAGGACTTATTGTGGGAAAAAAAGAGCTGATTGAGGCAATAAAGCACAATGCACTAAAGCGCGCGTTAAGGGTAGATAAAACCACTGTGGCTGCGCTGGCGGAGGTCCTTAAAATATACCGCGACCCTGATCGGCTCCATTATAGACTGCCGCTTCTTGCCGATTTGTCCCGCCCTCTTGCTGATATAGATTCTTTGGCACGGAAGATTTTCCCGGCTTTTAAACAAAAGCTAAGTACTATTGCTAATGTTTCTATGGAGCCTTGTAAGAGCCAGATCGGCAGTGGGGCTCTTCCTCTAGATTTGCTTGAAAGTAGGGCAATAGTAATCAAGCCGCTAGCTAAAAAAGGCGAGACAGACGCGGCTCTTCGGAAATTAGCAGAGGAGTTTCGAAACCTGCCGGTTCCCGTTATTGGTCGGATCCGCGACGGTAATTTAGTGTTCGATTTGAGATGCCTGATAAGCGAATCTGATTTGATTCCTCAGTTAGATCATTTAACCGTTACGAATTAAGAGTTAATTTTCTTTTTCTGGCGCAAGACTC
>Ga0315316_10002268_pt1 | contig 13779 bp, 14 predicted proteins | sample M160m3416metaG_FD_203702 | JGI IMG/M metagenome (GOLD analysis project Ga0315316, IMG submission 203702) | Ammonia-oxidizing marine archaeal communities from Monterey Bay, California, United States - M1 60m 3416 | ecosystem: Environmental > Aquatic > Marine > Intertidal zone | place: USA...
AAGCCAACACATCTTCAGAAATTAATAAATTTTTTGCTTTAGATACTCCGTTAGCAAGTGATGAGAATAAAACCCATCTTATGCTTAAGCTTTTATCTCCACTTACTGTAATCTTTTTATTAAATTTTGTTATTCTATCTTTTATTATTATTGGATTGGGCATTAATTTTAATTAAATTTGAAACTATCACCAAAATATGCATTTTTAGCATTAATATCTTTCACCAAATTAGCGGGCGTATCTTGTGCAACAATTTTTCCATTATTTAAGATCATTGCAACATCAACGCATGATAGCAAGTCTCTAGCTTGATGATCACATATACACGTTGTTATTTGATGCTCCTGTTGTAAATTTACAATTGTCTCTTGCAACATCTTGATAGTTAAGACGTCAAGTGCAGCAAATACTTCATCTAATAAAAGCACCTTAGGTTCGCTCAAAAGTGCTAAGGCGATTACCAGGCGTTTCTTCTGGCCTCCAGAGAGGTATCTGGCTTTGATATCTTTTAAATTATCAAATTCAAATTTAGATATTAAATAATTAATTCTTTCATTCCTGTAATTCTTTTTTTCTATTACAATTTCACTAATTGCTTTTAAATTATCATGAAGAGTTAAATCATTAAAAAACCCACCATATTGTGGACAGTAACCGGTTTGAAATTTTTTAGCTCTAACATATATTGGATATTGCGTTACATCTTCACCAAAAATCTTAATTTTTCCATTTTTTGGTTTTATCAATCCAGTAATCAAATTAAAAATTGTACTTTTGCCAGCTCCATTTGGTCCAAGCATTCCATGTACAGAATTTTTATTTATCTTAAAATTAATATTATCTAAAATTAATCTATTTCCATAAGACAAAGAAACATTTTCAAACTCAATTATAGTATCAATTTTTTTGAAGGATTTAATTCTGAAAGGTTTAACTATTCCCATTTTATTATTTATTTTTAATATTTACTTTTTTATCACTTTCATACATAAAAATTTTTGTATCTTTCGTTTTTATATCCATTTCTATAACATCTGCTTTTAAAATATTTTCTGGATCTGTATAAGTAACATTATTTGAAATAATCATTGTGTTTCTTTCAATAGAAAAATCAAGGTATTCACCAGTTATTTTATTATCTATATAATAAATTATTACATTTTTTGAAAAAATTGTATCAAAATTGTTTGTATTATATTTTCCAAAATCTGATGTAATCTTGATATTATTTGAATTAACTAACTTAACCAGGGCATTCACATTTGTAAGATAGATGGTATTTGTGTCTGAATAATCTATTTCACCTTGAGAAGCATTTATTATGTATTCGTTACCTTTTGCATCTTTTGAAGAGTAATTAACATCTTTAATTATATTTGAACTATATACTTTATCTTTATCTTTGGTTTTATTTTCTGGGAATTGTTGATTTTCTTTTTTCTCAAAGGTTTTGCTAAATATTAGTATTAAAATGGTAAAAAAAAAAAGAATTAAAAATGTACTTATAATTTTTTTTTTCATTAAGAAATATTAAATTGTAAAATGTTATGTATATGAACTACTCCTATTGTTTTAAATTTTTTTTTATCATCATAAACACAGAGTGATGTAATTTTTTTATTATTCATTAAAGAAAGTGCTTTTGCAGCTAAAGCGTTTTTGTCAATACTTATAGGATTTTTAGTCATAATTTCTTTTACTTTCATTAAATGAAGATTTAATTTTTTTTGGTTAAATCTTCTTATTTGACCATCTGTAATAATACCTACAGTTTTTTTTTGTTTATTTTGAACAATTAGTGTACCTAATTTTTTATTACTAAGAATTTTTAAAGCTTCTTTCATTGACAAATTATCATTAACAAAGGGAATTTTATTTCCAATCAACATAATATCTTCAACAGTTTTTAATTGTGCTCCAAGACTTCCGGCAGGATGTATTTTTTTAAAATCAAATTTATCAAATTTTTTATATTGCATTGCAGCAATTGCTAGTGCATCTCCTAAGGCCAACTGAGAAGTTGTGCTCGAAGTTGGAATAATATTCCCTGCTTCTTTGACTTGAGGTATTAACAATTTAATATCTGAAGCTTTAAACAAAACCGAGTCTTTTTTAGCAACAATTCCAATCAATAATATTTTATTTCTATTAGCATATTGAATTATGTTTTTAAGTTCAGTAGTTTGACCTGAATAGCTTATAAGAATTAAAATATCTTTTTTTGTCAAACTTCCAAGATCGCCATGCGATGAATCTGATGCGGATAAACAAAATGAAGGAGTTCCAACTGAAGAAAGAGTAGCAGCAATCTTAGAAGCTATAAGTCCACTTTTACCAACTCCACACAAGACTACTTTTGATTGACATTTAGCTATTTGAATTACAGCATTACTAAATGAATTGTTAATATTTTTTTTTAATTTTTGTAGTGCTTTAATTTCAAGGTTTATTACATCTTTAGCAGCAGTTATAAATTTTTTTTTATTCATCAATGTGACCAGATATCATCTTTAAATAAAGCTAAATCAAGATCAACTCTTGTTTTTAAAAATTTTAGACAATCTTGATAAAGTTTAATTCTATTTTCTCTCTCTAATATCTTATTCAGCTCGCCATGAATCTTGTGCAGATAGATCACATCATTAGCACAGTATTTAAGTTGAGCAGGAGAAAGCTCGCCTCCAAAATCTGAACTTTGAAATTGTTTACTTACATCTACACTTGCAAATTCTTTGATAAGTGTTTTTAAAGAATGACTATCAGAATATGATCTTGCTAATTTTGATGCTATTTTTGTATCAAGAATATTATTTGTGTCCGTTTTTAGATAATATTTAATATGTGCTATATCTGCTCTACCGTAATGAAAAATTTTAGTAATACTCTCATCATTAAGTATTTTTGCTAAATTAGGGGCATTGTAGTTTTGTCTGTCAAATTGAACAATATGAGCATCTGAATTACCTGAAGATATCTGTATAAGACAAAGAGGGTCTCGTCTAACATTTAACCCCATAAATTCACCATCTACAGCTAATACGTTGCCTAATTCCAAATCATCTGGTAAGTCGTTTTTGTGAAGTTTAATATTATTACTCATTTCTAAACATATATATATGAAAGCAACAAATTGTCTAATTTTTGGAGGTAGTGGTCAGATTGGCCGTAACTTAATAAGAAAGCTTACAAAAAATAACTTTAGAGTGACGGTAGTGACTAGAAATATTCATCAAAAAAGTTACATAATTAAAACTCAGGCTAATGCTGGATATATTGATGTTGTGGAGGCAAATATATTTGACGAGAAAAAAATAAGAGAGCTTTTTAAAAAAGCTGATATATGCATTAACTTAATTGGAATTTTGTTTGAGAAAAAAAAAGGCAATACATTTAAAAATATTCATTCTATTTTTCCATCATTATTAGCAAAACTATGTAAAGAGTATAATTTAAAAAATTTTATACATTTATCAGCATTAGGTATTAATGAAGCAATAGACTCAGACTATGCTAAAAGTAAATTAGAAGGTGAGAATAATATTTTAAAAAATTTTCCATTAGTAACAATATTAAGGCCTTCAGTAGTTTATTCAGTCGATGATAATTTTACTACTAATTTCATGACTATATTAAGCAGACTACCCTTTTTCCCACTTTACTACGAAGGAAAAACAAAGTTTATGCCAATTCATTGTTCTGATTTAACAGACACAATTCATTATGTGATTTCAAAAAATATTTATTCTAAAATAATCGAGTGCACTGGCCCTGAAACAATATCTTTTAAAGAATTGATGGAAAAATTATTAGTACTAATTGGTAAAAAAAGAATTTTAATACCTTTTCCACTATCTATAGCTAAATTTTCTGCAAAATTATTTGAAATATTTCCCAATCCTTTGTTAACAAGGGATCAATTAAGACTTTTAAAATATGACAATATTGCAACTGGAAAATATAAAACTAATTCAGAAATTGGAATTCCTAGTGTTAGATTTTTTGAACCAGAAGTTAAGAAATATTGTTATATGTGGAGAGATGGTGGTCAGTTTTCTACAGGAAAATATATCTCTGATGATCTAGAAAATAAAACTAGCTAATTATATTTATGCTGACTGTATTTTTTTTCCAATAAATTCAGGCACCTCTTCTTTTTCTGTTGTTTCTTCTTTTTTACCTTTAGGTTGGTATGCATAAAGTAGATGCAATTTACAATATGAAAAATCTTTTAATGAAGATCTTCCACAAAAATAAAATAGTTTTTCATCTGGATGTCCTATTGGCCATTTACACGAACTTTCGTCAAGCTCTTCTAATTGTTTTGGGTTTTCTGGTTCAAAATCTTTTTCTATGATCAAAGATTTAAATTTATTTTTTCTTCCTTTGTTAGATCTTATATTTTTTTGTTCTAGTGAATTTTCAAAATTTTGATTAGATGTAGCAGCTCTTGTCTTAATTTTTGAAGATAAGTTTAATCTGTGTGCTTTACCAATAACTGCATTTCTGCTTATACCACCTATAATTTCAGCAATTTGACTTGCAGTATTTCCTTTACCCCACAGCTTTTTTAGTTTTGCTACTTTTTCTTCGTTCCAACTCATTATCTATATATTGTGTTTAGTTTTATAAATATGACAATATACTGATATAAAATTGTTTTAAACAAGTAAAAATTCAAAGTTATCAACATAAGTAGTATTTTATAGGTTCAATATATTTTCAATCATAACTTGTATGTAATAATTAAAATTTATAAAAACTATTTTAAATTATGAGCTATTTAGCAAAAAATTATAATAGAAAAAAAATTTCCTTTAAATATGGAAAGGGAAGTTTTTTATATTCGACTGATGGAAAAAAATATTTAGATTTTGTTCAAGGTATAGCCGTAAATTCTTTAGGTCATGCACATCCAAAATTAGTTAAAACAATTAACACACAATCTAGAAAACTTTGGCATGTTTCAAACGCATTTGAAATACCTGAGGGGGAAATATTAGCTAAAAAGTTAGCTAAAAAAACTTTTGCAGATTATGTGATATTTCAAAATAGTGGTGCAGAAGCAACTGAAGCAGCAATTAAAGCTGCAAGAAGATATTTTTACTCAATCGGTAAACCAAAAAAAAATAGAATTTTATGTGTAAAAAATTCTTTTCATGGAAGAACGTTAGCTGCGATTTATGCAAGTGGATCAAAAAAAATGACAGAAGGATTTGGTCCAAAAGTTGGAGGATTTGATCATTTTGATTTTGGAAACCATAAATCACTAAAAAAAAAGATTAGTAAAAACACAGCAGCAATCATGGTTGAAACTATAATGGGAGAGGGTGGTATAAAAGTTATACCAGATTGGTGTTTAAAAGAATTGAGAAAAATATGTAATAAAAAGAATATTTTATTAATACTTGATGAAGTTCAGTGTGGAATTGGAAGATCAGGAGATTTTTTTGCTTTTGAAAAATCAAATGTAAAGCCTGATATAGTACCAATAGCCAAAGGTATTGGTGGAGGATTTCCAATAGGAGCAGTGTTAATGAATAAAAAAGTTGCATCAGGAATGACAGCTGGAACGCATGGTTCCACTTTTGGTGGTAATCCCTTGGCAATGGCAGTTGGAAATTCAGTAATGGATATTATTTCAAATAAAAAATTCTTAAATAATGTAAAAAATATCTCAAAATATTTTTTAACAAACCTTAATAGAATTAAAAATAAATATCCAAATGTTATAAAAGAAATTAGAGGTAAAGGTTTACTAATAGGAATGAGACTTAATACTAGTCAAGTTGAGTTTATTAAAAAATTAATGGAAAATAAATTATTAACTATTAGAGCATCTGAAAATGTAGTGAGAATCTTGCCGCCATTGAATGTTAAAAAAAATGAAATTGATCAGGCTTTAAAAATAATTAAAAAAGTATGTAGTGAAGTAAATTAAAATGAATCATTTTATAAATTTGAAAGATATTTCAGCTAAAGATCTTAGAAAGATTATTGTTGATGCAAAAAAAAGAAAAAACTTAAGAAAAAAACTAAGCACTTTAGAGGTCGATAAAGGAGCACCTTTAAAAGGAAAAATGCTCATTCAAATGTTTGAAAAAGCAAGCTCAAGAACGAGAATAAGTTTTTATTTAGCTATCAAGCAGCTAGGAGGTGGAACATTAACCCTTAGATCTAATGAACTTCATCTTGGACAAGGAGGTGAAAGCATATCTGATACGGCCAAAATACTTTCAACTTATGGTGATGGTTTCATGTTGAGAACAGATAGCGATGAAAAGATTGAAAATTTTAGAGAACATTTGTCAATTCCAGTAATAAATGGCTTGAGTCCATCATCACATCCAACACAAGTATTATCCGATATATTTACAGCTGAAGAAATAAAGAAAAAACCAATCTCAAAATTAAATATTTGTTGGATTGGAGACTCTAATAATGTTTTAGACAGTTTAATTGCAGCTTCTGTTAAATTTTCATTTAAATTAAGCATAGGTTGTCCAAAAAAATTTGAGCCAGGCAAAGAAGTTAGAAACTGGGTTAAGAAAAATAATAAAAAAATATTTATTTATAACGATCCAAAAAAAGCCGTTGTAGGTGCGGATGTTATATTTTCAGATAAAGTTATATCTTTAAATGATAAGATTAATAAAAAGAAAAAAATTGAACAATTTATGAAATTTAAGATTGATAAAAAATTAATGAATTTTGCTAAAAGAGATTGTATTTTTTTACATTGTTTACCTCGTGGATCTGAAGTGAGTGATGAAGTTTTTTTAGGAAAAAAATCTCATGTTTGGCAACAAGCTCTTAATAGAGTTCATGTTCAAAAAAGTATCCTATTATATTGTTTTGGAAAATTAAGGTAACGGTACAGGACTATCTGAATTTTGATTTAAATATTTTATAATTGAAGCTCTATCCTTTTCTTTTCGAAGCCCCGCATATGCCATTTTTGTTCCTTTGATATATTTTGCAGGTTTTTTAAGAAAGCCATTTAATTCCTCAAAATTCCATTCCTTATCATAAGCTACTAAAGCTTTAGAATATTTATAATCGGCAACCTTACCAACTTTTCTTCCGACCACATTATATAATGCAGGACCAATTTTATTTTTCCCATCTTTAACTATTGAATGACAGGCAGCACATTTTTTAAAAATTTTTTTTCCAGCCGTAACATCGCCCATAGCCATTAATGCCGATATATCAATTTTTTCTACAGCAGGATTTTCTGTCGATGTCGATGTAGTTGCTACTTGCTTTACTTCAACTGCGTAGCCAGGAGTTTTTGGTTTTTCCGCATAAAAAATAACATTAGAGATTTTACTAATTCCTATGATCAAAAGGGCTACCATTAAAATAGCAGCTATAATTTTATTTAATTCAAACGAATCCATTTTTCTAAATCTTATTTTGAACGTATATCACGTTAAATTAAAAAATTACCAAAATTTAATGTATAAATTTGCCTCTATTTCCATTTAATAGGTATAATAAATTGAAAAATTAATGAAAACATTGACTATTATACCATCAAGAATGTCAGCTACTAGATTGCCAGGCAAACCATTGCTTAAGATTAATAATCTTTCTATTATATCACACGTGTTTAAAAAAGCAGAAGAAGCAAACATTGGTGATGTATTTGTTGCAACAGAAGATCAAGTGATAGCTGATGATGTAATAAAAAATGGCGGTAAAGCTATTTTAACAAGCAAAAATCATAAAACTGGTACTGATAGAATTTATGAAGCATTACACAAAATAAACACCAGGGATGTTGATTTAATAATGAATTTACAGGGTGATGAGCCAGAAATTAATATTGAAGATATTATTAGTCTCAACAAAAAAATGATTAGCAATCAATCTAAGCTGGGAACGCTAGCAGCAAAAATTATAGATTTTAAAGATTTAGAAAATGAAAACATTGTGAAAGTTGTAACAAAAAAAAATCTTAAGAAAGATCAGTTTTCTCAGGCTGCAACTTTTTTAAGAAAAGCAAAAAATATTGATAATATTTATCATCATATTGGTATTTATTGCTATTCAGCTGAAACTTTAGAAAAATTTGTTAAATTGAGTCAGTCCAAAAATGAAATTGAAAATAAATTAGAACAGCTTAGAGCATTAGATAATAATATTAGTATTAATGTAGCACTTGCCAATACATCGCCAATAGGAGTAGACACAGAAGAAGATTATCTAGCCTTAAAAAAAATTATGGAATATAAAGTTTGATGAGTAAAATTTATTTTCAAGGAACATTTGGAGCATATTCTCATTTAGCAGCTTTAGCAGTTGATCCAAATGCAGAAATATTGCCTTGTAAAACTTTTGATGATTGTTTTAATAAAGCCACATTAGAACCTGAGTGTAAAATAATTATTCCTGAGTCAAATAGGATCACTGGTAATATTGGTATTGAATATTTAATTTTTAAACACAGATTAAATATCTACAATGAACATTTTCAAAAAATTGAGCATAATTTATTAGGCCAACCAGGTGCAAAACTAATTAATATTAAAGAAGTTTATTCGCATGCCCAAGGATTATCTCAATGCTCAAAATTTATAAAAGATAATAATATAACTGAGCATATTAGAGCGGATACTGCTGGGTCTGCTGAAATGATTTCTAAAACCAAAGATTTAAATCAAGCTGCTATAGCATCATCCTTAAGTGCTAAAATTTATGGATTAGAAGTAATAAAAAAAAATATTGAAAATGAAAGTGGCAATCTAACAAGATTTTTAGTTATGGGAAAAAATATCTCACAACCAGAATTTGGAAATAAAAAATATATTACCTCTTTTTTATTTAAACTTAAGAGTAAGCCAGCAGCTCTCTATCAATCCTTGGGGGGATTTGCTATTAATGGGGTTAACCTTACTAAACTTCAAAGTTATCCTGAAAAAAATACATTCGATTCTTTCTTTTTTTTATGTGATTTAGATGGACATATTGAAGATCCTAAAATCCAAAAATCTTTAGAAGAAGTAGGGCTTCACTGTGAAGATTTTCACGTCTTAGGTGTTTTCGAAGCAGATAAGTTAAGAGAAATAAAATAATAATCTTTTCTTGTAGATTGGAAAATATTACTGCTATAATAGTTTCGGAGGCTAGAGGTGGATGCTGCTTGAACCCGACCAGATCTTAACGGAAGCAGTCGTAGAGACAGTTATTCAGGTTCTAGTCTCCTTAAATATAAAAAAATGAATAATAACTCAAAAGTACTAGCACTAAAATACAGACCTCTATCTTTTGATGATTTAATTGGTCAAGAAGTTGTGGCTGAAACTATAACAAATTCCATTAAAGCAAACAAAATACCTAATGCGTATCTATTCACGGGGATAAGAGGGATTGGCAAAACTACAACTGCAAGAATTGTTGCTAAGGCATTAAATTGTTTAAATGGTATTGAAAATATATGTAAAGAAAATTTTTGTGAAAATTGCAAGTCTATAACTGACTCAAGTCACATTGATGTTTTAGAAATGGATGCTGCTAGCAAAACAGGAGTTGATGACGTCAGAGATTTGATTGAATTTTCAAGATATGGACCAACTTCTGCTAAATATAAAATTTTTATAATTGATGAAGTTCATATGTTAAGCAAACAAGCATTCAATGCTTTGTTAAAAACATTAGAAGAACCTCCCGAATACCTTAAATTTATTTTTGCAACAACAGAGATAAAAAAAATTCCAATTACAGTGGTGTCAAGATGTCAAAGATTTGATTTATCTAGAATTAAATCTTCTGAATTGTTTGAGTTTGTAAAAAAAATAAAAGAAAAAGAAAATGGCAAAGCTTCAGATGAAGCTTTAAAATTGATAGTTAAAATATCAGAGGGATCTGTCAGGGATGCCTTATCTTTGTTAGATAGAGCTTTACTAAGTTTAGATGACAATAGTGAATTAGATTTAAATGGTGCTCAAAAAATTTTTGGATATTTTGACAAATCTCAATTAATTGATTTGTTTGAATTAATATTGAAAGGTGAAGAAACTCAAGTAATTAATATTTATAGAAAAATTTATGATCAAGGAGTTGAGCCAAAAGTTTTTATTAATGATTTTTTAGAACTTCTCTATTATTTTAAAAATATTAGCTCATTAACTTTAGAAAGTACAAATTTTTCATTAAATGATGAAGAATTTTCAAACATCAAAAATATATCTAATCAAGTAGATGCAGAAGTTTTAATTTTATTTTGGCAGTTTGCAATTTCTTCACTTGAGGAGCTAGACATAGTTTCAAATCAACACCTATCTATTGAAATGTTTCTAATAAGATTGATGCATTTGAGTTCAATTAAATTAAAAAAAAAAATTGAACATAATTTAGATAATGAAAAACTCGAAAATATTGTAGTCCAAAAAGAACTAGAAATTGAAAGCAGCATGAAAGCTGTTGATCAAATTAAGAATATTGCGCAGGAAGAAAAAAATAAGCCAAAAGTAGAAACTAAGATTAAGGTATTAGATCAAAGTTTTATTAACTCATTTGATGATTTGCTTAATATCTGCACTCAAAAAAAAGAAATAAAATTAAAGTACGAATTGGAAAAAAACGTTAATCTTGTCAAATTTGAAAGAAATAGAATTGAAATTTCTTTTAACGATAATTTAGATAAAGATTTTGTTAAAGATCTATCTTCTAAACTTTTTGAATGGACTGGAGAAAGATGGATGATCACTTTTAGTAAATTGAAAGGAGAAATGTCTATAAAAGAAAAGCAAAAAAATAAAAAAAAAGAGTTAATTAACGAAGTTAAAAATTCAGAATTTTATAAAACTGTAATGAATAAATTCTCAGATGCTGAACTTTTGGATGTTAAATTAAATAAAGAAGAGGATTAAATGACTGATTTTACAAAGATTTTAGATAAAGCAAAAGAATTAGAGGCCAAAATGAAAGAAAGCCAAGAAAAAATTAAAGAGATTAAGGTCGAAGGTGTTTCTGGATCTAATTCAGTTAAAATTATACTTGATGGGGAGGGTGAAATGCAAAATATTCAATTATCTGATGAGATAATAAAAGAAGATAAAAATATATTAGAGGATTTAATAGTAGCAGCTCATAATAGTGCTAAATCTCAACTTAAATTAAAAACCACTGAAGAAATTTCAAAAGCCACAGGTGGCTTCGGAATACCTGGTTTTAAATGGCCGCTATAATTAATGCAAAATATTAGTGAGATTGAAGAATTAATAAAATTAATATCAAGGCTCCCTGGTTTGGGTCCTAAGTCAGCCAAAAGAATTGTCTTAAAATTAATTAATAATCGTGATGAGCTCGTCAAACCTATGGCAAGTACATTGGCACAAGTTTATAAAAATGTAACAAGATGTAATTCTTGTGGATCTTTAAAATCAAATTCAAATGGTTGTATTAATTGTGAAAATACAAAGGAAAAATTTTCAAAAATTTGTGTAGTAGAAGATATTGCTGATCAATGGTCAATTGAAAACTCAAATATTTTTCAGGGATATTTTCATATTTTAGGAGGAACCATTTCATCTGTTGGGCAAAGAAAAGAAGATCTTTTAATTAACTCGTTAGTAGAAAGAGTGAATAGAGACAATATTGAAGAAGTAATACTTGCTACGAGTGCAACTGTTGAAGGACAGACTACAGCTTATTATATTCAGGATAGTTTAAAAAATTCTAAAGTTAAAATTACTAAACTAGGACAAGGTTTACCTGTAGGTGGAGAAATTGAAAGTCTAGATGATGGAACTTTATTTTCTGCTTTTAAAAATAGAACTGGTTTAAAATCTGAATCAAATTGATTTTTTCATTAATCTATTAAAATGAAGTAATGGTTCAGTATATCCTGATGGCTGATATTTTCCGTGAAAAACTAAATCACAAGCTGCTTTAAAAGCTATTGATTTTTCAAAATTTCCAGACATTGGTTGATAAGGATCTTGGTCTTTCATACTGCTATCTTTAAGGTTTTGGTAATCAACAATTTTGGCCATTTTTTTCATAATTTCTAAAACTTGCTTTTTACTACAAACACCATGATGTAACCAATTTGCAATATGTTGGCTACTTATTCTGCAAGTGGCTCTATCCTCCATTAAACCTACGCCATTAATATCAGGAACTTTTGAACAGCCTACTGATTGATCTATCCATCTTACAACGTAGCCTAAAATACCTTGAGTGTTATTTTTAAGCTCTTTTTCAATTACGTCTTTTGACCAATTACGATTATTATCAAATGGTATTGTGATTAAGTGATTTAAATCAGCAGGTTTTCTTTTTTTTATTTTTTGATGTAGAGAAAAAACATCAATTTCATGATAATGCAACGCATGGATAGAAGCTGCAGTTGGAGAAGGGACCCAAGCACAATTTGCTCCTGACATAGGGTGTGAAATTTTTTGAGTCATCATTTCATTTAGCAAGTCTGGCATTGCCCACATACCTTTACCTATTTGTGCTTTACCAGAAAAACCACACATTAAACCAATATCAACATTGTTATTTTCATAAGTTTTTATCCATTTGGTTGATTTCATATCTCCCTTTAATACCATTGGACCAATTTCCATAGACGTATGAATTTCATCACCAGTTCTGTCTAAAAATCCAGTATTAATAAAAAATACTCTCTTTTTTAAAATTCTAATACATTCTTTAAGATTAGCTGAAGTTCTTCTTTCTTCATCCATTATCCCACACAAGATTTGATTTCTTTTTAATTTTAAAACTTTTTCAACTTTTTCAAAAATAAGATTCGTAAATGCGCACTCTTCTGGCCCATGCATTTTTGGTTTTACAATATAAATAGAATTTGTTCTTGAATTTCCTTTTCTTTTAAAATCATGAAGACATGCAGCAGAAGTTATAAATGCATCTAAAATTCCTTCAGGGCATTCTGAACCATCTTTTAAAAGAATAGCATGATTTGTCATTAGATGACCAACATTTCTGTTTAATAATAATGATCTTCCATGTAATTTAATTTTTTTATTTTTAATTGAATAATATTTTCTGTCAGGGTTTAATTTCCTTACAAATACTTTTCCTTTCTTTTTAAATTTTGAGTCAAGAGTTCCCTTCATTAATCGTAACCAGTTTTTATATCCCAGAACTTTATCTTCGGCATCAACTGCGGCTACACTATCTTCATGATCGCAAATTGTTGAAATAGCTGATTCCAAAATAACATCGTGAATTTTTAATGGATCTTGATTACCCTCAGGATTATTTTTTTCTAATTTTTTATCATAATCAAACAATATATCTATATGAAGATTATTATTTACAAATAAAAGAGATGATAATTTATTTTTATCTTTTTTATATCCAACTAATTGTTTTTTATTTTTTAATTCAATGTTTAATTTTCCATTAATTATATTTGGTATTTTATCTAAATTTTTCCAACTTATATTTCTAAGAGGTATATATTTGTCTAGAAGAATTCTAGCATATTCGATAACTTTTTTTCCTCTTATAGGATTATAAGTTTTACCTTTTAACGCACCTTTGGTTTCAGGAATAATATTTGAACCATAAAGACTATCATAAAGACTTACCCATCTTGCATTAGCAGCATTTAATAAAAACCTTGCATTAGTTACAGGACAAACTAATTGCGGACCACAAATACTTGAGATTTCTTTATCTACATTTTTAGTTTGAATTTTAAAGTTTGGGCCTGATTTTTTAAGATAGCCAATTTTTTTTAAAAATTTTTTATATTCATTAAAATTAAATTTTTTATCTTTTCTTTGAAGATGAAAAGA
>Ga0315316_10002271_pt1 | contig 13774 bp, 10 predicted proteins | sample M160m3416metaG_FD_203702 | JGI IMG/M metagenome (GOLD analysis project Ga0315316, IMG submission 203702) | Ammonia-oxidizing marine archaeal communities from Monterey Bay, California, United States - M1 60m 3416 | ecosystem: Environmental > Aquatic > Marine > Intertidal zone | place: USA...
ATGCTCGTGAGAAAACCGATGAATGTATCTTGGACAATATCCTCAACAGCACTAGCTTGTGTCAGTCGTCGCCTGACGAAAGCGGTAAGCCGACCCTCGTAGGTATCGATGAGTGTTTGCCAAGCGTCTTCGCTGCCAGCGCGAATTTGTTGGACGAGTAGTTTATCGGGTGACGTCATGTGGTTCCTTGGAATAAAAAATCTTACGCTATTGAAATTTTACTCAAGTCATGCGTTGCTGTACAAGTAAATCAGGCATTAGAAGTAGTTGGCGGCTAAGAAGCCCACCGTGGAAACGCTAGTTATCCATGCGGAGGCGTTGAAGATGAGTCGTTTTGTTGTTGATGTTTTCTGCGCTATCATAATTTGATTTCCACGGCACACAAGCAGCGTCACAACAGTTGTACCGGCTACCGCACAAAACTTAATTAATCGCTTTAAAATATGAGAATCACGCCATGCTTGTTGCATTTGTAAGTGTTGTGGAGACACATCGACGACAGTAAACAATCGATATTGAGTGATATCCGAAGGTTGGCCATCGATCACGGGCGTATACTCTGCGACGTAAACGTTGGACTTCAACAAGGAATGATGCGGATCTAATGGTATGCCTTCAGAGTGGAAAAAGTTGATGGCCAATGGGTCTGATGTAATATCGCTAGCAGCAGCGGTTATTAATTTGGCTGTCTGTTGTTTGAGTTCTCGAATCGCCGTCGTGAAATCGACTTTGGCTGTCGTTTCTATTCGCCGTGCATAGCGATTGTTGATTGGCAATACGAGTTGTGGTTGTTCAACGATCGCGCCTTTTTCTTCCGCCACAAGATCAAAATCATAGAATGTTGAACCCGCGGGGATAGCACTGGTCGGATTGGTTGGTTTGCGTCGTTCCGTTATTGTACTACGATCGTTGGTTAAACTTGGTGCAGACGCGAGTGACGTGACAACAAGTATTACAGCGAGGAGGATCGGTGACACTAATACAACTTTGCTAAGTTTGTTTTTGGATGGTGTCATGTCATTCGTTTTTATTGATGATTGGCTGTTATGCATGATACTACCCTAACCTTGCTATTCGCTTAAACTCTTGACGTTGAGTTCCGTTGATTTGTGGTGCACTGAATTGGATCGCCAGTACAGTAGCGGCCATGATGGCCGGCATCCAAGGTTGTGGCGCAACTGGAATTAACCACGCTACGAGTGCCACCATCAGCGCACTGATAACATCCATACGAAAAGCGCGTATGGGACTAGCTTGTTTCCACCAACGGCATACGGTAAATAAAATAGCCACGAATACGACATAGTGCTGATAGACCGGCGCTGGCTGACTGCCTAGCTTCCAATCTTTTCCCGCTTGCCACTGTTCCAATACCCAGGGAAACCATGTCTCTTCGGTGTGTAGGTCCATAAGATCGAGTTGCAGAAAATTGGCGAGGCCAAACATAAACAGACCCAACGCAGCACCTGCGGGGAACATGAGAAACCGTTTTAATGTATTGTTTTCAATATCTGTCTCCCAGCATTTACTGATGCTCAGCACAGTCCAACTATTGACGGTAATGACAGACGTAATCCAAGCGTACCATTGCAACAATTCATTTGAGGAAAATATAGAAGCGTGAGTAGAAAGTGACAAAATAACAAACCCGAAAGCCAATGCGGCGACCAGTGATTTGATCAGTGAAGAAGTTAGTTCCGTAACCAAGTCATTGCGAGAGCGCAGTGATAAATGTTCGATCGCGACATCTTTCCAGTGCCGCATCGAAACTGGTGGATGGACTGTTGCGGGTGGCACATAGCGAGGTGTTGGAATATATAGTGGTGTCACAGGCGGTTGCGTGACGGGGATAACGGCGTCGGGCGATTCGTTACCGCTAAGATCAATTGGACGTTGATGCGTCTTAGAAACCGCTACGAGGTCTTCAGGCAATTGTGGGCGTTGAACATCGCTAACATTTTCATAGTTGGGTACAGGAATATCGCGCAACATATCGACAACATGCTGATATCTTTTTGTTTTGTCTTTCTGGAGTGCCTTTTCAATCGCTTTTCTAAATTCTAGAGGTATGTTCGTTAGATCGGGTTTAGCTGTGAGTTGTTTTACTAATATTTCCTGATCGGTCTCACCCGTAAAAGGTACATTGCCAGTCAGTAATTCAAACAGGATAATTCCTAAAGCATAGACATCAATTTCTCGGCCGTAATTACCGTCGCCAATTTCTGGTGCCATGTAGTGGAGTGTGCCAATACTGCGAGTATGTCCACCACGTTGACTGCTAGAAATGAACTTAGACAAACCATAATCACCAACTTTGACATTCCCATCACTGATGAAAACATTTCCAGGTTTCAAATCACGGTGGACAATTCCTTTGTTATGTAGATATTCAACGCCACTGGCAATACTATAAAACCAAGCGGCGGCATCATCGGCCTTAAGGCCGGCTGGATTTTTATCGAGAATATGTCGTAAGCTGTTGCCCGCCATATATTCCATGATGATCCAAGTGTCACCATCGATGCCTGCTTTAATATCGAACAGTGACACTAAGTTTGCATGGCTAACATTTAAAACAAGATGATCTCCCCGTTGTTTTTCTATGGGGTTCGCCGCTTCAGCTTTGCTAACAACCATGTCGACTTGTTTCAAGGCGACTTCTTTTTCACCATCACTGATGGCGAAGTAGACTTCACCAAAACCACCTTTGCCCAAGCCACGCTTGATCGTATAACCATCAAGTGGTCGATCGCCGCTGGAGTAGGTGAATTTCATGGTTTTAATCCCGCAAGAGGAGTACAAATTGCTGAGGGTTAACTGATAGGTTAATGGTCACTTGTATGGTTTGTCTAGTTTCTAACTCGAGTTTCTATAGAGCTTCGATTCCGAGTGAAATATATTCGCTCTTTATTTTGGAACCGAGGAAAATAGGACCGACGGTTTGTTTTTGTTTTTCATCTATATCGATGGGTTGATCGGAGCGGTAATCGACACCTTGTTCGCTGCGATACAATACGATTTGATGTTCATCATACGGGTAAACAACATGATCATGGTTGCGATTGCCAATAATGAGTGAATCGGCCATGAGTAGAATACCGTCAGTGCGCGGATGTGTACGATGTCCTTTTGTAAATTCTAATTTTGCCGTTGCACTGAGCGGATGGGGCTTGCGAAACCGCATTTCCACGTTACCGAACTGAATTTTATCACCATCGTGTAGTGGAGTTTCGGTCGTAGTGTCGCTGTCACGCACCCGAACTGTTGAGATGGGCTCTAGAATATACTGGTCATCGACTCGGCGAATTCTGGCATGGTTACGCGATACATCGGCTAGCAATGGAATATCGACTATCGATCCAGCAATGGCTTGTCCCAAAGTAACAACATCTCGGAGACACACCAAGTAGCCGCCGACGGCATCGACCCAGAGGATAAATCGCTGAGTGTTAGTAATCGGTTTCATGGTACGATCCTGAACGAAATGCTGCTCATTGAGTGTTATCTTGGTAGCAGTTTGCGAGAGTGCGTTTTGCATGGACTTGTTAGCTTAAAGAGTTCTTATTTACTATACCCTTGATGACGACGCTTTGGTTTACGTCTGGAAAAGATTAGCGTCGTCATTTTGTATTGAGCTAGAATATCGTGTTTTTTGCGCAAGAATGGAGCTCACACAAAGAATGTGTGAGCTCCGATTCAGGAGCGATCAACACTAGTTCTTAACCACCTGTGTTGAAACTTCGTCACCATTCTCGTTATTTCCAAAGTAGTTTGTGATTTCATCCATCAGATCTACTTGGGATTCGCTATCCTGGACTGGGATGCGATCAAACGATCGGCTTTCAGAGTTGGCCATACGCTCTTCCGCACTTAGACGAGAATCGATTTCGTCAATCAATTGAGACGTCTTAGCGAGCTGACTGTCATCGAATACGAATTGACTGCTTGATTTAGCAACTTCAATCATGCGATTGCGAGCAGCTAAATTATCAATTTGCACTCGCAGCTTACGCTGAACACCCTGCATGTCTGCCAATTTGGTACGGGCAGTACGAAGATTAGTCATGCGTGTTGCGAGCAATCTTTTGAGGTTTTTCAAAGTCGATTCATCGGTTTTATATTCTTCAAACCGATTTGCCAAATCTTGTTTTACCTCTTGGGCAGTGTAAGCATTCCCAGTGTAGACAAAGCTTTCAGTACCAGAGGCTAAATCCGCGTTGAGCCGGATGATAGCTTTCTGGTCAGTCGTTAACTTTGTTTCAAACTCCTGAATGTGTGCTTCGAGCTTTTCAATTTCGACTTCTTCTCCTGTGATCAATTCCATGTTCTTGCGAACCTCGGGAGTGATCTCGGTGATATGTTGTCGAGCTCGTTCTAATTCAAAGTTCACAGGAACTGAGCTTTTAACGGAATCGCGAACACTGGCAACCGAAGTGGTCAAATAGCTGGTTGCGTCGCTACCAAAGAGGAGTGCTAAAAGCATCAATACTGCAGTGGCACCACCTCCAAAATATAGTACTCTTTTTTTCATGACTAGATGTCCTTTCATAAGACATTTTGATTGAAGGGCCATGTATTTTGACCCGTTGGTGCTTTCCGAAGCATTTTTAGTTTTAAGAACCACAGTGGTTTAAAACGCGGCAGAAAATCGTTTTCTGCCAACCTTTACCTATCTGTTCGCAGAGCGAGTCAAAAAATTGGCGGTGGCAGCTTAAAAACTGGAAAAAATTTAGCTGCGACCGTATTTCACTATTAAAATGGCTGTTATTCATTGCTTACAAACATCGTAGTTCGACATTGTTACCCTATAATCAACCTACAGCAGCAGTAGAGTCGAGTACCGATACGTTTGTCATGCTGTTCGGATATTTCTAATGTGTGAGATGGAAACATGAGCCAAAATTTCAGGACGATTCGTAAGAAATTGTTCGTCGCGACAGTTGGGATATGGATGTTAGTGTGTCTGAATTCTTCAGCGCTTCTAGCCCAAGATTCAACAACATCTACTGAGCAGGCAAAAATTGTGGAATTGATCCAACAACTGGGATCGGAGTCCTTCCAACTTAGGGAACAAGCCCAAGCACAGCTATTAGCAACAGGTTTAGCCGCTCAAGTTGAGCTAAGTAAAGCATTGAAAAGTGCTGATTTAGAAATACGGTTTCGTGTTCGTCGTATATATGTTGAATTGTTACAGATGGATTTTCAACGACGGCTGACATTATTCGTCAACGACGTCGATGGCAAGTTGAAACATGATTTGCCGGCTTGGAAAATATATCGAGAAAAAGTTGGCAGCAGCTTGGAACACCGTAAATTATTTGCCTCGATGGTTCGAGTTGAGGCGCCGTTTTTGATAGCGATAGAAACAAAAAACGATATTTACTCTACGCTCAATGCCCGCTTAAAAGATTTACAGCCCTATGGCAGTACTCCGAGCAACGGTCCGAAGGTTGCGCGTCTAGAGAGCATTGCGGCTATTCTGTTGGCGTCGACCCAATTAGATAACACACAACTCAATCGCATCATATCCCCGATGTATAATTTGTTGAATTTCCAAGAAACTAAGAATGGCATTCGAGGGGGCGATAACTCGGGGATCATTAAAGGAATGATAGCAACGTATATCGAACAAAATATTGATACGGCTAATAGTCAGTTACCGTTGACGTTGGTGCTTGAATATGGCTTTGAAGATGTGGGTTTACGAATGGGTCGCAAACTGATTGCTGACTCTAAAATGTCTTCACTTGTACGAGAATATGCGGCAATTTGCATAGTTCGTTTTGGTACTACAGCGGATCTTCCCAAGTTATTACCAATGTTGACGGAAAAGAGTGTTATCCATTCCTGGAGTACTACACAAGCCAAAGGGAAGATCATCAAGACGCAAGTTCGCGACGCGATTCTGGTTTTGCTATTACACCAGACAAAGCAAGACGCTGCAGATTATGGTTTCCGATTTTTACAGCCTAATCCCATTACTGTATTCCGAGTTTATTCGGCGGGATTTATTGAAGACGCCGAGCGTGAAGCGGCACATTCTGAATGGAACAAATGGTGGGATCAAAACAAGGAAATGGTTCTTAAGTCACCCGTAGTGGAAGAAAAGTAACACTCGTGACCAATACAGATTTTTCCGCAGAATTGCGAGATGCAGTTAAGTCGATTCATTGTTATTGCATGGATGGATCATTTCGATTTGTTTTTGCCGAAAGCTGTACGTCAGGTCTAGCGGCAGCGGTACTGGGTCGCCAAGCGGGCATCTCAGAGTATTTTTGTGGTTCGTTGGTAACCTATCGCAATCAATCCAAACAGAATTGGCTGGAAGTTGATCCAGAGTTTTTGCAGGATGAAGGTCCCGTTAGCGAAGTCGTGGCGAAAGCAATGGCCGCCGGTGCGTTGATAAAAACTGAGCAAGCAGATGTGGCAGTTTCTATTACGGGACATCTCGGACCAGACGCGCCATCGGAACTTAATGGGATAGTTATTATTGGCATAGCGATTCGCAATGAAGATGGAAATGTATCAACCGTTTCGCATTCTTTTCAGCTCAACAGCGAGTTGCGAGAGCAACGGCAACAGGAAGCGGCATTGTTGGTGCTTAACGTGTTAGCGCATACGCTACAAGTATTTAACGCAATTGCAGACGTGATATCCGCGAAGAGACCCTGGGTTAAGTTAGGAGATGGTGACCTTCAGACGGTTTTTCCTGGTTCGTTCGATCCTTGGCACGCTGGTCATGTCGCCATGGCGCAGTATGTAGAAGATAAATATGGACATCGACCCTTTTATGAGCTGTCCATTACTAATGTGGATAAAACACAAGTAAAACGATATTCAGCGAGGATTCGCACATTACCATGTTGTTTTTTGGGAAAGCTAATCGTTTCTCGAGCGGCAACGTTTGTGGAAAAGGCACGCCTTTATGGGGGGGTGCAATTCGTAGTGGGTATAGATACTATCGCGAGGATTGGCAACAGCCGGTACTATAGTGACGACAAAGTAAATGACGCCAGCGGTGACAAGCAAAGAGACATAGCTTTACAAGAATTAAGTGATCGTGGGTGTCGATTTATTGTCTTTGGTCGTGAGATGTCTACTGATTTTCAAACAGGTGCTAAAGACGACAAAATCTATATGGAGTTGGAACAGCTGACATTGCCACCACTGTTGCGTCAAATGTGCGAGGGAGTCCCAGAGAATGAGTTTCGATATGATCAATCGTCAAGAGATTTACGTTAAAGGAATGAGAAAAGTTGACGACTGATACACCGCTTGCGAGCGATGCTATTTCCCCTGACCGATATACGAAAGGATTCATTTTGGGGTCCATTTCGTCGGTAGCGTATTCAGCGGCGAATGTTTTTCTGCGTTCGGTCGATCATTGTGATGCTGTGTGGGTATCGTGTGTCAAAGCGATACCGACTTTTGCTATTATGATTCCTTGGCTAGTGATGCGCTATTGCAATGGGCATCGAAAGATGCCTTCATTAAAAGCGACTGCGATTTTGAGTTTTGTGGCCGTGATCACCCATTTGTTTGGCAATGTTGGCTTTCAGTGGTCACTAGATAAAATTGGCATTGGCATTGCTGTTCCACTATGTTTAGGCATGGCAATTATTAGTGGTGCCGTAATCGATGGCTTGTTTATGGACGCGAAACCAAGTGGACGTACGATTGTGTCGATGTGTTTTTTAATTGTGGCGGTTATTGTTTTGTCGCTCGGTGGTGAAACAGCATTCGCAGCGTTACAAAATGAAATTACGGCAGTCGACGTCTCTCAGTCTCTATTGGGATTGGGGATAGGAGCGGTTGTTGTTGCGGGGATTGTCTATGGGTCATTTGGTGCTGTGATTAAAACTGCGGGTCGTCGAGGTATATCTCAACCGATGATGATGTTGATTATATCTGCCGCGGGAATTCTGTTCTTGCTTGCTCTTAGTTACCAACAGGGTGTGTTCGATATTCCGGAAAACTTAGGCGCTTGGAACATCGGTCGTATGTTATTAGCTGGATTGTGTAATACGATAGCCTTTGTTGCCTTAGTGGCCGCATTGCAGTTGTTGCCGGTGACGGAGGTCAATTTATTTAACGCTTCTCAAGCAGCATTAGGTGCGATTGCAGGCGTTTTAATTTTCGCCGAACCGGCATCGCCATGGATGATTGCTGGTATCTTGCTGACAGTTGCTGGTTTGGTGATCATGAAACGTAAATAAACCACTGTCTTCAGCAATAAACGGCAATGACATCAAGCCGGTATGTGGATTAGACTGTTTACTAAGAAGTTATAAATTATTTGATTGGATTTGTGCAAACGATGGCAACAGTGACTGAAAGCTTGACATCACCTCGTGGACTCTATGTGGGTATCGACGTAGGAGGAACCGGCATCAAATTAGGTGTTGTTGACGATTCAGGTGTTGCGCTGGGACATATACAAATCGACACAGAGCATGAGCGCGGTGCTGCTGATGGAGTAAGTCGAATTTTAATCGCCGCAAAAAGTATTGTTGATGAATTGAATTTAAGCTGGGATGATGTTGATGCATTAGGTATTGGCACACCTGGAACGATGGATATACGAGCAGGTCAGCTGTTGCACATGCCCAACATGAGTGGTTGGGATGATTTTCCAATACAATCTTATTTAGAAGAGCAAGCTGGCAAGCCAGTTGTTTTTATGAACGATGGCACAGCGGCGGCATATGGTGAATTTTGGGCTGGCCGTGGTAAGGAATGCAGTAGTATCGTCATGCTAACGCTTGGCACTGGTGTTGGTGGTGGGATTATAATCTCGGGCCGTTCGCTTGACGGCGAACATAGTCATGGTAGTGAATGTGGTCACATAATTATTGATGGCAGTCCAAACGCTCGGCGTTGCCCATGTGGCCAACTAGGACACCTCGAAGCATACGTCAGCGCGACGAGTGTTGCGCAGCGAACACTAGAGGGATTGCGCGATGGCGTTGATTCATCGCTAACAGAACTGCTAGAAAACGATACAACCCTATCTGCATTTTCAGTATTCGAGCATGCTCAATCCAAAGATGCATTTGCGATTCGTATTATTGAGGAAACGGCGGTTTACTTGTCTATTGGGATTACTTCCATTATGCATATCCTTGATCCCGACATGGTGATTCTTGGTGGTGCCATGAATTTTGGAGGTCACGGCACGGATTCGGGAAGAATATTTATTAAGACAATTCGCCAGGGGGTTGCCGCAGCTACTTTTCCCGTGTTAGCTGAACAGACAATTATTGATTTTGCGAGCTTAGGAAACCATTGTGGTTTTATTGGCGCAGCAGGCATAGCGCGGGCGCAATTCGGAACCAAGAATTGACGCGAGCAAATTGACAAAGCATTAACATACAATTAAGACGGACATTATGGATTGCCGCAATATTAGAAATTTTAGCATCATCGCTCATATCGATCATGGTAAGAGTACGCTTGCGGATCGCATTTTGGAATATACCGGGACGGTTGCTCAACGTGAACTCAAAGACCAGATGCTTGATGATATGGAACTTGAGCGCGCGCGGGGGATTACGATCAAGGCTCGTAGCGTAAGTCTAAAATATAATTATGAAGGAACAGATTATCAACTCAACTTAATCGACACGCCAGGGCATGTTGATTTTCAGTATGAGGTATCGCGGGCGTTAATTTGTTGTGAAGGCGCATTGTTATTAGTGGATGCTTTTCAGGGTGTCGAAGCGCAAACGGTAGCCAATGCTTACAGCGCAATTGAGCACGATTTGGCCATTATTCCGGTCATTAATAAAATTGATTTGGATTACGCGCGAGTCGATGAAGTGACCGAAGAGATTGAACAGCAATTTGGTCTCGGTGGTGATGAAATTCAATGTGTAAGCGCTAAAGAAGGTATTGGCATAGCAGGATTGCTAGAGTCCATAATCAACATGGTTCCTCCACCCAATGGTGACAAGGAAGCGGAGTTGCAAGCAATGGTCTTTGATTCTCATTACGATGAATTTAGGGGCGCTATTACCTACATTCGTATCATGAACGGCACGATTTGTAAGGGTGACAAGATTACGTTCATGCGAGCATCGTCATCTCACGAGGTCATTGAAATCGGTCAGTTTGTGCCACAACCGCAGGCTTGTGAAAGTTTAGGTGCAGGCCAAGTGGGATATGTGATATGCAATATCAAGTCATTAGATATGATTCATATTGGTGATACGTTATGCCGACATAATTCCGATGTTGAGGCGTTGCAAGGCTATCAAGAGCCTAAACGTATGGTGTACTGTGGGCTATATCCGTCAGATGGACAGGATTTTAAAGAGCTGCGAGATGCTCTGGGCCGGTTGAAAATAAATGATCCGAGCTTCGTATTTGAGCCAGAAACTAGCAAAGCATTAGGCTTTGGCTTTCGGTGTGGTTTCTTGGGATTATTACATATGGAAATTGTGCAACAGCGGTTGGAGCAAGAGTCAGATGTAGATCTTATTCAAACGGCGCCGAATGTGACGTATGAATTGACTACTAAAAAAGGTGAAGAATTGGTGATTCATCGTCCACAGGAAGTTCCAGATAGTGGCGAAATCGAAGAATTTCGACAACCCATCGTGCGCGTTAATTTTATTGCACCGGCGGAATATATCGGTGCGATCATGAAATTATGTAATGACCGCCGGGGTGTTCAACAATCACAAGAGTATCTCTCAACGACACGGATGATGCTGACCTACGACTTGCCGTTGGCCGAAGTTATTTATGACTTACACGATAAGCTAAAAAGCGCAACTCGTGGTTATGGAACGATGGACTATGAGTTATTAGGTTATTATCCAGCTGATTTAGTGCGGATGGATATTTTGGTTAACGGGAATCGTGTGGATGCATTGAGCATTATTTGTGATCGCATCGATGCTCAACGGCGGGGCCGAGCTGTTTGTAAAAAATTAAAAATTGAAATTAACCGTCATATGTTTGAAGTGGCAGTACAGGCAGCGATTGGTGGAAAAGTGATTGCTCGCGAGACCGTGCGGGCATTACGAAAGAATGTTACCGCTAAGTGTTATGGTGGTGATATTTCTCGTAAAAAGAAACTTTGGGCAAAGCAAAAAGAAGGCAAGAAGCGGATGAAGAGTGTGGGGAGTGTTGATATTCCGCAAAAAGCCTTCATGGCGGTATTAGAATCGGGACAGGACCAGAAATAAACGTGGATCAACAATCGCATCACATCAAAGGGGTCACTATACTGTGCCTCGCGATTGTTGCTGCCGGTGGAGTTATCGGATGGTTGCTGTCACGCTCTTCCGCAACAGTAGAAGTGCCTACGGTTCGCCCAATTGCGTCGGGGAGTATGGCGAATGCTGCTCCTGGACCCCATCTGCAAATCGAATGTCACGATTGCGGCATTGCTTATCGCTGTGATGTCATGACTGTCGACGATGACCATTTGCCGTTTTGTTACAACTGCGGTGCGATTAATTCTATTGAGGGTCATCGCGGACACACGGGACAAGTTGCGTATGCAGCAGGTGATATTCAGCGGTGGTCGAAGGTGGTCTTTACCGCCCCAGCATCCGTTGACGATCAAGGAATATTCCTAAAACGTATTGTGGCTTTACCTGGCGAGCAACTGGGATTTGTAGATGGTGACTTATGGATCGATGGGACCCGCTATCAAAAATCCTTGCAGGAGTTTGATTTGTTGCAGGTTCCTGTTTTTGATAGTCAACACCGCCCACGGGACTCGCAATATTCATTTCTAGATCGATTTGCGGTTGGAATCAATGAAGAGGCATGGTTGATCACTACGGATGGTGAATTTGCATTTGATGCCGCCGAGGACAAATCTCAACAGTGGCTTGAATATATTCACTGGAATGTTATTGCGGGATTTGTACCTCAAGTACGCCGAGGCTCGCCCGACGCTATTTTAGATTACCATCCCTATAACCAATATATCTCACGGCCACAGTTGAATTTCGTTGATGATTATGTAGTGGATCTTTGGATAACGACGCATACTGCACCAGTATTTCAATTCCGGCTATTAGATGTTGACGTGACTGTCGACTGCCAAGGGCACGCAATCAGTGTTTCTCAAGGTGCGCGACATTGTGGACAGCAATCGATCGACGAAACGACAGTCCCCAAGAAGCAACCTTGGAAAATTCGGGTTGGACGCTTAGATGGTCGAGTGGTTGTGCAAATCAATTCACAGCAATGGGCCTTCGACATTGAACCAATCTTGCCGACGGGTAACTACATCGATGACCGCTTGGTACGACAACGACCGTTTGCCATCGCCGCGTCAGCGGGCATACTAGACATCAAACGGATTTTAATTGCGAGAGATATTTATTGGTTAGCACCAAACGGGATGGATAATGTATGGCAGCTTTCTTCAGCACTACCGCCAGATAGTTTTTTTCTAGTAGGAGATAATCAACCCGTCTCGCGAGACTCTCGTCATTGGAACCAAGGCATTCAGCAGTCAATGATTCAAGGCGTTGTGCAGTAAATAGTGCAGAAACGGATCCGCAGGATAACTGCTCGTTTTTGTAGCTTCGAATAAATTTAACGATGCATTTATTCGAAATAATATGAATGTGAAACTTAAACCTCATGTTACTCTGCCCTCGTTATAAGTAGATGGATAGAGTATATTTGGAACCAACGGAACTTTTTTGCTTGGGTTTCCGTAGAATCCTCTATACAACCGAGTGCATTTCAATTCCGACGGAGAGATTTTAATAAATGAAGGATAAAGACCAGCTTGAGCGATACCGCACATTGCCTTTGATGCAGTATCGCGATTTATTAGAGGGTTTTGCGGCCGCAGTAATATTGGCGTTTATTTTTCGTGGATTTGTTGCCGAAGCATATGTTATTCCTACGGGCTCGATGGCTCACGGTTTACAAGGTCGCCATATGGATCACGAATGTTCCAAGTGTGATTTCCCATATCGGTCGGGCGCGAGCGAAGAAAATGATGGCGTTGGAGAAGTGATTGCAACGACATGCCCTCAGTGTGGTTTCATCGATGTATTAGACAAAGTCAATGAAATTAACGAGCGGTCTTTTTCGGGTGATCGTATTTTAGTTAATAAGTTTGCCTATTCATTTAGTGAACCAGAGCGATGGGATGTGATTGTCTTTAAGTATCCCTATGAAGCGACAACTAACTACATCAAACGATTAATCGGGCTGCCTGGTGAGGTTGTAAGATTATCTAATGGTGATGTTTATACGCGGCCAGCGGATAACCTAAACGCGGCCTTTGAAATGGTTCGTAAACCAGCAAACAAGCAACTTTCGATGATGCAGCTTGTACATGACACGCAATATCGTTCCAGAGCGTTAGATGAAGTTATGTGGCCGCAGCCGTGGCGGATGGTTGGTGAATACCGATCTCGGTACCACCCCAGTGCGCAGGAAGGCGTCACTGGGTACTGGTCAATGTCCACGCAGGGATTCAAAGCTACGATTGATGGCAGTCGTAAAGAAGAAGTAGTTGGATTGCGATATCATCACACCATCCCAGATTCAACATTTTGGGTTGATTACAACCAGCGTCGAGTTAAGGCAATTCTCGCAGAACAATCAGGAGACGTTATACAGGCTCAAAAAATTCGTGATGAGATGAAAGTTCGTTGGTGGCCTCTTCCTACCCTCATCACGGATGCGTATGCATACAATAGAGTTATCAAGGATGATGTATCCTATTTTGGTGAGGTTGTTTTTGCATCGTGGAATAAAGCGGCACAACCGGTCGACAACTCGGATGCCG
>Ga0315316_10002275_pt1 | contig 13768 bp, 15 predicted proteins | sample M160m3416metaG_FD_203702 | JGI IMG/M metagenome (GOLD analysis project Ga0315316, IMG submission 203702) | Ammonia-oxidizing marine archaeal communities from Monterey Bay, California, United States - M1 60m 3416 | ecosystem: Environmental > Aquatic > Marine > Intertidal zone | place: USA...
GCAGGTTATGTATATGGAATTACTCTAAATATTTAAACTAGATTATATTTTTCCCCATATTTTTTAAATGCTTTAAGAGCAAAATTAAGATTATCAGTTGTGTGTGAAGCACTTATTTGAATTCTAATCCTAGCCTCATTTTCAGGAACAACAGGGTATGAAAAAGCTATAACATATATCCCGGATTTAAGAATATCTGATGCAAATTTTTGTGCTATCTTCGCATTACGAATCATTATAGGTACAATAGGATGTTCACCTTCTTTAATTTCAAAACCTATTTTCTTTATTTCATTTCTAAAAAATTTTGTATTTTTTTTCAATTTATTTTGAAGATTTATATCTTTTTGAATAATTTCAAGTGCTTTTAATGATGCGCACACTATGTTAGGAGCTAATGAATTACTAAATAAATATGGTCTTGAACGTTGACGAAGAGTATTAATTATTTCATTAGAGGCAGATGTGAATCCACCTGATGCACCTCCCAATGCTTTTCCAAGAGTTGATGTAATAATATCAATTTTATCTAGGACATTATGATAATCGGCTGAGCCTTTTCCATTAGGACCAATAAAACCAGTTGCATGGGAATCATCCACATGAACAATTGCATTATATTTTTTTGCGAGTGAAGTGATTTGGTCTAATTTAGCTATAAACCCATCCATCGAAAAAACTCCATCAGTAGTAATTATACGTTGATTAAATTTCTTTGTTCTTTTTAAAATAGATTCTAATTCTTTCATATTTGAATTAGCATACCTAAAACGTTTTGCTTTACATAACCTAATTCCATCAATAATAGATGCATGATTTAATTGATCAGAAATAATAGCATCATTTTCATTAAACAATGTTTCAAATAAACCCCCATTTGCATCAAAGCATGATGTATATAAGATTGTATTTTCTTTGTTTAGAAAATTTGAAATTTGTTTTTCTAATTCATCATGAATTGTTTGAGTTCCGCAAATAAATCTTACAGAGCTTAGTCCAAATCCATATTTTTTAATACCATTGATAGCCGAATTTAAAATTTCAGGATGATTAGAAAGTCCAAGATAATTATTAGCACAAAAATTTAATACTTCATTATTTCCTTTAATAATTATTTTTGAATTTTGTGGTGAAAAAATCAGTCTTTCAGATTTATATAGTCCATTTTTTCTAATGGTATCGAGTTCTTTTTTTAATATTTTATTTAAATTACTCATCTTTTATAGTACTCTTTTAAATTTGGATTAATATAATTAATAAAAAAATTATCAAAATTGAAATCACATGACCAATTCCATTCTTTTTTTGCAAGAGAGTCATTAATAAAATTTGGCCAACTGTCTACAATTTTTTGTCTATTATTATCTATGTCATAACTTAATTTAAAATTTGGAAAAAATTCTTTTATTTTAAATTCAAAATCATTTACGCTTGGGCTAAATGATGTTACATTATATACTCTAGATTTTATATTTTCTTTTGAACTATTCATTAATTTAATGATTGCGGTAATTGCATCAGGCATAGCGATAAATGGGAGAATTGTTTTATTATTTACAAAACAGTTGTATTTTTCATTTAAAAATGCTGCATGAATCATTTCTGGAGCATAATCACTTGTACCTCCTGTAGGTTTTGAAATAGCAGAAATAATTCCAGGAAATCTAATGCATCTAAAATCAACCCCTTCATCTAGATATTTTTTAACACCAATTTTTTCACATTTTAATTTTGCTTTACCATATTCAGTGATTGGATTATTGATTTTATCTTTTTCATTGATATTATTATTTAAATCACTATTTAGCATATTATAAACAGCGATCGAGCTTGGGAAAAAAAATTTAATTGAATGATTATATTTTTTTGTTTGCAATCTAGCAAGCTCTAATAACTTAATTGTTCCATGATAATTAATTTCATTTGATAGAGCAGGGTTTTTCTGAGCTTTTGTACTTAATACAGCAGCTAAGTGGTATATTTCTGATAATCTATATTTATTATTAATATTATTTAAAATTGAATCGTCTAGTATACTTCCTGCAATTTTTTTGATACTAGATTTAGAATTATGGCATAAATCTAATGCAATAATATTATTATTTTTTGAAAGCTTATTAATTAGAGATTTTCCAATTTCACCATTAGAACCTGTAATTAGTATGACTTTTTTATTCATTTATTAATAAATTTAGAGATATCTATTATGTCAAATATAAAACTTATATTTCAATTATTTTGTTTATTGTTTTTAACTTGTTCTGAACAAGAGGAATACATATTAAATCCTGGTGATTCAATATTTAATTCTTCTTTAAATATAATTGGTCAAGATAATACATTGGATATAGTAACATGGAATATTGAACATTTCCCCAAAAATAATCTTACTAACTTATATGTTAAGCAAATAATTGATTCATTAAATCTTGATATTATTGGGCTGCAAGAGATTGAGAGCACATCTTATTTTAATAATTTATTAGATTCTCTAGATGAACACTGGGTTGGTTTTAGATCAGGTGAAATAAATTCAGATTGGGGAGAATTATCCTATATTATTAATACATCAAATATAGAAATTAGCACAAATCCTTATACTATATTAAATGATGATTCATATTATTTTGCTTATAGAGAGCCATACGTTTTAGAAATATCATATAATAATGAAGATTTAGTTTTAATTAATATACATTTTAAATGCTGTGATGGTCATGAAGATAGAAGATTACAAGCTTCATTAATCCTACATGAATATATAAACTCAAATTATAATAATTCAAAAGTGATTATTTTAGGTGATTTTAATGATATGCTTACTGATGGTGAAAATAATGTATTCTCACCGTTTTTATCAGATATGAATAATTTTTATTTTACTGATTTTGCTATTGCAAATTCATCAAATGAATTTTGGTCTTTCCCATCATGGCCAAGTCATTTAGATCATATTTTAATTACTGATGAATTATTTAATTATGTTATTGATACTCAAACTGTTTTAGTTGATTGGTCTTTGATTGGAGGATTAAGTGCATATGATACATATGTCTCTGATCATAGACCAGTAATTATAAAAATATTAATTAATGAATAATTTAATATTTTCTTTAAAAAATTTTATATCTTCTTTATGTGTTAAATAATTTTCTACTTCTTTAATATTAATCCATCTTGCTTCAGGATTATTCTTATCTATAGGGGTTAATATTTTTTGATTTGATTGAAATAAAAATATGTGAATAGTTTTTAGTTCTGACAAATCATCATTCCCATCTAAACCAATTCTATACCTTTCATAGGTCCCTATTTTTTTTATTAAAGTTGGATGAATTATCCCAGTTTCTTCATAAATCTCTCTTACAGCAGCATTAATAGCAGATTCTCCTTTATCAATATGTCCTTTTGGCAATGACCAGGAGTCATGGTTTTGATTTACTATAGCAATTTTATTAAATTGATTAATAATAATGCCACCCGCACATTCAACTTTTTGTGTATTTTTAATTTTCATTATTAACGATATATTCTATTAATTTTTTTGCTATCCGTAGTTTAGTATTTTTTTTCAATTCTTTATTTAATCCATTCTTAGAGAATAAATATACATGATTGGTATCTTCATTAAAACCAGCACCCGGCTCATTTGCATAATTTAAAACTATGTAATCTGCACCTTTTGCTTTCATTTTATTTATTGCATTTTTTTCTCCATCTTCTGTTTCTAAAGAAAATGAAATTTTTATTCCCTTATGTTTAGAAATAGTATTTGCCATGATATCAATTGATTTTTCTAGCTTTAAATTTTGAATATTTTCTTTGCTTTTAATTTTTTGATTAGAATATTTTATTGGCTTATAATCTGAAACAGCTGCAGCCATAAATATAAAATCAAATTTTTTTGAGGATAATTCATTTATTATTTTATTATTCATTTCTTCTGCTGTATTTATTTGAATTTTATTTATTCCTGGAATATCTGCAATAGATACAGGCCCTGATATTAAAGTAACTTTTCCCCCATATTCTTTTGCTGCTTTTGTAATAGCATAGCCCATTTTTCCGCTAGAGTGGTTTGTAATAAATCGGACTGGATCAATAGGCTCTTGAGTAGGGCCAGCTGTAACTAATATTTTTTTATTTTCTAATATTAAATCTTGTTTAAATAATTTTCTAACATTATTCATTATATGAGTAAAATCTGCTAATCTTCCTTTTCCTTTATGCAAACTTGCAAGCTGTCCTTCTTCAGGTGGGACAATAACATTTTTTCTTTTTTTAAGAATTTCAACTGCATTAATTGTCCCTTCATTATTCCACATCCTAAAATTCATAGCTGGAGCAAATAAGATGGGGACATCACATATTGATAGTGTTGTAGAAACTATTTCATCTGCTACTCCATTAGCAGCTTTACATAAAATATTTGCTGTTGCAGGAGCAACTATGATTGCATCAAGTTCAAATGAAAGATTTACATGGTCCATTCCTCCTTTTGGTTTATCTGGAAATAAATTAGTTAAAACTTCATTGTTTGATAATGCAGCAAGAGTAGCAACGCCAATAAATTTTTCTGCAGATTGGCTCATCATAACCTGCACATTTGTCCCTTCTTTTTTAAGTAATCTTAATAATTCGCAGGCTTTATAAGCAGCAATGGAACCAGTAATGCACAATAATATATTTTTATTTTTTAAAGTATTCATTTTTTAATACAAATCATTAATCCATCTCTAATAGGAGCTAAGAAATTTAATACTCTTTTATCTTTTCTGATATAATCTCCTGTTTTTCTTAATATTTTTGATTGCTTATCTTTTGGATCAAGTACTTCACCACTCCATAGCATATTATCTAAAACAATAATACCTCCAGATTTAATTAGCCCTATACATTCTATATAATAGTTTAAATAATTGACTTTATCAGCATCAATAAAGATAAAATCAAATTTCTTTTTAAATTTTTTTAGAGTCTCTAATGCTGGTCCTTGGTGCATAGTAATCATTTTATTATATTTAGAATTTTTAAACATTTTTTTTGCAGTTTTAATATGTTCGTTCATATACTCGCAAGTATCTATAGTCCCATTTTCAGGAAGAGCCTGAACCATTGAAGCAGCACTATATCCTGTAAACATACCAATCTCAAGTATTTTTTTTGACTTATTCATTTTTACTAAATGATATAGAAAGTTACCAACTAATATTCCGCTAATCATTTGTGGGTATGTCTCGTTTTTATAAGTATAATCCCTTATTTTTTTTTGAAGACTACTTTCTTTTTCAGACTGTTGTTCACAGTATTTATTTATATTATTACTTACCATTAATTATTTTTTCTAATTTATTATTTTGATATAAAATTTGTAATTCTTGATATCCTCCAATAAAAGAACTGTTAATCGATATTTGGGGGACAGTATATTCTCCAGTTAAATTTAATAAATCTTGCCTAGACATATTTATTTCTTCAATATTTATTTCTTCAAATTGAATATCTAATTTATTTAGTAAATTTTTTGCTGCATTACAATAACCACACCAATTAGATGTATATATTTTAACCATGTTTTTGTTGTATTTAATATTTAATTTATAATATTAATATAAAAATAAATAAAAAGGAATTATATGTATTTAAACATTGGAGATAAAGCTCCTACTTTTGAATTATTGAATTATAATAACACATTAATTAATTCCAAAAATTTAGAAGGGAAAAAACATATTATTTGGTTTTTCCCAAAAGCAAATACCCCTGGATGAAAAATTCAAGGGTGTGGATTCCGTGATGAATTCAAGCAATTTGAAGAGAAAGATATAAAAATTATTGGAGTATCAGCAGATTCAGTATCAAAACAAGAAAAATTTGTTGAAAAATATAGTTTCCCCTACTTGATGCTTTGTGATGAATCGAAGGAAATGATTAAATCATACAAAGCTTGGGGATTAAAAAAATTTATGGGCAGAGAGTATGAGGGTATCCATAGGATTTCCTATTTAATTGATGAAAAAGGTCTTATTGAAAAAGTATTTGATAAAATTAAAACTAAATCTCATGCTATCGATGTACTAAATGAAATTAGTTAATTTATTTTCATTTAATAATATATATATATTATTATCATTGTCAATGATTTCATGGGCAATCGCTTGGACTAATGCAAAAATAGTAGGTGAATATCTATCATTTTATAATTTAATTTTTTTTAGATTTTTATTAGGCTTTATATCTTTATTACCTTTTTTAATATTTAATAATAAGCAATTTCCTAACCTTAAATCATTAAAATATATAATAATACCAAGTATATTATTTTTTATATATAATATTGCTTTTTTTAAAGGGACACATTTTGGTGATGCTGGTAGAGGAGCAATATTAGTTACAACATTAAATCCCTTATTTACATTATTGATTATATCATTAATTAGAAAAAAAATTATATTAAAAGAAATTTTAGGAATATCTATCGGAATCTTAGGTGGATTAATTATTATGGATGTTTTTAAATATGGTATTCAATCGATATTTGATATTAAAAATATATATTTTTTAATTTGTGCTCTTACATGGGGAGTTATGACGGTCTTTATTGATTTAGCACAAAAGAAAATGAATTCATATGTTTTTATAGGATTATGTTATTTTTTTACAATGATACTTTCAATATTTTTTACTGATTTTAATTCTATTAATTTTTCTGCATTAGATTTTCGATTTTATTTAAACTTCTTTTTAGTTTCTATTGGTGCTATGTCATTTGGAACATCAATTTATATGTATTCAACATCTATAATTGGTCCTATTAAAGCAAGCGTTTTTATTTTTTCTGTTCCTTTTATAGCGATGGGGACAGCATTTTTTTTTTTAGATGAAATATTTCTTTTAAATACAATAATTGGAGGACTAATTAGTTTAATAGCTATTTATATTGTTAATAAATAATTCTTTTATTAAGATATTGTATTAAATTAGACTTATAACTTATAAAAAAATGGATCCTTTAGACTTAATTCAACAAGCAGTTAAAGCTCAAAAAAATTCTCAATCAAAATATAGTAATTTCTCTGTTGGCTGTGCACTATATACGATAGATAATGAAATAGTTTTGGGTTGTAATATCGAGTCCGCAGCTTATCCTAGTACAATGTGTGCTGAGAGAGTAGCTATTTATGCGGCACTATCTAGAGGAATAACAAAATTTAAGGCAATAGCTATTGTGTCACCGTTATCTGCCAAACCATGTGGTCCTTGTAGACAAATAATTCATGAATATTTAGGTGAAATTCCAATTTATGTTTCAAATGGAAAAGAAGATGAATATGAGACTCATATTATATCAGATTTATTACCATATCCTTTTGGTTAATTTTTAATGTTAGATATTCAGAAATTAATTAATAATAAAATTAATAATAAAACTCATGATTCTACTGAAATCAATTTCATTATAAGTTCATATTTAAAAAATAAAATAACTAATAAAGATATGGCTTTATGGTTAAAAGAAATTTTTGATAAAGGGATGACAATTGATGAAACTGTATATTATACAGATTCAATTATTAATTCAGGTAAGAAAATTACTTTTAATAATCTTGATGGTTATATTATAGATAAACATTCTACTGGTGGAATTGGAGATAAAGTATCATTAGTACTTGGTCCTATTTTAGCAGCATGCGGATGCTATGTTCCAATGGTTGTTGGTAGGTATTTAGGGCATACTGGAGGAACTTTAGATAAGCTTGAGTCTATTCCAGGTTATAATGGTTTATTAAATATTGATAATTTCAAAAAAAATGTTGAAAATATTGGTATTTCAATTATTGGTCAAACAGATGAAATTTGTCCTGCTGATAGAAAAATTTATTCATTGCGTGATAAAACTGATACAATTGCATCTTTGCCACTGATTTGTGGAAGTATAATGAGTAAAAAAATATCTGAAGGAATTCAAGGCTTAGTATTAGATATTAAATATGGCAATGGAGCTTTTTTAGAAACTAAGGAAGAAGGTCAAAAGTTGGGGGAATTATTATCTTTAGTTGGATTAAAATTTAATGTTAATGTAAAATATTTAGGTACTAATATGAATCAACCACTTGGTAATTTTTCAGGATTAAGCTGTGAAATTATTGAATCTATTGATTGTTTAAAGGGTAAAGGACCAGATGATTTAATGAAAGTAGTTTTTGATTTAGGAAAAGTTGCATGTTCATTAGCAAAAATTAATGATGCAAAAGAAAAAATGTTAAGTGTAATTAGTAATGGTAAAGCCTATGAAGTTTTTGAAAAGATGGTATACGAGCATGGTGGTGATATAAAGAGTATCCATTGTAATTATACTGAGAGTATTGATATAAAAGCTAAAGAATCAGGTAAACTACAATTTATTAATACTAAAAAAATTGGTGAAGCCATTAATTATATAAATGTATTAACAGGAAATAAAGATAATAATGCAGGTGCTGAATTTTTTAAAAAAAATAATGATAAAATAAATAAAGGAGATGTGATATTAAGATTATTTTCTAACAATATGAATAATTTAAGATTCGTGGAAAAATTAGTTTATCAATCATATAGTATTAATTAATAATTATATAAATGTTTACAGAATTATCAATTAATAGCAAATATTTTTATCATAATTTACTATCAGTAATAATGCTGATAGTTTGGGTATTTTTATTTTTCAAAGGATATAATTTAAAAAATGAAAAATTAAGATATAGAATTTCTAACTTGATAATATTTTTTTGTTTATCACAGGAAGTTTTAGATTTTATAAATCGTATATTTTTAGATTCAAATTATATTTTTTCTATTCAAAGAGATCTACCTCTATTGCAATTTTGTCAAATTAGTTTTTATTTTTCATTAATATGTATTTTTTTGAGTAGAAAATATGTACCTGATAAAAAATATTCGTCATATAATTTTTTATTTGACTGTTCTTTTTTATTAGGCTTCTCAGGTGCATTGCAAGGTATAATTACACCAGATTTTTTAAATATTAATAACTTGATGGGAATTATATGTATTCAATTACAACACTCTCTAATTATTCTAAACTTAATTTGGTTAATGACTGCTTATAATTATAGATTAAAATTTACAGGTGTTTGTTTAACTTATTTATTAATAAATCTTATTGCACCTTTTGCATTAATATTTAATAGTTTACTAGGGGTTAATTCAAATGGTGATTCTGCAAATTATTTTTATGTAAATGAATTGCCAAAAGTAGATAATTTTTTCTTAAATTTTGTTTCCCAATATCCATCCCCTGATTATATATTGTATATTCAACCAATTTTTATTATTTATTTTTTGATGTTATATATACCATTTGGAATATGGAATAATTTTAAAAATAAATCAATGAATTAAGCTTTTTTTATACCAATTTGGTTTTTGTGCTAGCTTAGAAAGTATTCTTTTTCTAATTATTTTATAATCTTCAATTGTAGGTATCCAATCATTATATAAATCATTATTAATAAATATTTCTTTTGGAAATTTTCTTTTAGAATCAGGCTTAAATCCTCTAGCTTTCATTTCTTTAATAATTTCTTTATACCTTTTATCTAAATATTCCCCTTTATTATAAAAAAAATAAACATGCCCAGTATTCAAAGTATATTGTTTTGAAATTTTAGACTTATTAAGTCCAGCCTTACTTTTAAGAGTTCTATTTAATGAAGCTGGTACCATCGTAATTTCTCGATATTCAGCTATGAGATGTTGATCATATAATTCTGAAACAGGGATTATATTTATTCGAGTCATTTTTTAATAAATTTTTATTATTTATTACAATTCCAACAGATATCAAAATTAAATGGATTTAATTTATTGCACTTTTTACATTTCCATTCTTTATCTTGATTATTTAAACTCAAATTTTTTTCATAATTAGATATTATTTTTTCAGATTCATGTAACTTATTTTCAGGAACTAATATATCTACTTGCATTACTTCTGTTGGTAATTCTCCTATAGCTAAAGATAAATTCTCTCCTAGTAATTCAGATTTGATTGATTCTTTTATTAAAAGCCCTTTAATAAAATGAGCTTCATGGGAGTTGGCAGCTTTATATATTAATTTATAATTCATTTGATTTATATTAATTTTTTTTGAAGTATTGCAATAATTTTATCAATTGGCACTCTCTCTTGCTCCATGGTATCTCGATCTCTTAAAGTAACTGTGTTATCTTCAAGCGTATCATGATCTACTGTAATACCAAAAGGAGTTCCAGCCTCATCTTGTCTTCTATATCTTTTTCCTATTGATCCACCAGAATCAAAAAAGGAGGCAATTCCAGCTGATTGTATTTTATCAACTATTTTTTGTGATATTTCAGGCATATTATTTTTATTCATTAGTGGAAAAACTGCAACTTTGATTGGAGCTATTTTAGGTGATAGCTTTAATACAGTTCTAGATTCTCCATTCACATCTTCTTGAGTAAAGGCATCTGCAAGTATTGTTAATAGCGCCCTATCAACTCCAGCTGAAGATTCTACAACAGCGGGAACAAAATGTTCATTATTAACTTGGTCAAAATAAGTTAATTTTTTGTTACTTGCATCTATATGTTGATCTAAATCAAATGTTCCTCTATCAGCTATACCTTCTAATTCTGACCATCCAAAATCAAATTCATATTCAATATCATAACAAGCAGAAGAATAATGAGCCAATTCATCTTCTCCGTGTGCTCTTAAGCGTAGTTTATCACTATTGATTCCAAGTGATTTAAACCAATTCATTCGTTGTTCACACCAATATTTTAACCATTTTTTTGTATCATTTATTTTACAGAAAAACTCCATTTCCATTTGCTCAAATTCTCTTGTTCTAAAAATAAAGTTTCCCGTAGTTATTTCATTTCTGAAGGCTTTCCCAATTTGCGCAATCCCAAAGGGTATTTTTTGTCTAGATGTTGATTGAACATTCTGAAAATTAACAAATATTCCTTGTGCAGTTTCAGGTCTTAGATATGCAATTGATGATGAATCATCAACAGGGCCAATATTTGTTTTAAACATTAAGTTAAATTGTCTAATATTTGTCCAATCGCCAACTTCTTTTGTTTGAGGATCAATAATTTCAGATTCTTTCATAATATGCCCACTATCAATTTGATTATCAATAAGCTTTAAAACAATTTTAGTAATTAAATCATCATTTGAATTAATACTCAATGCTTTAGAAATTTTTTTTATTACTTCATCTGATTGATCTTCAAGTAAATGATCAACTCTGTATCTTTTTTTTGATATTTTATTATCAATTAATGGATCATGAAAATTTTCAACATGGCCACTAGCCTTCCATACGTCTGGATGCATTAATATTGCTGCATCCATTCCAACAATATTATTTCTTGAGGTAACCATAAATTGCCACCATTCATTTTTTAAATTCCTTTTAAGTTCAACTCCTAATGGCCCATAATCCCAAGTTGAGCCTAGTCCACCATATATTTCACTGCTTTGAAATATGAATCCTCTTTGTTTTGACAAAGAAGTTAAAATTTCAAGAATTTTTGCATTTTCTTTAATAGTTGCCATTTACTTCCTTTTATAAAATTTTTTCTTTGGTTTTTTATTCTTAATCATATTAATAGCAGTATTTAAATTAAGTTCATTATAATCAATATCTTTAGGTAATGTTACATTGACTTTCCCATTAGTAACGTAGGTGCCATATCTACCATCTTTAACAACAATTGTATTATTTTCATGTTCCCCAAGAGTTTTTAATATAGAAGATTCTTTTTTAGATTGACCTAATAATTCAATCGCTCTTTCAACTGTAATACTTAATACATCATCAGTCTTTGTTATTGTACAATTTTTCCCTCCACATTTCAAATAAGGCCCATATCGTCCAATATCTTTAATTATTTTTTCATTATTTTTTGGATTAACACCAATTTCTTTAGGCATTTCAATAATTTTAGCTGCAATTTCTTTTGTAATATTTTCTTCGGTAATCCCAGGAGGAAATGATTTCATCTTTTTATCTAATTGAATGTATGGTCCAAATCGTCCTTTCTTCAATAATATTGGATTATTTGATTTCTTATCAATTCCTATTTCCTTTGGTCCAGCTTTTTTATTTTCAAAATATTCTTTTATCTGTTCTCCAGATATCTCACTTGGCACAATATTGGAATCTAAATTAACACGCTCTTCTTTATTTTGTGCATAGAGTCCATATCTACCTATTCGAATTTCAAATTGGTCCTTATCAAATTTTATAGAAGTTATTAGTCTTGATTTGTTTTTATCACATTCCTGTTCCAATTGATCCTTAAGCCCAAGAGTTCCATTTGAACTAAAATAGAAATTATTTAAAAAATCTTCTTTCTTTTGATTTCCTAATGATATTTCATCAAGTATATTTTCCATATTGGATGTGTACTCTAAATTAACAAGATCTTTAAAATATTTTTCGAGAAATTGAACAATTGCATAACCAGTTAAAGTTGGAATTAAAGAACCTTTAATATTGTTAACATATCCTTTATCTTGAATTTTTTTCATAATATTAGCATAGGTAGAAGGTCTCCCAATACCAAGTGATTCCATTTCTTTTACTAAAGACGCCTCTGTAAATCTACTTACAGGTTTAGTAAAATGTTGTTTTTCTATAATTTTTCCCCATGTTACTATATCTCCTTTAGTAACCTTAGGAAGTATTTTTTCCATATCATCTAATGTTGCGCTAGGATCATCAGCACCCTCAACATATGCTCGTAAAAAGCCTGGGAAAAGAATTGTTTTCCCTGCTGCTGTAAATAAATGGTTACCATCAGAGATATTTAATTTTGTTTGCTCTACTTTAGCTGATTTCATTTGCGATGCAACGGTCCTTTTCCATATTAAATCATATAGTTTATACTCTTTATCTGAGAGCTTCTCTTTTAAAGATTCAGGATCTTTAAATGTTGATCCCGCTGGCCTTATAGCTTCATGAGCTTCTTGAGAATTTTTAGATTTTCCTTTATAAACTCTTGGTTTTTCTGGTAAATAGTCATTCCCGTATTTCTCTTTAATTAAATTTCTTGCAGCATTTAAAGCCTCTGTTGATAAGTTTATTGAGTCTGTTCTCATATAAGTTATATATCCTTCTTCATATAAATTTTGAGCAATTCTCATCACTTGATTTGAGTTCATATGTAATTTTCTAATACCTTCTTGCTGTAAAGTTGATGTTATAAATGGAGCATAAGGATTTTGATTTTTTGGTTTTTTTATAACATCACTAATTTCCCATTTATTTTTTGAAAGTGATTTTATTAAATCATTAGAAGATTTTTTATCAAGAACAATTGTTCCTTTTTTTTCTAGTTTTCCTGTTGTTTTATTGAAAGAGTTACCTGATGCAATATTTTTACCATTAATAGAAATTAATTTACTAAAAATAGTATCCTTATTAAAATTAAACTCTCCTTGTAAATCCCAAAATTCATTTTGTTTAAAATTGGTTCTTAGTTTTTCTCTATCTACTAGAATCTTAACGGCTGGACTTTGGACTCGACCTGCTGATAATCCCCCTTTCACATTAAACCATAATTGCTTGGAAACTAAAAACCCAAAAAGTCTATCTAGAAATCTCCTACACTCTTGAGCATTAACTAAATTAAGATCAATTTCTTTTGTATTATTTAATGAATCATGAATAGCTTTTTTTGTTATTTCATTAAAAACCATCCTTTTAACAGGGATTTTTGGTTT
>Ga0315316_10002277_pt1 | contig 13764 bp, 14 predicted proteins | sample M160m3416metaG_FD_203702 | JGI IMG/M metagenome (GOLD analysis project Ga0315316, IMG submission 203702) | Ammonia-oxidizing marine archaeal communities from Monterey Bay, California, United States - M1 60m 3416 | ecosystem: Environmental > Aquatic > Marine > Intertidal zone | place: USA...
GTACTACCTGTATCTTCACCAATCAGATCCGTGAGAAAATCGGGGTGATGTTTGGTAATCCGGAAACTACCCCGGGGGGAAGAGCACTGAAATTCTACAGTTCAATGCGCCTTGATATCCGTCGTATCGGTGCCATCAAACACACCGACGGTACTGTCAGCGGCAACCGCACAAGGCTAAAGGTAGTAAAAAACAAGGTCGCCCCGCCTTTTACTGAAGCAGAATTCGATATCATGTATAATGAGGGCATTTCAGCTGTCGGGTCACTTCTCGACCTTGCGCTCGAGCACGACATCCTCCTTAAGCGGGGTTCATGGTTCAGCTACAACGGCGAGCAACTCGCCCAGGGGCGTGATGCGGCAAAAGATGCGCTCAAGGCAGACGAGAAGATGTATGCCGAAATAGAAAATGCCGTCAAAAAAGCCATGTCCGACGATCCTGAAGAGGAAGGGGCTCAATGATGATTGGGTCATAAAACAACCGTCTAAAATACGAAAAGGCCACTGCATGCAGTGGCCTTTTTTGTAACACCGATAAAACCGCTGGGTGATCCCTTGCCAAAGAGATTACTAAAGTGCCTTGCGCAGGGTTTTGGATTGCCCTGAGCCAAGACAGGGCTAAAATCCGCAGAGTGAAACTTCTTCTTCTCGGAATCCTCTTAAGCATCACCCAGACCAGCGCGAAAACACCGGAATTTAAACCGATCTTTAACGGTAAGGACCTGGAGGGGTGGGAAGGCATCGGTGGATCCACCAAAAACTGGGAGGTAAAGGAGGGAATACTTTCCTGCACTGGTGAAGCCGGATCCAGCTGGATTGCCACCAAGGAAAAATACACTGACTTTGAACTGCGGCTGGAATTTAAGATTCCAAAAGACGGCAATAGCGGTGTTTTTATCCGGGTACCGAAAAAAGGGGCTCCCTGGATAGCTGGGCTCGAGATCCAGATACTCGATGATTACGGGGACAAGTGGAAAAACCTTAAGCCCAATCAATTTACCGGATCCATCTATGCCGTCGTTGCCCCCTCCATGCGTGTTACCAAAAAGGCGGGGCAATGGCAAACAATCCGTATCCGCTGCATCAGCTCCCAATGTGATGTTTGGGTAAACAACAAGCATGTGGTCAGCGAAAATATTGCCGCTCTGGCGCCCACAAACCCGCATGTGCCCGGACTGAAGCGCAAGGACGGATTCATCGGCCTGCAAAACCATTCCTCCCCGGTTCATTTTCGTAACATCGAAATAAGGCCCATCAACCTGCAGAAGGGATAAGCGGTTTTCTCCTCAGTGTATGTATCCACGTATTGGTGTTATGCGCCAACGCAGCTGCCAATGCATGCGCTGCAGCGCTTTTTTCACCCTTTATATCCGCTGTATTCAAAGGCTCTCTCGCACTGAATCAAAAAATGCCGTTGTCCTAACCTGCTCCACGGCCTAAAACTTAGGATTGAAACCCTGAATTTTTAGTAATGACATCCATCGGCACTCCGCTCTCCCCAGGTTCCACCAAAGTCGCCCTCTGCGGGTCCGGCGAACTGGGCAAAGAGGTCGTCATTGAACTGCAACGACTGGGTTGCGAGGTAATTGCCATTGATCGCTATGAAAAGGCACCTGCCATGCAGGTCGCCCACCGCTCACACACCATTGACATGCTGGATGGTGAGGCTTTACGGAGCATTATAGAATTGGAAAAACCCGACCTCATTGTGCCTGAAGTTGAGGCAATCGCAACGGACACTCTCGTCGAGCTTGAAGAGGAGGGATTTCGCGTTATCCCGACTGCCCGTGCAACAAAGCTGACAATGAACCGCGAGGGTATAAGGTGCCTCGCTGCGGAGGAATTGGGACTGAAAACCTCCCCTTACCGCTTTGCATCCACGGAACAGGAATTTAAGGCAGCCGTGGCCGAGATTGGAATCCCTTGTGTCATTAAGCCGATCATGAGTTCCTCGGGCAAGGGGCAGAGTACCGTGAAGTGCGATGAGGATATCGACCGCGCCTGGCAATATGCCCAGGAAGGCGGACGGGCGGGAGCCGGCAAGGTAATTGTTGAGGGGTTTGTCGATTTTGATTATGAGATTACCCAGCTTACTGTCAGGCATGCAAGCGGCACATCATTTTGTGAACCGATTGGCCATATCCAAACCGATGGTGACTACCGCCAGAGCTGGCAGCCTCAACCAATGAGCGAAGCGGCCCGCGCCGAGTCCAGAAAAGTCGCAGAAGCAATAACAGGCGGCTTAGGCGGACGGGGAATCTTTGGAGTTGAGTTGTTTATCAAGGATGACGAGGTCATCTTCAGCGAGGTCTCTCCACGTCCCCACGACACCGGGTTGGTCACATTGATTTCGCAGGATTTGTCTCAGTTTGCCCTCCATGCACTCGCCATCCTTGGCCTCCCCGTGCCAAATATCCATCAGCACGGGCCCAGCGCCTCGAGTGTGATCCTCGTTGAGGGGAATTCGGAGAATGTTGTCTTCGGGCAACTCGATAATGCGCTCCAGCAACCGGATACCCAATTGCGCCTGTTTGGTAAACCGGCGGTTTCCGGCAAACGCCGCATGGGTGTCGCCGTGGCTCGTGGCCATTCCATTGAGGATGCCCGCAACAAGGCAAATGCTGCCAGTTCAGCAGTCACCGTCGCACTTTAGTCTCATTATTGAGTATTTGTTCTTGAATCTAAGTACCGATGGGCTAAAGCACAACGCACTCGCCGTCGCGGGAGTCTGACAGCCTATTTTAAGCCAGGAGGCTTCCGCGTGTGCGGGAGCCTTTTTTTATTAGAACCTGTCTCCACCTCCCGCATCAGCAAACTATTCACCCACCGCATTAAAATGGAATTTGTAGCCGAAACCATCGCCGATCTTAGTCCTTCGCTTACTCTGTCGATTACAAGCCAGGCCAAATCAATGAGTGAAGAAGGCATTGATGTATGCAGTTTTGGTGCTGGAGAACCGGATTTTGACACTCCGCAGTATATTAAGGACGCCGCCATTGAGGCTTTGCAGGACGGACAGACCAAATATACTGCTGTCGCAGGCATCGCTGCCCTGCGCAAAGCCATCGCCAAGAAACTGCGCGAGGAAAACCACATTAACTACGAGCCTGAACAGATTGTCGTGAACTGTGGGGCTAAGCACTCCTGCTTTAACGCAATAATGGCATGCTGTGATGCCGGTGATGAGGTTATTATCCCCTCACCCTACTGGACGAGTTACCCGGAAATGGTCAGATCAATAGGGGCTGAGCCTGTGTTTGTTGAGACCAAGCAGGAAAACGGATGGAAAATGACCCCTGAGGAGTTCGACAATGCCATGAGCGGGTCAACCAAGATGGTCATTGTCAACTCCCCGAATAATCCCACCGGCGCTGTCTACAGCAAGGAGGAACTGACGGCAATTGGAGAAGTCGCCGCGTCCGAGGATATCCTGATTCTCTCTGACGAGATTTACGAGAAGATTACCTATGATGGAACCGAGCATCACAGCATTGCCTCCCTCAGTGATGAAATCCGCGACCTGACCATTACCATTAACGGCCTCTCAAAGGCTTACTCCATGACCGGATGGCGCTTGGGTTATACCGCTGCACCCAAGGAAATCGCCGATGCCATCGACACGATACAGAGCCACAGCACCTCCAACCCGACCACCTTTGCCCAATACGGAGCCATCGCCGCCCTCTCCGGGGAAAATTCCGAAATATCGGACATGGTTGCTGAGTATGATATTCGCCGCCAATATATGCTAAGTCGTCTTCATGCGATCAGCAATATCTCCACAATTGAGCCTAAAGGGGCTTTTTACTTCCTGGTAAACATTGAAAAAACCGGCATTAATTCCATGAACTTCGCGGAAAAACTGTTAAGCCGCATGCATGTCGCCACAGTGCCAGGCGTCGCATTCGGCCATGATCACAGTATCCGGCTTAGCTATGCGACCAGCTTGCCTGTTATCAAGGAAGGCCTTGACCGTTTCGAGGAATTCTGTAAAGCGCACTAGGGGGCAACGTGCCTGCTTTAGCCGTCAATCATTGACGCTGTGCTGTATATTGTAGGGGAGGCGCCTTTCACTGCTGCTTCCTTCATGCGCCAGGCATTATTGCATATCCGTGATCAGGACTTCCAGCTGAGGGCGCCCTTCTTGAGGGCATAGAGATAGGCTACTAGCAGGATTCCTACAAACCCCGACATGCTCCAGAAAACCATTGCCCCCTGCCCGTTGTTGACGAAATCCCTGAACGTCAATGCCCACGGATACATAAACACCACCTCGATGTCAAAAATAACAAACAGCATCGCCACCAGGTAAAATTTCACGCTGAAGCGCGGCTGTGACTGGCCAAGGGGTAACATGCCGCACTCATAGGGCGAGTCCTTAATGCTATTGCTCCGGGCACTCTTCCCCAGCAGCACGCTGAGCAACAAGGTGGTGACCGCAAATCCGGTTGCGATCATTAATTGCAGGAGTACAGGGAAATATTGCTCAAGCATTAGTTGGAAGGGACCGGGGACAACCTCAATGATCTCAGAATATTCTTCAAGCTCAAACCTGTATTGCGTTCCCGTAATCCGACAATGACGTTTCCCTGTCAGAAACTGTGATTAAACCTCCGCACCAAAACGCAGTCAGGGTCGCCAATGGCGACCCTGCTACGTTTATCTAAACTTGTGGTGAATAGACTGATGGATTGGAGCAACCTAGGATTGCTGGGCTGCTACATAGGCACTGGATGCCTGCTCAATACCCTCAAGCCCCTTGTATGTCTTACCGTCTTTTAAGACAAGGCCGCGAGTGACGAGATTCTGGAGTTTCTCGTATGCGCGCAAGCGGAGCATTTCTTCGCCACCACTTACTGCATTCTTCTCCTTAAGATTCTCATATACGCGTTCAAAAAGATCATTAAACTTATAAGTCTCACTGTCTTGAAGAACTTCCACCAATTCGTCTGTTACGTGATCGGGAATTCTCCGGGAAAACCGGGTTCTGCGTGTTGTAGCCATAGTTGATGCACTGTATCACATGCGCGTCACATTACCACGGAATTCAGTCACCAATGACCATTTAAACAACCAATATGCGCCGTGAGAACAGTTTTCTATAATTACCATAACATAAATTGGAGATTATTGCGAATAAAAAATTATATTTTTGAATATTTAATCCTCCCGGAAGCTCCCGAATGCCCGTAAACCCTTGCTGCTAACTTCAAAAATCTCGCTACTCGCCGGATAGAGGGCATCACGGAATAATCGCCCAAACCTGCCCTGGTAATCGCCGATTGTGCTGGCGAGCTTAGGAAAAACATACACTTTCGAGCGCTTTGGAATAACGACAAGAAGTTGATCGCCAAGGGTTTCCCTGAACATCTCCCGAAACTCCTCAACCACTACCGTTGTGGCCGTCAGTGGGTGATCGGATTCAAGAACCGCATATTCTATCACCTTCTTGGAATTTCTTATATATTTGGGTTTGAGGGTTTTCAGGTGATCTGAAGCAGCCTTTTTGCCTCTTGCGACAAATTGTTTCCAGCCCCCGGGGAAAGCTTTCCTAAAGTCGGCGCGTTGGTAGTTACGCGTTCCAATAGTCCCCTGGTAGGCTGCAGAGTAGGTTGTCTCCCGGGCCCCGGGTAGGAGCACAAATACCCCTGCCGATAGATTACGGGGTTGAATAAGCAACAGACACTTTCCAGGCTCCTTGACCACTCGAGTGCCCTGATCACCATCTGCCAGACCCGCCATTAAGCCCGCCATGGAAAAAAAAGGAAAAAAAATGACACGCAAGCGATGCCTATACCCGATCATTGGCTTGAAATCTCATTCTCTGTTGAGCTTGTAGCAACCATCCATTCTGGACAAACTGCAAAAGCTCATTGCCAAGTCAAATCAACTCTCTCCATTTTACCTTATGATCACTTTTCTTGATGGCAAGATCGTTGAAAACCTGCCCGGTCGCCTGGTGTTGGATATTGGGGGTATTGGCTATGAAATTCTGGTGCCTTTATCCACAAGCGATAATACCCCGGCGGCCGGTGCAAATGTTCATATTCTCACTCACCTCCATATTCGTGAACAGGAGCAGACACTCTACGGATTTCAAACCCATGATGAACGCGACCTGTTCCGTTTACTGATAGATCGGGTCTCCGGCATCGGTCCAAAATTGGGCCTTGCTGTGCTCAGTGCCATGGCCGTCGGTGAGTTCAAGGATGCAGTGATTCGCGGAGACATTACCGCGCTTTCCACCATCAGTGGCCTCGGAAAAAAAACCGCTGAACGGATTATCCTGGAACTCAAGGACAAGATCGGGGTTACCGAGGCCTGGGCGGCAGCCAGCATGGGTGATGGCGCCGGAAGTGCCGCCAGGGCCGTTAATGATGCTGTCCTCGCACTCATCTCTCTGGGTTACAAGCAGGCTGACGCCGCCAAGGCAATAAAAAAGGCTGCTGCTGAACACACAGGGCAACCGGATGCCGATGAGTTCATACGTGCTGCTCTCCGGGGATTAAAATAACGGTATCACCGCCCGCTTGCTGCGCGCCATCCTATGAGCCAGGACAATGATACAATGACCGCCTCAGCGGAAGATCGCGTCAACACTCTCCGGGACGCCCTTCCTGAAGGAGGGCTTCTCGCGGGTAAACAATGGCTGTTATCACCACAACCCCTCGCCTTTCCGCGAAAAATCGTCGATCAACTCGAACGTCTTGGGCACCAACTCGCGCTCTTTCAATCAGCAGCCAATACCCTTTATCAACAAAGCGTGAAGGGAAAAGCTCCCGGTTGGCTGGCCGCATACCTCGATGCCGGCAAGCCGGAAGCCCTGCTCAATTACGCCAGGCACCCTGCGCTGCGGGAAGAGCTTCCGGGCATTATCCGGCCGGACCTGATCTGGGGGGAAGAGGGTTTTGCGATTACCGAACTCGACAGTGTCCCCGGAGGCATCGGGCTGACCGCCTGGCTCAACGAGGCGTTTTCTGCCTTTGAGCCGAACCTGATCGGCGGGGTTAATGGTATGGCCCAGGGCTTTCAATCGATTTTGCCGGATGGAGCGGACATCGTGATCAGCAAGGAATCCGCTGACTACAGGCCGGAAATGGAGTGGTTCTCAAGGCAACTCAACGACCTTTACGGGGATGGCTCATTCCTTGTTTGTGATGCTGAAGATTACACATTACGCAACCGCTCGGTGTATCGTTTTTTTGAGCTTTTTGACTATCACAATGTTCCGCCGGCAAATAACCTTTTCCAGGCAGCCACAGAGGGAAGAATCAAGCTGACTCCACCCTGTAAACCCTACCTTGAGGAAAAAATGTGGATCGCGTTGTTCTGGTCCCGGCAATTGCGCACGTTTTGGGGGGCCCAGTTGCGCGAGAACCTGCGCAAACGTCTCGCGAACTATTTCCCTTACAGCTGGATCCTTGACCCGGCACCTGTACCTCACCACGCTGAATTGCCGCGATTGGGCATCAATGACTGGCGACAACTCGGTGAATTCTCACAAAAGGAGCGTTCTCTAGTGCTGAAAGTCAGTGGGTTCTCCGAGCTGGCATGGGGCAGTCACAGTGTCAGGATCGGTGAAGACTTACCCGCAGATCAATGGCAGAAAGCCATCGACACTGCTGTGGGAGACTTTCCAGACCAGCCCTGGGTCATGCAGGAATTCAAAAAGGCGAAGGTTTTCAACCACCCTTTCTGGGATGATTCCACGGGCGAAATCCGTGAGATGCCCGTAAGGGCATTAATCCGCCCCTATTATTTTATCAGCGGCGAGAACCCTGCAAAACCCGAAGTAAAGCTCTCCGGCATACTTGCCACCCTGGTGCCATCAGACAAGAAAATCATCCATGGCATGAGGGATGCCATTCTTGTCCCCTGTATCATCCAATAAGGTTAAATCGATGAATTGCTCCAACCGCCAGCTTGACAGAGTAAAGGCTGACCGGATGATTACACACAGACTAATCCATGCGTATTCTTTCCGGCATCCAACCCAGCGGCCGCCTGCATGTCGGCAACTATTTCGGTATGATGGATCCCGCCATTCGTCTGCAGGACGAAGGTGAGGCATTCTATTTTATCGCTGATTACCATTCACTGACCACGGTCCATTCCCCTGAGGAGCTTCGCGAAAACGTTCGTAATGTTGCCATTGATTTTCTTGCCTGCGGGCTTGATCCCTCGAAAGCCACATTCTTCCGGCAATCAGATGTTCCCGAGGTCACAGAGCTTTCCTGGCTCTTGAGCACCGTCACCCCAATGGGGCTTCTGGAAAGGTGCCACTCCTACAAGGATAAAACCGCCAGGGGTCATGAAGCCACACATGGCCTGTTTGCATACCCGGTGCTGATGGCCGCAGACATCCTGATCTATGACAGCAATATCGTGCCCGTCGGCGAAGACCAAAAACAACACCTTGAGGTCACCCGTGACATCGCGTTGAAGTTCAATAACCGTTATGGGGAAGTTCTCGTAATTCCTAAGCCGAGAATACGCGGGGAACACGCCAAGGTCCCCGGCCTTGACGGCAAAAAAATGAGCAAGAGCTATGGCAATACGCTCGAGATCTTCGGGGAGGAAAAAGCCACGCGGAAGAAAATCATGTCGATGGTCACAGACTCCACTCCGGTTGAAGCGCCAAAGGATCCGACAGATTCTATCATTATCGACCTTTACCGGCTTGTTGCCTCAGGCACTGAGGTGGAGACCATGGAAAATGACTTTAAAAACGGCGGGGTTGGTTATGGGGACTTCAAAAAACGGCTTTTTTCCGCCTATTGGGATTACTTCGAGCCGATGAGAAAACGACGGGAGGAACTGCTCGCCGACCCTGGATATGTGGATGAAATCACCAGGGAAGGAGCCTACAGGGCTAGAGAATCCGCCGCAGCGACAATAAAAAGAGTTCGCGAGGCTTGCGGCATCCATTAAAACAACCAGCCGTTTGAGCCCCTGAAGCAGGGTTGCAGAAAGCAAACAAACCGTGAAAACAGGGTTGCCTGAGTGGAATTATCCCCTTAGCATCCGCTTCCCTAGAAATTCTGTCGCATGTAAAACATGCAAATGGCAGCCGGTTCCCTGAAGAGGGCCAGTAAGAATTAGTGAGGTAAAGAAACAACACCAGATTGGTATGTTTGAAGAAGAAGAAGAAGAAGAAGAAGAAGAAAATAAGCGCTATCGCGACGAGCCACTCCATACCGAGAAGATTTTCTCGGACAGGAAGACATTCTTTATAGACCTGAAGGCCAACAACCGGGGTAAATTCCTTAAGATCACCGAGGACGTTCGAGGCAGGCGTGACACCATTATGCTTCCCGCCGAAACCTTGGAGGAATTTATTGATGCCCTGCAAAATGTTTCTGATGTTATAGGGAACGAGGATTCAGAGGATTAGCGGGTCCTGGCCATTTGGCATCCCATTTGACTTATTTGGCAGGAACGCCTTGTCATGGGCCGTGGACATGACTATTGCTCACAATCCCGATTTCAGAGTAATTGATGAAACCGGGGATTACATCGTTGTCGATAAACCGGCACCATTGCTCATTCACCCCAGTGTGCCCGGCAATCCGCCGACTCTCCTGGACGGCCTGCAGGCCCTGCTGGCCTATGAAATAGCCAACGGGGCAGCACTCTCGATTATCAATCGGCTGGATCGTGAAACCAGTGGTGTGGTCATTGTGGCCAAGAACAAGGCAACAGCCCGCAAGTTGAACCTCGCCATGCAGGAGCGCAGGGTCGAGAAAGAGTATGTCGCCGTTGTACACGGCACGCCGAAGCAACATCGATTCACGATGTCCGAACCGATTCTGCGGGCCGGGGCAGTGGAGGAATCCGCAATTTGGGTCAAGCAAATCCCCCATCCTGCAGGTTCACCCAGCTGCACGCACTTTGAAACACTGGAACAACACGGAGACTTTGCCCTTTTGCGGGCGTCCCCGGAAACCGGGCGGATGCACCAGATCCGCGTGCATGCCAAACAGGCCGGATTCCCCATAGTTGGCGACAAAATTTACGGGACTGATGAGAATTGTTACCTTGATTTTATCGCCGAGGGCTGGACTGAAAACCTCGCATCCCGGCTCCTGGTGCCCCGTCAGGCTCTGCACTGCCGACGAATGGCCATCCCGGAATTCGACGAATGGCACGCAGAGCTACCTGCGGAATTTGAGCATCTCTTGTCCACCTCTCTTGACCACCCATTCCCCAGCCCCTAAGGTGCCGCCCGCCACTAAAGAGTCATGAATATCCACGAATATCAAGCAAAGGAACTTTTCGCAAAATTTGGTGTGCCCACGCCGGAAGGCAAGGTCGCCGAAACCGCTGCTGACGCGCGAGCCATTGCCGCGGAAATTGGCGGACAGGTCGTCATAAAAGCCCAGGTGCATGCGGGAGGCAGGGGCAAGGGTACCTTTAAAAATGGTTTTCAGGGGGGGGTGCACCTTTCCGGCGATGCCGATGAAATCGCAGGGCTCGCTGATAAAATGATTGGCCAGACCCTGGTCACGCACCAGACAGGAGAAACGGGAAAAGTCGTCAATAAGGTCATGGTTGCCCAGGCGGTTGATATCGAGAAGGAATACTACCTCGCCGTCCTCATGGATCGCGAGGGACGATGCCCGGTCATTGTTGCATCGCAAGAAGGCGGGGTAAATATTGAGGAAGTGGCGGAGAAAACCCCGGAAAAAATCCTTCGCTCGGCCATTGACCCGCTCGCCGGTCTCCAGGAAAACCAGATCCATGAAATTTCGGCGCAGCTCGGCTTCCAGGATGAAATCGCCACACAGTTTGCAGGCCTTCTGGATGCACTGTATAACCTTTTCCTTTCCTGTGACTGCTCCATGGTTGAAATCAACCCGCTGGTGACTACCCCGGATGGAAAATTGCTTGCCCTTGACGCCAAGTTTGGCTTCGATGACAACGCCCTATACCGTCAGCCAGAGATTGCAGCCATGCGGGATACTTCAGAGGAAGACCCCCGTGAAGTTGCCGCTTCCGAGTATGACCTCAACTACATCGGCCTTGATGGCAATATTGCCTGTCTGGTCAATGGTGCCGGCCTTGCAATGGCAACCATGGATATCATCAAGTATTATGGTGGAGAACCTGCCAATTTTCTTGATGTCGGCGGCGGCGCAAGCGAAGAGCAGGTGACCAATGCCTTCAAGATCATTCTCGCCGACACCAACGTAAAGGGCATCCTTGTGAATATTTTCGGGGGAATTATGGACTGTGATGTCATTGCACAGGGAATAGTTGCAGCCTGTAAGCAAGTCGACCTTGGAATTCCGCTGATCGTCCGCCTTGAGGGCAATAATGTTGAGGCAGGAAAAGAAACCCTTTCCCGGTCCGGCGTAAACCTGATCGCCGCCGACGACCTGGCGGACGCGGCACAGAAAGCAGTCACGGCAATCGCAGCCTGATTTGTCCGCTAACCTTCACTGAATAAAATATATTTATCGATGTCCATCCTCGTCCAGCCAGATACAAAAATCCTCATCCAGGGCATTACCGGCAGCTTTGGCGGCCAGCATGCCAACCTGAGCCTTGAATACGGGACACAGGTTGTCGCGGGCGTCACGCCGGGTAAAGGCGGGCAGTTGTTCGCAGACAAGGTCCCGGTCTTTAATAGCGTCAAGGAAGCTGTTGCGGAAACCGGGGCAACGGTCTCTGCAGTTTTTGTCCCGCCGCCATTTGCCGCCGAGGCAATCCTCGAAGCAGTGGATGCAGAAGTTGAGCTCGTCGTGGCAATTACCGAGGGCATTCCTGTAATGGACATGATGCGGGTCGCGGCAAAGATGAAGGAATCGAGCACCCGCCTGATCGGTCCCAACTGCCCGGGCATCGTCACCCCGGGAGAGGGTCCCCAGTCAAGCGGCGGTTGCCGGATCGGCATCGCCCCCGGTTATATTCACAAAAAAGGCTCAGTGGGTGTTGTTTCACGATCTGGAACCCTTACCTATGAGGCAGTGTGGCAAACAACCCAGCTCGGGCTTGGTCAAAGCACATGCATTGGAATTGGCGGGGATCCCATTAATGGCACCAGTCACCTGGATATCCTGAAACTCTTCAACGAGGATCCCGAGACAGAATCCATAATAATGATAGGGGAAATCGGCGGCGATGCTGAAGAAGAGGCAGCGGCATGGGCCAAGGAGCACTGCAATAAACCGATCGCCGCCTTCATTGCGGGTGCCACCGCCCCACCGGGGCGTCGCATGGGACATGCGGGAGCCATCATCTCCGGCGGCAAGGGCACCGCTGCAGCTAAAAAGGAAGCCCTGCTCGATGCGGGCATTGCTGTAGCGCAAACACCATCCGAAATGGGTTCCACGCTGGCCAAGATCCTTTAATTAAAGGAAAGGAGCCAACTTGGCAGTTACAGGCATCCTGTAGAAACCAAGCTTTTCCCTGCCATATTAGCAGTGATTCATGCACTGGTCATGGGACTTAGAGGCATATCCTAGGCAAAAGGCCTTTGCCAAGTGTCACTCCTTCCGCTAAGATTCTCGCCCCCGCCCCCAGACTTGGAAGCCGTCGGCTGATCACCCCGTTAATTACCTGAACACATGGCAGTAGCAGCAAAAGGACTTGAAGGCATTATCGCCAACGAATCAAAACTCAGTAACGTGGTAGGTTCTGAAGGAAATCTCTCCTATCTCGGCTACACGATTGACGAGTTGGTCGGAGCCACCACTTTTGAGGAGGTCGTACACTTGTTACACCGGGGAAAACTGCCAAACCCCAGCGAGCTCGAAGCCCTCACGACCACCCTGCGCAGTCACCGCAACCTTCCCGAGGGAATTATCAATTTCCTGAAAAGCGCGCCGGCGGATGCCGGGCCAATGGACGTGGTTCGCACCGGGATATCAATGCTCGGCCTCTATGATACCCGCGGCCATCACCAGGATCGTGCCATCAATGAGGACCGCGCACTGGCCATTATCGCAAAGGTTCCCCTGATTGTCGCAGGCTATCACCGCGCAAGGCAGGGCCTTGATATCATTGATCCTCATCCGGAACTTAACGAAGCCGCCCACTTCCTTTACCTCATTAACGGAGAGGAACCTTCAGCCGATGCCGCGAAGACGCTTGATGTTGCCTATATCCTGCACGCTGACCATGGCATGAATGCATCTACATTCAGTTCACGGGTAACCATCGCAACGCTCAGTGATATCTATTCAGCAATCACCTCGGCCATCGGCACACTCAAGGGACCACTGCACGGAGGCGCCAACGAGGGCGTCATCCATATGCTGGAGGAAATCGGTTCCGAGGACGCGGTCGATGCCTACGTCGAGGGTAAGCTTGAACGTAAGGAAAAAATCATGGGCATCGGTCACCGCGTATACAAGGTGCTCGACCCTCGGGCTCCCCATCTACGCAAGATGGCGATCAAGCTTACCGAGGAACTGGGTGATCCCAAGTGGATCAATATGTCAGAGCGTATCGCCGGGATCATGAAAGAGCGCAAAGGGCTCAATGCCAACGTGGATTTCTACTCGGCAACTGTATATTACAGTCTGGGCATCCCCACCGACTTGTTTACACCGATCTTTGCCATCAGTCGTGCAGCGGGCTGGACTGCCCAGATCCTGGAACAACTCGACGACAATCGTCTCTATCGCCCCCTGACCGATTACACGGGCCCGGACTCCCAGCCGGCAATCCAGCCGATTAACGAACGTGACTAATGGTTTTTATCCCACTGAAAGCCCCCAACAAAGTGGGCCATCCTATGAAGTTGGCTAAGCTTTGAGCC
>Ga0315316_10002278_pt1 | contig 13762 bp, 13 predicted proteins | sample M160m3416metaG_FD_203702 | JGI IMG/M metagenome (GOLD analysis project Ga0315316, IMG submission 203702) | Ammonia-oxidizing marine archaeal communities from Monterey Bay, California, United States - M1 60m 3416 | ecosystem: Environmental > Aquatic > Marine > Intertidal zone | place: USA...
AACATGGCAACACAAATAGATAACATGGGTCAAATTATTGGTTGGAAACATAACCACCAAGAGGGGATGACGACAGTAGGTGGAGTTATTACTGAATTTCCTGGGGGCATACCTTCAGATAAGGATATAGCTACTTGGAAAAAAGAGTATGATGCTCACGTTGTAGCTACAGCTTATGTTGGCAAACGAAAAGACGAATACCCAGCTATCGAAGATCAGCTTGATAAAATTTACCATGACGGAATTGATGAGTGGAAGAAAGTTATCAAGGCTGTTAAAGATAAATATCCTAAGTAATGGTTGTCGCTGAAACTCTTGCTGGACTAGCTTTAGTTAACAGCGCAGTCAAAGGTATTAAAAGTGTTATTAATACTTGTCAGGATGTATCACAAATAGCAGATCAAATTGATTCTGTAATAACAGGAACTAAAGAAGTTCATGACAAATCACATCCTATAGCTACTAAATGGGATAACTTTATAGGAAAGAAGTTAGGTTCATCAGCAGATAAGTTTTCATTAGGAGCAATAGCTAAAGAAACTATAGAAGAAAAACTAGCAGATGAACAATTAGATCTTGTTAGACGAATGATTAACAAAAGATTTGGTCCTGATACTTGGAGAGAGATTGTTGAAGAGAGAGAAATTAGAATAGAAAAACATAAGAAAGAACAAAGAAAAGAGACAGCAAAGAAACAAGAATCAAATGAAAAACTTTATAAAATATTAGAAACAGTAGCAGGATATATCTTTCTAATAGTGGTTATAGTAGGAGTAGGAGCTTATATTTGGTGGGCTAGAAAATAATGGAACTTGGTGCTAGAGAAATATTAACTTTTGCTACGGTTCTTGCTGGATTAGCTGGAACATGGGCTGTTATAAAATCAACAGTCGCACGTATTTTAGAAGATTTAAAAGGTATTAATGAAGAAATAGCTTCTCTTAATACAAGATTAGATGCAACAGAAAGTGGTGACGCTGTAATGCAACATCAAGTAAAAGTATTAGGATCAATGTTAAGTCCAGCTGAAATGGCTGCAAGGTCCAGGGAATTAGAAGGCTTACAACATAGAGTTAATGCATTACGAAGAGATATAGATACACTATTAGGTATCCATAATGGATCACACCCACCAGTTAGATAGGAAAAACAATGACTTACAAGGATATAAAATCATTTAAAGACTTTATTCGTTGGGTATTCTTTATAGAAAAGCCTCAAGGACATGCTATTGCTGAGAATATGAATATTCCAGTTCCAAAACCTAAGAGAAAGAAAAAGAAAGGAGCGAAAAAATCTTAACATTATTAGGAAGTGTTCTAGGATTTGGCACATCTTTTCTTCCAAGAGTCATGGATTATTTCCAAGACAAGGCAGATAAGAAACATGAACTAGAAATAATGACACGACAAGCTGAGATACAACTTGATAAAACAGCTATTGATGCAAATATACGAGAAGTTGAAACTATCCATGAACATGATGCTTCTCTTGATGGTGGGGGGTTTGTCAATGCTATTCGGGCTTCTGTTCGTCCTGTTATTACTTATTTATTTATGGCCCTCTTCATCGGAATAGAGGTTACAACTTATTACTTGCTGATACAAAATGGTGTTGCTCCCGGAGATGCATTAGTTGCTGCTTGGGATGAACAAATCATGGCTATGTGGGCTAGTATTTTAGCTTTCTGGTTTGGAGGAAGGCAATTTAAGAAGTGAGAACTAATGACGAAGGTATTGAAATTATTAAGAAATATGAAGGATGCAGTCTTAGGTGTTATCTCGACCCTATTGGTATACCTACTATCGGTTTTGGTTCTATTTGGGGTCTTGATCATTCTAGGTTATCTCGCAATCATAGGGATATTACCCAAGACGAGGCAGAATTCTTACTTAAAAGGGAACTTCGTCAGACTGAGAATTCCGTTGCAAGATTGGTTACACAACCGCTTACAGTAAATCAATTTTCAGCAGTCTGTTGTTTAGTGTATAATGTAGGTAGTGGAAAGTTTAGAAGTAGTACAATAAGAATGAAACTAAATAGAAAAGATTTTACTGGAGCAGCCAATGAGTTCTGGAAATGGCGTAGAGCTGGTGGTAAGATTCTTAGAGGATTAGTAAGGCGTAGAAAAGATGAAGAAATCTTATTTAGGAAAAGCTAATGGCTAGTTTATCAGATTATTTTGGTGATATTGATTTTAGAGCTGGCTTTGGTGGACAAGGATATGGCACTAGTGTAGACCGAGAGTTTGCTGAACCACTTGAGGAAGGTGAAAGATGGCAAAAGCTTGTTGATATGAACAAGAGAAATGCTGAAACCTATCAACTTGCTCAACAAGCTGCAGCTGCACAAGATCAATTATATAAAAATAAAGGTCTTCCGGGAGGAACAAAAGAATATAATTCTTTATCTCCAGAAGATCGTGCAGTAGTAGACCGTCCAGATTTTAATTTAAAACCAAGTGGTTTTGGATCTTATCGGTATCCAAGTGTTGATGCTTATCTTAGAGGACAAGAACGTAATCTTGTAAGTGCTCTTATAGATCGTGGGGTACGTGATCAAGCTTCACTTGAAAAAGCAGTTACTGATGCAAAAACTGGTGGTGCTATTCAAAATGTAAATCCTTTCCAAGGGTTAGTAGACCAAGTAAATAATGAACTTGGAGATTATGATATAAATAAAAATCCAAAAAATTATAATGTCCAAGCATATAATCCTTCTATTTTTCAGACAGTAACTAATCCAGAAATTAGAAAGCAACAAATAGCTAAACTTACTGGAGATAGGGCATTAGACACTATAATGAGCTATGCTGTTCCAGCAGTAATGGGAGCAGCACTTCCTATAACTCCAAGTAATATGCTTTTAGAAGCTATTTCAGGAAGAACTCCTTATGGACAAGTATCACGATATGGACTTCCTTTTGAGCTTAGTAAATCAATAAGAGGAGATGATAAAAATACTGTCTATTCTTCTTTCCCTGATATTCCTACTAATGTTGATTATGGAAATGAGTACATACCACAAGCTCCTCCAGTACAAACATTAGATCCTAACATTAATGCTGGAGCTTTTAATAGAGAAGCTGCCTTAGAAGAATTAATAGGAAGAACACAAGGTAATACAATTAATCCGGGCATAAGTGATCTATACTTTAATGATATAATACGTAGAGGATTAACAAGACAAAACCAAGAGCTTGGAGAAAACATAGATGAGAACCAATTCAATAATGCTTTCGGTTCTGATTTCTTAGGACAAGGATTATTAGATGATGAAACTACTAATCTACGAGGACAGGCTACCGACAGATTAAATCAAGTATTTACTGGTAATGCTTTCGATCCATTAGATGATAGTATTATAAATAGTATAGTACAGGAACGAGCAGAACCAGCTAGGAAACAAATATCTACAGCTGTAGCTAGAGGTAACTATAATCCTACAGGTGGTAGAACTGCTAACCAAGCTATAGATTTTCAAACTCCTGCTGCAACATCAAGAGTTAGAGAAATAGGTGAAGGAGTTCTTGGAGGTTATGGTAAGGATATAAGTGCTTTAAAAGATACAGCACAAACTGGTATTAGTGGTTTTAAATTAGGAGATGATCTATTCGATGTATCTCCATTTGCTGAACAACGCAGTAAATTAATAGAAGATAAAAGCCAATCTTTACAAGGGGATATTAGTGATGCTATAGGTAATGAACCATTATTTAATTCTGGTGAAGCCCTAGCAAAAGGTGGTAGAGTACAGGGAGTAGTCTCTGGTCAGCCATCAAATCAAACATTCTTAGATACGATAGCTGCTAGGGAAGCTCAAGGAGCACGAAATAGTAGAAGTCGTGGTTTAGGTTCTAGAGGAAGTGGAGTATTTTAAATGGTTGATTGGACAACAATAGGTTCAGGATTGCTAGGAATGATTGGCAGTAAGATGACTGCTGATGCACAAACTGAAGCTAATCAAGCTAATATAGCAGCAAGAGCAGCAAATCAAGAAAAAGGTATGCAAGGTCTTACTGGTGGTAGTGCTTTCCAAACTACAACAAGAACACCAGAAGGTGGATTTAATGTTGATCAAGTAGGTGGAGCTGATGCTGCAAAAGCACGAGGCATTACATCTTTTGGTGATATTGCTCGTGCTGGAAAAGCTAACAAACTTACTGACTTTGACTTTACTCTTCCAACACAAAGAGAAGCACAAGGTGTAGTTGATAGAGATATTGGTAGAAGACAAGGATCATTTGATAAAGGTGTTAATACTTTACTAGAAGCACAAAGACGAAAATTTGATGGAGTAAATAATACTGGAGAACTTCCTAATACTATAGATGCTTTGTCAAGATTTAGTGATCAGAATAAATTCAATAGAGAAAGAGATGCTATTGAGTTATTTCAAAAATCCAGATCTAATGATCTTGCTAATGTTAATGCTCAATTAGGAAACTTAACAACAAGAGCACCAGCTCCTGCTTATACTGCAGGAACTCCCGGAGCTACTGCTGCTCAATTAATAGCGCAAACTCCTCCGGCAACACAAATAGCTGATCTTGGTGGTGCTGCTCCTTTTATGGGAGGACAAGCTATGCTTAAAGATATTCAAAATCAAAACATGGCTAGAGAAAACAATAAAGTAATACAACAATTATTAAATAGACAGATGGGCAACCAACAAGCTTAGCCTTGGTAAGGAGATAATAATGGCTGAACGACCACCTATAAATCCTTTCGCTAATTTGCAAGCTGATCCTACTCTAGCTAAAATGGCTGCTAGTTCTGGTGATAATCTCGCTAATATGAGAAGAGGATTAGCTATGACACAATTACAAAATACTGGAGCAATGGATCGTACTAACGCTACTAATCTTAATAATATGAAGATGGAAGGTGTAAGACAAATGTTAAGTGGTCTAGCACAAACTGGTAAAATAGATCCGGAAACTGCTGCTAAAATGACTGGAATGTTTGGTGCTAAACAAGCTCTTACAAGTGGACAAGCTGCTGATGCATATAGAAGTTCTGGTATTGGACTTAAATTTCCTAAAAGAGTATTCAAACCCGGAGCGTTTTCAGCTCAACCTTTAACAGGAGGTTTTGATCTTAAAGGACAAGCACAAGCAAAAGAAGCAAACAAAATAACAAATACTAAAAAACGAAAAGGTTTATCAGTTGCAGGCAAAAAAGTAGGTATTGATCAAGATGAAGAAGTAAGAACTATAGAAGGAAGAAATACTCCTGCAGCTAAATCAGCTGGTAAAATACAAGGACAAAGAGAACTTGAAAGTTTAGTAGCAGAAGCAACTAAAAATAATCCTTATTTCAAAGGCAAATCTATTACTGGTGTTAAAAGACATGGACCTAAAAATAGATTAGCTGCTTATATTGATGGTAAATTAATGTACTTGGAGCCTTAATTGTGGCTAACTTTACTCCTGTTCCAGTACCAGAAGAAGAATTAGAAGAAGAAGATATCCCTTCCATTAGTATGTCGGGTAAAGGTACAGCTACACAAGTTCGTCCTTCCGATCCCGGAAAACAATTTCTTGCTGGTATAACAGATATAGGAACAGGTATACCTATGCTTGCTGGTTTAGCTGGTTCTGGAATCCAAGCTGGTTGGAATACTATGACAGGAGATAAGGGCTTTGGAGAAAACTTTGCTGAAGCAGCGTCATCTGGTTGGGATAAAGATTTACTAGATGCTGGAATGAGAGGCCAAGATGCTGTAAATAAAGCTTTGGGAATTGCTAGACCTGTATCAACAGAAGATCAAGCAGCTAGATTACTAGGAAGTTTTGTTGCACCACCTGGCATGCAGTTTATTGGAGGTGCTAGTCGTGCAGCTAAACTTGGTAGAGGAGCATTTAATATATTAACTCCTGCAGTAAAAATGCCTTATGGAGTTAAAAAAGGTTTTACTACAGCTAAAGGACTTAAAAATTATGGCATGAGATCTGGTATACAAGCTGGTCTTGGTACTGGTATTGAACAAGGTATACGTGCTGCGACAGATGATCCTAATGCTCCATTAATGTTTTCTGAAAAAGCATTAACTGGTAAAGATCCTTATCCTAAAACTATGGAAATGACTCATACTTCTACTAGTTCCAACACTAGTCCTGCAATGTTATCTACTCCTGTTCCTGTTCCTGATGATGAGTTAGATGATATACCATCAGTTAGCATGTCTGGTAATATAAATAATACTAATCCAGCTGTAGAAAAGTTTAGAAAATTAGATCGTGATGTACAAGCTGAACAAGATAAATGGGACACTGCTCAGTATATAGGATTAGCTTTAGCAGCTGCTGGTACTTTATATGGAGGACGTAAAGCTTGGAAAACTCAAATAGAAAAACATGGTAATCTCAGAAATGTAACAGATAATACAATATTAGCTGCAGGAGTAGATAAAGCTCGTGCTCTTAGTATTGCATTACGTAACATAGGTAGAACAGAAAAAGAAATATCAGATGTACAACACAATGCCCATACAAATTCTTTTGATATTGTAGAAGAATTTAAAGAGACAGGCAAACTAGGACAAGATTTTATCCCCAAAAACGGCAAGCCAGTAATATCATTACGAACTTTATACAATGATCGTAGAGCTTTAGGAAAAGAAGATGCTCAGTTATATGATGATGCTATGTTTGCTCATGCAGAGTTAGCTGCTAGACAAGCAAGTGGAGGAAAACTCTGGAAATCTGCTAAACCAGAAGAAAAATTAAATGAGACTATTCGTTTAGCACAACAAAATACCAAAGTAAGAAAGTTAATGAATGATACTTCTAATACTTTTGATAATCTTTTAGATTATCAAGTACATCGTGGAGTGTTTACTCCTAAAGAAGCAAAAAAGTTTAGAGATACTGCTACAGTTAATGGTCGATTAAGTCATATGCCATTATATACTAGAGACAAAGAGTCGTTTCTAAAAAGATTAGGAAGAAATTATATGTTTGGTACTCCTAAAGTTAGGGAGGCTGGAGAAGTTCCTACAGAATTTAGCAGTAAAGGGCTTGTTAATGAAGGAAATGTTGGACCTCAATCACAATACTTAAATCCTATAGAAGCTTTAGAACGATACTCAGCTGTAACTATTAAACACGCAAATGATGAAAGTTTTAAGGGAGGAGTATTGTCTGCTCTAGCTAGAGTAAAACATAAAATGGATGCTAATGGTAATTACACACAAACAGATTTCTTAACTGGAAGACCTGTACGTGCTGGAGGAAAGAAGTGGCATCAAAAAATTAAAGAAGATGAGTCTATGGGAGAAGTTACTTATGTTGGTCGAGGATCTAATCTAGATGATCCATCAAGAATTAATGTTACTATTGATCCAAAATCAGGAAGTAAATTTAAAGATGGAGATTTGCAAGCATTAAAGAATGGTAAGAATGGAGATGAATTAGTTACAGTACACGAAGCTGGAGAGATCCGTGTGTACCATGTTCCAGATAAAGGAGTCCGAGCAGCTTTAAATTTAGATCCTAAATTAGGAAGAACATTAAATACTCTTTCTCATTGGAAAAATTTAATGACTAAAGGAACTACAGGTAACTGGTCTTTGTTTGCTCCTATATCACATGTATATTCAGCACAACAAGTTGCAATAAATACTGCAGCAAGAGATGGTATAGCTGCTGGCTTTAAATCTATCGGACAAGGACTATCAGGAACAGGAAGACTATTAATAATAAATGGATCGCGTGATATTGCTAACTTTTTGTCTAAACGAATTTCTTCTCATATTGCTGCTGGTCGTGTTCCTCCACAAATGCAAGTAAAATTACGACAAAGATTAGAAAAAGCAGTACTAAATTCAACTATACATAGAGCACGTACAGAGACAGGACGAACTGTTACTGGTATAGGATCTATAGGTCATAATGCTGTTGATGAAATATTTGATACTATGGGAAAGAACTTTGAAAATTATGGGATGACCAGAGATGTTATAACAGGATTAAAAAGTTTATGGAACTCATGGAATAATGCTTGGCATGAAGGGCCAGCATATGGAGCTATGTTAAAGCACATAGGAGAACTACGAAACTCTGGAAAAAAGATTGGTACTCAAGATATTAGAAATGCTGTTGATATTAGCAAAGACCTAGCTGGAGATATGAGTAGGCTTGGTGGATCTGAAGCAGCTAAACTTATACATTCATCAGTTCCTTTTTCTGCTGCAATGATCCAATCATGGGCAACTATTGGAGGAGCAATAAAACATAATCCAGCTAAATTTATGATGGGAGCTAGTGCATTAATAGGAGTTCCTACTGTTACTGAAGTATTAGCTAATCATGTAATGAGTGAAGCTCATCCTCCTTGGGAAGATCCAAATAATCCAAATAAAACATGGACATACAATGACTACTATTGGAACGCTTTTACTTCTCAACAACGTGCAGATAACTTTATTTATTTTGTTCCGGGTAAGCCTCCTTGGGAAGCTATAATTGTTCCTGTATCACCAGAATGGGGATTGTTTCGTGGTATAGTAATGGAAGGTATGGATGCTATATTTGGTTTCTCAGATGTAGGAGATATAGGATCTGTTGATCAAAACAAAACTAATAGAAATCAATTTCTTACTCCATTAATAAGAGTATTTGATATTCCATTACCTCCACCAATAGCTGCAGCTTTTTCTGCTGTTGATACTGATGTTCGATTAGGTCTTTCTGTAGAACAAAAAGGAGAAGGTGGCTTAACTGGGTCTGTAATGAGAAAAATTCCAATAGGAAAAGGAGAACGTGTTACTCGTAGAAATGGTGAAACACGTAATGCCGAAGGAGTTTTAAGTAGACAAATGACAGGAGTAATTCAAGATCTCTTTGGTGCTGCTGGAACAGCTTATGTAAACTTTATAGAAGCTACAGGATCTAGAATAACAAGAAAAGATACATCAGTAATAGGATCTTTTGGAGAAGGATTATCATCATTAGCTGACTCAGCTAAAAGTCAAACAAGATACTTGCAACCTCTTTGGGGAAAAACATTGCATGCTAATCCTAATGATGAGATAGCAAATAATTTATTTGCTTCCCGAAAAACTTTAGGACAATTAAAAACTGATATGAGTAATGGATATATTGGTGGGGGAATTGCTTATTCTGATGGGCAACCTATTGTTGGTAATACTATGATACCACCAGATGATCCTATTAATTTAGAATTAGCTGCTAGTGCTAAACAAATAGATTCTAATATAGGACAACTTGATTCTCAGATAGCAAAATTAAGAAAAGATTTAACAACTATTCCTAACTCAACAAACTTAGGTAATAGTACAGAGAGAAGAGACTTAATGGATAGCACAGCCTTACAAATAAAAGCATTGAAAGCACAACAACTGGCTGTAATACATGAGTTTGAAGATGAGTTGGGTGCTTATCTTACTAAAGAATATGGAAGAGATGTTACTGTTGATTTCACTAACTATAAACCACGAGCTAATTTGGCGAAAGGTTCAATTTTTTCAAGACTTCAGAAGTAACACCAAACTTTTCTATACCTTTAGTAGCTCTATACATTCGTCCTCGTTTCATCTCAAAGATTTGTACCATTCCACACTCATGCATAATGTCTATAAGCATACGAAGTTCTTTCGCGTCAGCTCGTCTTACTATTCTTCTTTGTAAATCACTGTGCTTAATTCCATCTTGATCAGCTTCTATTAATATCTCTCTTACTCTTCCGATGGCATTTGTAAGTCTAGCTCTAATTGAGAAGTCGCCTCCGAATAACTGTGTTGCACCACCTTTAACTGAAGAGATAATTTTACTTGCATACCCAATGTGCCTACCTTGTATTTCCAACATTCCATCGTTAATGGCAAGACAGCCAGCGAGTCGTAAGAGGTGGTCGTCTTCTCTAGCTTCAAAGCTGGATTGGAAAGGATCGGTATGAGTAGGTCTGGAATTATACCAATTAGTGTACTTTTTAAGTCCTCCTGTTGAGATCCCGATTGATCCCAATACCCTTGCAGCATCGCAACTCTTTGTGAGAGTTCTTTTAATTCGTTCATCTTCACCTTCTTCCCTTTGTTTAGGCCATGCTATTGATTTCTTTCGTGCATCATCTACTACAAATATAACTCTTGAAGTAAACCCACCTTCTATAACACTAGGATTAATAGCTGTTACTAACCATGAAGGTGTTGATGCTGATAAGAAATTAACATAGACGTTGTTGTGTGTTAGTTCTCCTGACTTAATAGTTCCCGGAGACTTTCTTACTTCTGGACAATCATATAAGTCCGTAAGAAGTCCGGGCATTGTACTCATGTATCCTTCTCGTCCCAGTATTGTGACGAGTTCGTTAATTGCAAGAGATGAAACAGCCTTTCCCGATTTGATAGTTTCTTGGTGGAGCAGTATTTCAAGATTCTCTGGACTTGTTTTTCCTGTGATGATGGGACAGTCTTCAGAAATAAGCTTTCTGATAGCACTAATAGCTGTTGACTTTCTTGTTGTGCCACTCTCAGCTGCCAAGATAATATACCAGTTAAGATAAACAAAGCTGTTAGGACGATTAATATATACGGTTCTTCCACAATTTACTCCTATTGCCCAGAGAGCACACCAAAAGTCGTAACTCTCTGCTGTTTCTACTACAGACATGTACTCCATGTACTGTCCAATGAATGAGTCTTTAGGAACTAACTTTTTGTAATTCATATTCATTTGCCAAATATCTAAGAATGTCAGCTACACTTTTTGGTCCCATGTTAGGGCAATTATTTATTTGTTGTGGTGTACTATTAAGTAAATTATGCATATTACGTATGTTTCCGTTCATCAAAGCATTTTTTGATCTAGCCTGTATGTGCATGTCACTTACAGGTATCATACTATATTTTGTAGTGTAGACCATCTATGTACTCCCTGTTCATCTGGTTGTGATTGTTTGAAATCTGTACCTATACTAACTGCTTCTCCTCTAATCATAATGGGAGCTTCAGCATGTTGTTTCATAATCTTTTGTACTATGGTAGCTGACTCTGGTTTGTGTATGGCGATCAACGCATCATGTACATTGAGTAACATACGAGCATCTTCGGGCCATTCAGGATCGTCATGACATTCGTATATAACACTAGATACTTTGTCACCAATAGTAGACTGAGGCTTGAAAGCAATAACTGAATCAAAGCTTTCTTCTGTAATACGTTCTAACCATATAAGTCTACGACCTAATGGTGTGAACAACATACGTTCCTCACGTACTTCTTTAATGGTATCTGCCCAACCTTTCTGTATTTCTGGGAAGGCACGATGGTAAGATGCAAAGGCTTCGTATGCTTGTTGTACTGGAATGTTACATACCTCTGCTAACTTAGGTGCTTGCATCCTATAGTTAAGACCGTGAACACAACGCTTACCTAAGTATCTAATGGTTGGTTTAAGATCATCATCCCAATCACTACTAGGTACATCATCATAGTCACACTTGAATATCCGTGCAGCATTACCTCTATGTACATCGAAGCCATCTTCTGTTTCTGCACGTTTGAAATTTTCTATAAGACCTTGGACATTCCATATGTATGCAACAACTTTAGCCTCTGCCTGTCGTAGATCAAAGTAACTAAGCATGTAACCTTCATCTGCTATGAACATAGGGTAAGCTCTATGAGGTTGGTTCTGTAAATTCATACCGCTACCCCATAAAGTCTTACTACTACTTAGCCGTCCAGGTGCTGACTGTACTCCAAACTGTTTATACTCACAACGAATACGATTATCAGCATCAGTTTTCTGTGTTGCATATGTACTATAAAACTTATGTTCAGTAAGATAGTTGTTGAGTACTATTAACAGTTCTCTTTTCTCTGGGGATGTCTTGGGGTTGTCGATCATACGTTGACGGTTATCTTTATTGGTACTACTACCTCTACCTATTAGTCCTAAGTAGTTAAAGAATAACTCTTGTAATTGTTTGGGGGATTTGGGATTGGGTACAAAGCTACGATCACCAGTAAGCTTGAATACTTTTTTGTGGAAGTCTTTGAGTTGCTCATCTAATTCTGATTTAAGTTCAGTTGCTATTTTATCTTTTAATGTTGTATCAGCTAACACTCCACCAACTTGCATACGTACTAGATGAGATTGTAATCGTTGTACATGTGAGAAGTAGAAGTCATCTAGCTTCTGAGTAGTTAACTCTTTAAGTAATTGCTCGTGAACTGCCCATGTAATACAACAGTCTTTAATATTGTAATGCCAGAACTGAGTAATGTTCCCACCTTCACGCCAAGTCTTACCTTCATCTTTATAGTAGGGATGATCAGTATACTGAGCAGTTAAGTAACCTAAGTTATGTGGCATACTAGGATACAATGTATGGTGAGCTAATAGAGTATCGAACCATAACTCTGGTACATGTATTCTATCTTTAAACCATAACCATCCACAGTCAAACGAACCATTTTGTGCTATGAATTTATTTTCTTTATTATGAAAGAATCGTTGGATTCGATCACGCAGAAGTCTTTCTTGTTGTAGATCGTACCTGTTTTTAGATCCGTCGCGGAAGTTAATACATATTCCTTCGTGGGCATTGTTGGCAAACCCAATGCAAGCTGTTTCGTTGGCAATGATTTCGATATCAAAAGCAATTGGCTTGTCGTCTCTATCAAGTTCTCCGATATATTTGATAGCCTCGTCATAACTTGGGTTAATGAGTCCACTAATATTATGTTCTCTGAATTTTCCATCCATTACTCTCCTAAGTTTTGCTAAATCAAATCTATACATAGGTTCCATAGAAAGATTACGTAAGACATGTCCGGGTTCATTAGATACAACTACTTTAACAACACGTTGTTTTCTACCTACCTTACAATCAAAGACAGATCCTCTCCACTTAGTAATACCTTCCTCATTAATTAAAGCATGTAAAGCAAAGTTACCTAGACAAAGAATGTATTTAAGATTAGGTAAATGATCTAACTCCCATTCTAATAAGCCTTCCCAATGCTCCATCTCTGATCTCTTAACAGGACTCTTAGCATCTGCTTTAGATGACATAGATGTTTGCTTTTTTACCACGTTAGTAACATAACAATCTGATCGTTCTATATTAAATGGACGTAAAGTATCCCATAACAATCTACCTCGACCACCTACCATAGGCATTTTCATTGCAGCTTCATGTTCATTAACAGCTTCACCAATGACACAGATCTCACTATTAAGATCTCCCCATCCTAAACAGTTAACAGTTAACAAACATGCTTTAGCCCTAGTAGTAAACTCACGCATAAGCCATGCTTCTGATACCGTATCAGCCATATTAAATTCCTTGTTCGTCTTGTTCTGCTGCGATGGCAGCATAACCAGCTATATCTACATAGTTATCTTTATGAAATAATGGATGTTTAGCTCTTGCAATTTTTAATAGTATCATCATAAGAGCTACATCTTTGTTATGTAAATTAACACCCATACCTAAATACATAGACCATAAAGAAGCAATGAGTTCTAAATTTTCTGCTGCATCTCCATATGCTTTCTCTCTTGTTCGTACTATAGCTAATGCTTCAGATAATATATCTAAATTTCCATCAACGTCTTCCATATTACTTATCTCCCTTTTTATATAAGCTAAGATTGAGACTCTTAGAGTCAGTGATAACAGTAACATGACTCTTTGCTCTGCTGATTGCTGTATAGAAATTCTTTCTATTAAGTAAGTAAGACCTGGACCTGTTCATAATATAACACACACGATCATACTCACTACCTTGT
>Ga0315316_10002280_pt1 | contig 13761 bp, 31 predicted proteins | sample M160m3416metaG_FD_203702 | JGI IMG/M metagenome (GOLD analysis project Ga0315316, IMG submission 203702) | Ammonia-oxidizing marine archaeal communities from Monterey Bay, California, United States - M1 60m 3416 | ecosystem: Environmental > Aquatic > Marine > Intertidal zone | place: USA...
GCCACGTACCCGCAATCTTTAGATTCGAGGTAGTACCTTTTTTTATTTCATCCTCTTCTTGCCACGCATCATTGATTTTCTGAACTGGTAATCCAATGCGGTCGCTAACAGCTTGTTAAACCTCATCCTAATCTTTCGTTTTAAGATTTCATCCACCTTACCTCTAAAATATTCAACGGGTGCGGACGCTCCGAACACCGCTTTAACTTGCTCTCTACCTTTCCGCTGACCCTGCGACCCCTTTAGCCTTATCCCAACCAATCTCTTGCCTGAGTTCTTCCCGGTAAATATAAACGCATCGCTTAATACTTGCCTCTGCCCCCAAGCCTTATGAGATACCCCCGCTTTTATCTGCCTCGCCTTTGACTCTATCAGGTTGAAGTGCCGTCCCTTAACTTCCACCTTGGCGGTCAGGTCATGCCGACTCGCTTTGTATAATTTAATTCTTCTTGCTACCGTCCCCTTTTTATATCCCGTCCTATCAGCTAACGCTCTCTTGGCTTCTGTCGTTACTTCTTTGCCCATCTTATTGAGAGCGGTGACCGTAGCCTTCTTAACGACCTTCTTATCCATCCCACGGAACTGCTTAACCACCTGATCGATGTTGCTCTTAACGCTCATGCCGAAGCTCATTAGTAATCAACTGCCTCATACATATCGTCAATCCTGTGCCTGTTAATGGTGTTAGGCTTATCAGATGGCTTATCTGCACCCGTATAAGTCATCCATCTATCATCGGGTTCGTCAACGCAAGCCCCCATGCTAGATGGGACATCCCCTGACTTGCATACATCGTTAGCACTCCAAACCTTTATTACACCCGGCTTCTTTTTAACCCGGTAGATATTCAACCTCTTACTCCTCATCTTTGAATGTCTTTTGAGACATCCAATACCATTGAGCCTCACCCGGACGTTTATAGGCAACGGGTACTGGCTTGGTTAAATACTCTTGCGAAAAGAAACCTATATGCGTGACCCACCTTAACTCCCCGGTAGCTGTAGGCATTACCGTGGCGCAGTCTTTTGTTTCTCTCCAATCAACGATCTCGAATTTAAACATCAACCCAGCCGGAAACTCTACAACCATCGTTGCATCTTGCATTGGTTTCCAATTAATCAACGTTTTAAGAGGAGGTAGCTCCGGCAAATCGGCAGGAGGAGTCCGTTCTGCCAGAGCTACAGAAGGCAACGTTAGCGCAATCAACGCCAACATGGCGCAGCCCTTAATTAGTCTTATTAATTTTTTCAATCGCATATTCGTATTTTCTGATAATTGAATCTAAGTCCCTGATAAAGTTCTGCAATTCAAAAACCGCATCCTCTTTAACGCAATACATCTTTGAAACGATTGCTTGTTTGGGTGCGCCATAACTTGAACATAAAACCCACACCTCATGTGGTTGAGATACTGCCATCGGAAGCTGGGGGTAGGCATGAATCGGGAACGATCCACCCGTGCTACTTACGCCCCCGCAACCAAGGAGCCATAACACGGTTAACAACACCGTCCCCCTTAGAAGCCTTCGCTTTAGCCTCGTCCTCTTTGCGATTAAATTCATTGATGTCCTTTGCTGTTTTTTTATACGAATCAAACCGATCAGCTTCGTTTAGTTTGCGTCCGACCCGGATCGCATACCACGCACCGATTCCCAACATAAAGACCAACCCCCCAACAACCGCAACGGTCATCATCAGTATTTGCCTTTATCATCTTTGTTTTTATTTGCGAGAACATTACCCGCCCCAAGATTGCAAAGTTTTAATACGACATTTACATATTTTGTTAAAACCCCCAAGCATCGGTCATCTAGCTTTGTTGGAGTTAGGGCTGTTAGAACTGTTAGACTTGCTATGATTCCTGATATTGCTAACACATAGTCAGGAGCCTTTGCCATTAATCCCGCTATTGTTTCCATTAGTATGTCTCCGTGATTTGTAAAACGAAATAATCCGTGTTCTCCGTTAGATTCATAAACTCGTTAAACGCAACACGGCTACGTTCGACCCTGCTTTCTGGCGCAAAATTTTCGGCTAATAATATGCACCCTTTTGAATCCCCTATGCTGTTTCCGCAATGAAATAATATGTGTGTTCGATCCCCGATAACCCCGCCCTTGACTTCAAAAGTATTTCCAAAGCGGGGACTATCAACCCGGATACCTTCAAAGACTCCGCTAGGGATGGAAGAAATGTTTGGCTCATTGTTTCGGTAGGGAAGTTCGAGGGAAACGCAAAAAGGCTCACCGTGATGTCCGGCACAAACCACCCCGAAAGTTCCTGAGTCGGATGTGTGGATTCGCTTGATATGAATGTGCTTGCCATCGGACACTATTCAACTCCAAGAAAAATATTCCTATTCTTCAATTATGTTTTTATGCGAATTTTAAAAAGTTGTACACCCCCCGGCAGGGGGGCGTTCAAGGGGGCGTGTTATTTCTTACGATTCTTTTGTGCTTCTGAAGTGGTAGGTCGTTGGATAGGCTTATCCCAGTAGCGTGACCCGCAACCGTTGGGAGCGGACGGGCAACGCTTCGGGGGCTGCGTGGATCGGGGAATCCACTCGTACCCGCATCGCTGACATTTTAGGATGGTTAGTTTGATATTCATTAAGCGTATTCTCCTTCGCCAAAAACTTGGTCGCAAATTTCTTTAAGGTCGTAAGCCGTTTTTGCTGCGTCCCCGTAGTGTCCCCAGTTAGGAGTTTCATCATCTCGCTTAATGCGGTATCGAGGTGGGTCAAAATGATTCGTTAATCTTGCGAGGCTTTGTCTAATCTCTTTGTTCTTTTTATTTATCTCTACCCTTACATCTTTTGTCATTTGTTACCTCCTTGTTTAAGTTTACCCTGACCCCGAAGGGTTTCGCTAGAATCTCGCTAGCTCCTCAGAGGGTTTAATATGCGCAGTTTGGGTAATCGTCACAAAATACCGTGCCATCCTTGCGGATGTTTCCCTTCCCCGCATCAATTCCGCATGACCAACATTCGCTTGATGGCTCTTGCAACCAACCTCTTTTTTCATGTTCTCTATATTCTATTTTCTGCTCTCTGTTTAGCTTTAAAAAATCTCTGTCGGTTAGTCTTTCATAGCTGTTACTTTTCATTTTGTTCTCCTTTTTTAAAGTTGCTGCGTTGTTTTTATTTATCGTTTTCATACTGTAATAGTACCCGAAAGGGTATTAATAGTCCAGTAAATAACGCAATAAAAATGCGAGAAAAATGCACTTTTTTTTCGGCAAAATGCGGGTTTTTAGGGGGATCGAATAGTGCTACAAATCGGGGGGTTACGGGGAGGTCGGCGTATCCTGCTCAGAGGTTGTCTTATCTAACCCGGCGATTTTAGGGGGTATTTCCTGCATCGCCATCTTAAAAAAAAACTCTTTTTTGGGGATGTTTTCCTTACTGCCCCCGAATATATCGCTTAAAATTAGCAGGGCATCAACGCCCGCCCGGTCAGCAAACTCCCGCCATTTCGAGCCTGTGGGGATGTGTTGTGGGGTTAGGGTTAGCTTAACCTCTGCCATTATGCTAAGATCCCCCGGTAGTCAAATGGTAGTCATTCTCTATCAAAATCCCCATAAACCCTTTGTTTGTGGGGGTTACAAAGGTGGGCATCGGCTTCCTAATCCGAAGGCTATATGGGTCGCAGGGGGTTGAAAAGTAGGCTAACTCTTTATTTTGTAGTGGCTTAGATGGGTAGGTCATTTTGATAATGGGGTAAATTGGGGTAGCCAAACGGTAGTCATAGAATCGCCCTTGTAGCTCATCAGGATAGAGCAATCGATTCCTAATCGATAGGTAGCAAGTTCGAGTCTTGCCAAGGGCATTTTTTTAGAGTTCAGATTCATGGATCGGTTCGTATGCGTCCGGGTTAATCATAATCGGGGGCAGCCCATTTTTAATCCGTAGGGGGTTTGCCTCTTCCACGCAATTACGACAAAGAGGCTCCCGGTTGCCTTCAACTTTTACCGATGGTACTCGGTGCGGATTATATGCAAATGTTTTCCCGCATTGGAAACATGGTGAAAATGCTTGTGCATAGCCCATAATATTCTCCCCTTTAAAATTGTTTTGCTATTTTATCAAACGCCTCTGCCATAACGCTGTCCGATACTGCGGTGTATTTAATCGTCTCGGTTGAATTATCGCAATGCGCTAAAGCCCTTCCAATTACCTCATCACCGTAATTAAGCTCTTTTAAAAGTCCCCCGATATATCTGCGGAGATATTTTGAGCCATAACCTTTGTAACCCGCAGCAACGAACATTTTCCCGATCACCTTATTCATGGTGTCCGTTCTCATCTTCGGGAATAATGGTGCGTTTTTGTCAAGCGGGGTTGGAACCTTGTCGAGAATTTCTTGCAGCTTGGGCAAGATCGGAACCGAGATCATGGTTTTCTTTTTCTTGAGCATATTTTTATGCCGGGGTTTGACCAACCATCCTTTTTTGACTTGGAAATGTTTCGGTCGCAAATCAATTACATCCGCAGCTTCGATTCCCGTGAATGCCATGATCCAGAAATATTTCCCCCAGTTTTTATTTTTATCAGCAAAAAACCCTACCTCTTCAATCTGTCTACAATTTAGTGGCGGGAGTAAATCCATAGTTTGAGAATCATATTTTAGGTGCATGAGCAAATCCCCTTTGGATGACATATCAAAATTCTTATCAACCGAATGGATTAGCTGACCTAAAACTTGGATGTGTTTCCTAAGTCGAGATTCCATTGCTTGCAAATGACCGTCCTCATTTCGCCCCCATTTTTCTTCCAGATATTTTTCGATGTGTTCGAGCTTTAATTCGTGGGGCTGGAATTCTCCAAAAAACGGTTTGATGTGATTTTTGCAGATTCCATTAAAATCGCTGCTAAACTCTTTCCGTGGATTAAGAAACTTAATTTTCTTTCTCAACCCACCGGGGATAATCCCTCGCTCTAATTGCTCAAATAATTTTCCTAAGTTGATCGTTGCCGTTTTATCCTGATGCTCCTCGGCATCCAAACAAGTCGAAATCACTTTTCCCTTGTGTTTAAAATTGGCATACCACCTTCTGCGTTTCCCATCTTGAATTGCATTCCCCTCTGCATCTTTTATAAATGGGGGTCTTAATCGCATTTTCATTGGATCACCCTCCAACATTAATAATTGATGCGATACTAGCTGATTTCCCGCATAAAGTGTACCCATGTGTGGCTATTCCTTCGTTTTATCGCTTTTTAAAGCCCTATTCCGCATAAATTCGGATTGGCAGGGGTCGTTGCAATGTTGGGAGTTACTGTATTTTGGTCTAAACTCTTTCCCGCACTTAATGCATTTTTTAGGGGGACGGTTAGCTCTCAGAGTTGCACGGTCTTCTTTTTTTTTGGCATTATGGGATTTAACAGCGCATCGATTGGAACAATAACGTGCCTTCGCTGAAACCAACCACACTTCTTTCCCGCACTCCTCTAAAGCGCAAACAACTTTTTTCGCATTTTTCTTTTTTGCTATTGGGTCGGAACCTTCAGTCTCGAATATTCCCCAAAACTTATTTATCTGAGCCTCGGAAGAAACCGTCCTGATAAGCTCTCCAAACTTGTTAAATATTTTTGCCGGGTAAATCATAGTTGCGCCTCTGACCAGGATTCACTCATAGAGTTCTATTTGCCTGTCTTTTATCCCTGAGAAAAAACCATCTAAATCACCAAACCATTCGGCTGTCGGTCTGCGGAACCACCCAGTCCCATCAACTGACGCAACGCCTTCTCTAAAACAAGACCTAATTTTCCCCATCCTATTAACTCGCCCAACGTGAATAGGCAGATCAGGAAATGCGTTGCACCACATTGAAAGTGTTTTCCATTTCCAAGCCAAGCTACCACCTATGAAAAGTGCGTCAATCGTGCAGGGAATTTCACTAGGCAAGTTCCCGTCTTGGACGGCATAGCATATTTTCCACCCCCGTGACTCTATGTGGTGTCGATAAGCAAAGAACATCTTTAAAGTTTCAAGTTTGTTCCCAACGCAATCCGGGGCTAAAACCCACTCAGGTGTTATTTTTTGCGCCTCGATGCGATCCAACATCTCAAACCAAGAACGCTCACTCCATTCTGTTTTATTCTGATAAGCCGACCAAGCCCCATTATCAAACGCCATAGGTATCCAAGGTCGAGGTTTGCAAGTTCTAAACCCCTCCGGGGTCAATAACCACCCCAAGCGACCGGGGTATTTAGTAGCCAGATGATGGAATTCTGGACTCGAATGATTCGCCAAATAAATCCTCATAGATACTTATCCAATTCCAATCTTGAGGAACTGGTTGCTGTTTCTTGAACCTCTACCGCTCGTAATTTGATCTTTTGGATTTTCCGATCCTTATGCCAAGGGTGATTGGGTCGGTAATAGTTCATTCTGAATTCATGGCAAAACGTATCAGCTACAAATACGGCAATATTCTCAGCGGTCGGGTTTTCAATATGGTCATTTAGAACCGTATGGTCGAGAACCCCCGTAATAACGCCCTTGACAACCCTTGAAACGTCACCGAAATCACAAACCATTCCCTTAACTAATGTTTCGGAAGATAATTCAAAAGTTAAAATATAAGAATGCCCGTGCATTTTTTTGCATTTATGCCCGTCAGCGACTAAAGGGAGCCAATGGCTGCACTCCATCGAATAAGATTTGCGGATTATATGGGTAATTTTTTTCACGTTTTATATTTATGTTTTTTGTTTTTTTTGAGATTTTTAACTTGGCAATTGCTGGAGCAAAATTTAGCTTTTTTGGAAAAGACCACCGATTTGTTTTTACAGAACAAACAAATAATTTCCCTAGCATTACCCCAAAGCATTGCGGTTAAAGCCTCCGACGAAATTTCTTTCTTAAATTCACCCTTGCCGTTATAGATTTTTACCGGGAACATTATTTTTTAAATATCCTTTCTAGTTGGGTTATTGCTTCCCCGGTTTTTACTTGCTCCCCGGTATATTGCAAAACCCGGATGCCTTGTTCGAGGCAAGCGTTTAACTTTTCATATTCCTTACGCATGGTGATTGCGTTCCTGTTATGCCGTCCCTGCACCCAACCCCCGCCATTAATCTCGACCGCCCATCCCGTCTCCCAATAGAAGTCCAATCTCCATTTCCTGTCCGGGTGAAACTTATGCTCCCTGATCGGATCAGGCAATCCGACCGCTTTTAAATCTCTGGCAAATATTTCCTCAAGATGGCTCGTCAAGCGACTTCAAGCTCACCAAATTTTTCGACCTGATGACCCATCTTCATTTTGGTCGTCATAACTTTCACCTCTGTCCCCATGCTTTGAGTGATTTGATTGGCAAGTCCGATTATATTTCTTCCGTCCTCTGCCGATAAATCCCCGTTGGATGATCGCTCCAACGCATCAATGAGGGTTTTTCTGATTTGCTTTGTTTTGTTTTTAGACATTATTTACCTCCTTTTTAAGTTTACGGACTAACCTATTGATACCTCTAAACTCATTTTTCATTTTCTGCACTTCCCAGTATCTCTCTGTTATATCCATTGAATTATTTTCCTCCCAAGCCTCCGCTAAAATAGAATCACCGTAGCAATCCCACCACTTTTTCCATTTAAACTTTTCAATTATTCTTTTATTCTTCTTACTAGGCTTCCATCTTTCTAGTCTTTTACTACTAGACTCATATCTCCAAAAATCTCTCTTGACCATGTAACTCTTATAATCTTCATTCCACACCACCCTGTACTCATCTTTTCTCGCTGAGATTTTTAAAAACTCACCACGGTGATGGTGCGAGCGATACGAGTAGATACGTCTACAAACCTTCTCTACAATCTCGTTATACGTTCCAACGGTTTTATTTTTACAAAACCACTTAAAATATCTATCAATGCACTTGCTTGCCAATTCCTTATTAGATGGATTTAAAAAATAAGCCATCTCCTTGAACTTCCCTTCGGAGTCTTTATAAAAATCATATCGCATTATTTTGTAGGCATATATTAAGCTCCACAAACCATGCCGTTGTTGGCTCATCTATTAACTCTTACCGGAGTTACTACCCGCCCGGTCACCCGGCAAACTCTTCTCGAAGTCTCAACTAAAACCTTTTTTTTCTTTAAATCATTCACCCGCCCCGATACCGCATTAATGTCCATTCCTGTTTCCTTTTGGATTTCCCTGCCCGTCATCGGAGATTTGCTATTTAAAGCCCGAATAATTATCGACTCTTGTTTGTTTAGCTTCCCGGTATCTTTTAGGTGTTGATAAGCCTCAAGGCTTGCATCCCTGATCCCGGCTTTTGCACCCGCTATGGCAACATCGTAAACGGTAGGCGGGTCATCGGCGTGGACTTGGATCGGGACTTTAAAACCAAAACTATTTTGTTTTGCCATGTTTTACGCACTCCTCTAATATTTTCGTGTAGCCTTTTAAATCTAAAAGCGAATCCTTATGGGTCGGGTCGTATGCCAAGCGCATCAACTTCAAGGCAATCTTCTGCAAAACACTTAAAGCTCCCGGAACTTTGTGGGGTGATCCCTCGGCGTAGTCTCTTAACACTTGCTCCATAATTTCCAGCCCCGTGAAATACCTAACGGGTTCGCCATATTCCCCGGCTCTTTGTTTTACAATTTCGTCCGCTTCATTCACGATTAAGCTCATCTATTTCTGCCTCGCTTTTACTCGCTAAATACCGCTCCTCTTGCGCCTTTATCAATCCCGACATCTTGTCGTTTTGCTTCTTGCGTCTTTGCTGGTCTAACTCTGAATAACCATCGACAACATAATCCTCCCAATTGCGGAACCAAGTCTCCCCGTGCTTGTAATAAGCCGGGTCTTTGCAACTAGCTAAATAAGCTTGTGTTTTTGTTTGGAATTTTTTTCGTTGCTCCGGGGTGTTTACAGATTTGGCATAACATAATGCTGCCTTTTTTTTAGACCCCGCCTTGCGTGGATACGCTTTCCAATCCTCTTCAAAAAACACATATATGTTTTGGTTTGAAGATGAAGTTGAAGAAGAAGAAGAAGAAGAAGAGCCATCTTTAGCCATTGGCAAAACTATGGCTGAGCCATTCACACGTTTACCCTTGCCCCACCGTCCGTTTGCCCCCTTCTTTCCACTACTTACCCGTTCTTCCCTGCGCTTGCTTTGTTTATCACGCTCCTTTTCGAGCCTCGGATGAACTAGCTTTTCGGGGTCGTTTACGTGTGGACGAAAACACTTTCCAAGGCTTAGCCATAGCTCTGCCATAGCTGAGCCATCTTCCCCGCATAGCTTAGCTATTTGGTTTATGTCACTTGGGATTGATCCCTCTAACCATGCGTGGCACATTAAGGTTAAATAGCAGCCCCCCGCCTGATTACTCATAAGCCGGACATTTATATCAGCCAAATAGTCGGCGGGATAAAATTGAAATGCAGGGGACTTGTTTTGCATATTAGAATGGAACCTCGTCATCGACTGCCTCAAACTGTTTTTCCCGCTTAGTTAAAAATTGAACATTAGTCCCGACCACTCGCAGCTTGGTTCTTTTTTTGCCGTCTTCCGTCCACTCGCCATATTGCAGATACCCCTCAATAAAAGCCGGGTCACCTTTTTTAAGATATTTAAAACAACCCTCGCCCTGTTTTTCCCAAACGCTAATTTCTATAAAACATGACCTCGTCTTCCAATCCTCGCCCTGCTTATATTTATGGTTGGTAGCGAACCCAAATTCTATGACGGGCTTCCCGCTTGATGTTTCTTTTTGCTCAGGGTCACGGGTCAAATTCCCCATTAAAAAAACCTTGTTAAAACTTGCCATTATTTAAAGTCCTTTCGTCTTGATGATGGAACTTGCCTAATTTTCACACCGGGAATCTCAGTCACACCCGTAGCCTTTACCACCGATTTTATTTTGGCGATTAAGGCTTTTTTCATTCCTTCGGTAGTCGGGATCAATAAATTTGGATTGTGTTCCAGTATCAAATCATCCTCCCCGGGAATTAATTCGACCTCCCAAACCAAATCGATTTTAGTTTTGCCCCTTAGTTCCGGGAGCGGATTAAGGTCTACCTCTGTTTTTTCCTGTTCAATTACCGCATTAATGGCGTGTTGTGGAACGCCCGCCTCTGCCATTTGAAAAGCCTCAACCCGGATCGACTTTTCATGTTCCTTTTGCGCTGCCTCACGCCTTTCCCGATCCAGAGCGTCCCGCTTGTATGTATAATTAGCCATCTTTATCGTGATTAAAGAACAAGCTGTTTTGATATGCCCTAGCATGGTTGTTTCTTTTTCCCTCAAATCTTTTAAAACCTTTTTGGGTTCTGCCTTTTTTATTTCAAAATGCTCAATAATCTTTTTTTCAATATTGAGCGATTTAGACATTCCTATATCCGCATCCTTGTACCCGGCATCGTCATTAATCTCCAAGGCTTGAACCTCGGTCATTAATGCGTTGATCCTGCGGTTGAGGTCTAAAATAATTTCAGTCATTTGTCCCCCCTTCTTTCAATGCGATTTTGAAGCCTTATGTATCTCCGTTTCCGGTTGCGCCGGGTGCGAATCGCAAGTAATTTTTTATGCTTAACCAATTTCACTTGCCCCCCCTCAAAATGTTCCCCAAGTCGGTAATCTCCTTCGTGATTTGCTTTAACTTATCTTTGGTGATTTCGCTTGAATTTTTAAAACCGTGAGACTTGATTAAGTTTTTAGCTTGCTCTGCCACATCATAATCAAGGGCGAGGCTAATCAATGCGGTTTGTTCTGGCTTGGTAATAAGAATTTCGTCCGGGTAAGGGACATCTTCTTCCGGTTTTTTCTTGGTTGGTTTTTTCTTAGGTTTTTCTTTGAGATGTTCCGGGGTCGCTTGCTCCCCATCGTCATCGATGCGGGGGATATTTAGCAGGGACTCTAATCCCGCCCTGCGGGTATAGGTCTGCGAGGCTAAAGCTGTCTGCGGGTTTCCCGGCTTCCCATTTTCGATCTTAGTCAGCGACCGCATAAATTGACCCGTAACGTGGGTCGCTTGCGTAACGATATATTGATGCCCTTCAATGGGCGTTGATGCCTGAGAAATGAATATTTCGTGGGCTAATAAGGGGTCGTTGCAAGCCTCGATTATATCCTCAAGGGTCGCATAGCTGCCCCAATTGCCCCGCCCCTTTTTGACCGCCCCGAAAATTTCTTTCCGAGCTGCTATTAAAGCGGGGGTGATTTTGTCTAATTTTTCTGACTGAAGTTCCATCAGATTCTCCTTATCTTTCGCTGGGTTAAATATATAAATCTAGTACCAGGATATGTTTGGTTGCCTGTAAACCTAAGAATCTATAGATAATCTGACGGCTTGCCCGGATCAGGTAATTCCCCCGGATCGCTAGTTCGCTGCCCATCCAAATAATTTTTATAAACCTTTTCGCTATCGCCGGAAATGGTGTCACCCACCCCATGCAGTTCTTCGCATAGATAAAAAAACTTCTTTGCCCACTTGCCGTAACCCTCTTGCTCTTCGTATTTTTCGGGATAATCTAAGTTGTCTGGGAAATCTCTTGGGAGGTCTTTCAGATGTTTGGAGAGTTGATAAAGCAGCGTTTCTGCCTTGTCTTGGAGCGTTAAAAAATTATCATTGATCTTGTAAATAATAGCCCACACTCCTTAAAAAAAAGGGGGGCTTTTACACCCCCCCGCAACTCATTTAATCGTTATGACATTGTTGTTCGGATTTGTTGCATCTTCCGAACCAGTCCCTTTCGTTTTGCCACCCAACCAGACATAATTCGTTTTGCAGCTTTCGTCTGAAATTTGCCCGGTTATCTTGTTGAACACAATCTTGCATTTTTCTACCAAGATTCCTTGCTCTCCCGCCGGGGAAATATTCGTCACATAAGGCTGCGACATCGTGCAACCGACTGCGATAAGTAACCCCATGACCATCATTACTTTTTGCATTTTTACTACCTCCTAAAAAAAAGAAAGAGCAGGACTTGTGGATTAGTAAGGCTGGCGAATCCGAGGATCGGGCAACCTTAAAAGCCCTATGCTTAGTCATGGGTGAATGATTGGATCGCATAAGGCAAGCCCCGCTCTTTCTAATGATTTTTAAATTATTTTGTGGTATTGTTTTGCATCCCATGACAAAGCTAATTTAGCGTCAGATCACATTTTTATCAAACAAAAAAATGCAAAAAAAGCGCAAAAAAAATACCAAAAATGCTATGTCCCGCAATATCCGCAGTTTACGAAAAGCGATGGGATTTGCAGCCCAAGAAAAGTTTGCGGATCAAATAGGGATTGGAACCCGCACCCTCGCCTCGTGGGAATCCGGGGAGATTGACCCATCGCATAATCGGGTCTTGGATATGCTTAAAATCTGCTACCAGACCGCACCAGAGGAGGTTAAAGCGCATTTTAGTTCTGACGAATGGCATTATATAGTTGCAATAAACGGGGTTTTAAACGGGCTTTCAGAGGAAACTTACCGGAAAAAATTTGAAGAGGCTCAAGCGCAGATTATAGCCCTGCAAAAAGAGTTGTTAAGGCTTAAAAAGGGGGGATAGCCCCGGTTGATCTATTTTTTTTGGAGTAGGTGTTGCAGAATTGTTTGCAGATCAGCCCTGATCGGTTTGAGCGTATTTTCAAGTTGTTCCGGACTTACTATTCTCCGCTCTAAGTCGTCGATCCTTTTATGGGCTGCCAAGGCATCCCCCCGGATATTTTTCACAATCCAACCGAATGAAGCTGCCAAGATAGTAATCACGCTGAAATAGAGTTCGTTAAATTTATCATTCATTTAAGATTCGCCATTTTTTTCTTTTGTCGCATGGGTGCGAATATTTTTAATTTTATCTGCTTTTCTTCTTTCAAGATCATTTATCCTTTCATGGCAAACTGCAATTTTATCCACCAGACTCGCCACATCAGTTTTATGTTCTTGTCTTGGTATCGTGGTATGTTGTATTTCATCGACTCGCCGATCCACCTCATGAGTTCTATCTGAATTTGCTAAAATTTCCTCTCTTGTCGTTTTCCCATCTGATTTTCCTTTTTCTAAATCATCGATCTTGGAAAAGACTCTTGTCAAAATCCATGACATAATACCCATAAACAAGACCCATAGGTTTTCTAATATTTTTTCCATATATTAATTTCCGCATAACTATTCAGCATCTACGGCTTAAAGTGAAAACAAAAACCCTTCGATGTACCCTAAGTCGTTCCATATATTTAGCACTTCCATCTATTCAAACTCAACTTCAACCCATTGTGTATTATCTTCATCCCAATTATATCTTTTGCCATCGTCAGGATATGCGACAGGTGCGCTCCATTGACAAGTGTCTTCGTTTAAGTTCCAAGATGGATAAGGTTGTGGCGGTATAAAAGCATCTCTTGTTTGATCGTATGTATATCCTTTCCCTGCATAATTTTTTCGCAAAGCTACACCATCGTCAGGATCATTAGAATTAGGCGCATAATGGATACCACCTCTAGTGTTATATGAAGTTTGAATCCAGTTATTAGGATCACCCCAATTTCCAGAATCAAGAACATCTTGCTCTATGACTATTACCCTCTGTACTATTCCATCTCCATCTATTTCTGCGAAATGACTCATTATTTATTGCCTATTGAAATTTATATTTTATTATGACAACTCCACTACCACCTGTACCCCCTGTTCCAGTAGAAGCTCCTGCCCCACCACCTCCAGAACCATAATTGGTAGTTCCGTGTCCAGCCGTACTAACTGCTCCTGCTCCACCTCCTCCACTTCCACCTGTACCTGTAGAAGATCCAGACG
>Ga0315316_10002281_pt1 | contig 13751 bp, 10 predicted proteins | sample M160m3416metaG_FD_203702 | JGI IMG/M metagenome (GOLD analysis project Ga0315316, IMG submission 203702) | Ammonia-oxidizing marine archaeal communities from Monterey Bay, California, United States - M1 60m 3416 | ecosystem: Environmental > Aquatic > Marine > Intertidal zone | place: USA...
GATTAGGCCACTTCCAGGCCCGGAATAGAAATTCCAGACTGGCATTGTCATGACCGGAAAAGCGACCATCGCCCATGGTTAAGCCTAGGGTTGTTGAAACTATCAGAAATGAAATCTGAATATAGAATGCCATGGTGCTGGCGCGATCAGTGGCCGCCATTATGCGGGTTAGCACCTGCATACCGGTATAACAAACTGCCGCTATAAGCGGTAATAGTGCAGCAAGTTGTAAAGTGTCAGACCCAGGGTTGACGATGATCAGCATGCCTGTCATTCCGATACCAACCCCAATCCAGCGCCTGATGCCAACATCCTCACGCAGGATGAGGGCAGACGCCATAGTGATTAAAAGCGGCGCGACAAAAAATAAAGCCATGGTTTCAGCAAGAGGCATTACGGCCAAAGCTAGAAAATAGGTAAGATTGGCTATAACTATTAGCAGGCCACGAATTACATGCAGCCAGGGTCTGCGGGTCTTTAAGGCACTAAACCCGCCTTCAAATTGTGTGATTATTAACGTAATACACAGCGCAACAAGCGTTCGAGCAAGAACTATCTGGTGAATCGAATAATCGTCGCTTAAGTATTTTATTGAGGAATCATTGCCTATAAATATCAGCATCGCGGTAATTACACAAAGTATTCCAGCAAGTTGGGGATTGTTTCGCATTATGTAATTTTGACCGGTATAGTTGAACGCAGTGTAGCTATCCATGGTGGATGCTACTCGGTAATAAAGAACTTTAATTAGGTGTTTTAACCATTAGATGAATTTGCTTTAATTCCAACCCATAGAAACCCGTCTAGAAGACAATATGAATTCAATACCTTGTGCTTATTCCGTTGAAGGTTCTAGCCTGTTGATAGTGATTGATGACGGAACGTAACCGTGCTCCACTATTGATAGCGGCCAAGTGTTGATAGTAGGTTGTGGCAAGAAGGGGCGTTAATGCTGCCTATACTCGGGTCGAATCAGGTTCAATCAAATCCAGCGCTTTAGACGGTAACTTTGACGGTAACTGTTTGAGGATGGCGTAACTTACTTCAATGATTCAATAGCTTATAAATCACTTCGAGTCCTTCCGGGCCCACCAAACCAGCGTCCAGCCCGATCCGATAAAGTCCGAATACTACTTAATTAATAGACTTTCTACTCAATTACCGTCCAGAGTGGTCATCAACCGACAGTGGGGGTGTACAGGTTAGCACCGTGGTTGAAATGTCCCGCCAGTGTGGGAGCAGGGGCGGTCGCTAACCCCTCATTCATCCCAAAGGCTGGCGGCTTGATATATCTGATCGAAAACCGGCAAAACCGACCTATGTGACCAAATCGACCCGGCGAGGCGGTTGCTATACTGCGGTTGGTGGACACAATCTGGCCTTCGCGCCCCGCTTTTTGGCGAGGGCGGCTAACAGATGGGAAAGCGGTACATGGGAAAGTTGGACAATCAGAGTGTGTGGATCACCGGCGGTGGCACAGGCATCGGCGCAGCAGCAGCGTTGACTCTGGCACAGGCCGGGGCTGAGGTTTTTGTGTCCGGGCGGCGTGTGGAACCGCTTGAGTCGATTGTTCAGTCTATCGCCAAGGCCGGTGGAAAAGCCCATGCCGTGCCGCTGGATGTGGCCGACGCAGATTCGGTTGCCTCAGCCGCCGCTGATATTGGGCAGGTGAATATATTGGTCGCCAATGCCGGGTTGAACGTGCCAAACCGTTCGCTCGGGTCACTGACCTCTGACGATTGGGACCTTGTCATAGACGTCAATCTGAATGGTGTTTTCTACCCGGTAAGGGCCGTCTTGCCCGGTATGCGCGCCTCAGGCGGCGGATTGATGATTCTGATCTCAAGCTGGGCCGGCCGCTACGTTGGCCGCCTGACTGGGGCGTCATATAATGCCAGCAAAAGGGCGGTGCTCGCGTTGGGGGAAACGATCAATACCGAAGAAGGCGGGGCCGGAATAAGATCAACCGTCATCATGCCGGGCGAGGTGTCTACCGACATCCTGAAAACCCGACCCACCCCGCCATCCACCAAAGACATGGACCGTATGCTTCAGGGGCAGGACCTTGCTGACACCGTGCGCTTTGTTGCCGAGATGCCGGCGCATGTTTGTATTAACGAAATCCTGATCTCACCAACCTGGAACCGGTTTTACCAGGGTTTTGATGAACTTTGATGGACGGCCGGCCTGGCCGCGTTCCGTTTCCGTTATAACAGCGCCTTGAAAGAAAGGCTCGAACAGTGATCAAAACAGCAGTAATCGGCCTTGGAATAATGGGTCGGCGCATGGTCGAACATATGGGAATCCACCCACAGTTCGACGTGGTTGCCATGTGGGACCCGGACGCCGCAGCCTGCACTTTGTCGACGCAGCTTGCCCCGCATGCTGTCATTGCAGACAGCGCGCAAGCCGCAATCGAAACCGCCGATCTGGTCTATCTGGCCTGCCCTCCAAAGCCGCGCAAGGCCTATGCCTTGATGGCTGCTTTGGCTGGTAAGGGCGTCTTTCTGGAAAAGCCTCTGGGTGTGGACATCGCAGAAAGCCGGGATCTGGTTGAACGGCTTGCAAAATCCGGCGTGCCGACCGCGGTCAACTTCACTCAGGCGGCAGGTGACGCATTGGCCAATGTCTCCAAGGATTCGCAGGCCGGGGCGCTGGGTGATCTTGCGGGCGCAGATATCGTGGTGACCTATGCGGCGTGGCCGCGCCAATGGCAACTGGGCGCGGACTGGCTTCGCTTTCGCGCCGAAGGTGGCATGACCCGAGAGGTCATCTCCCATTTCCTTTTCTTTAGCGAACGAATTCTGGGGCCACTGCACATTGTGTGGTCGCGGGCTGACTACCCCAATCGACAGGACCTTTGCGAAACCCATGTGGCCGCCCGTTTGGAAACTGAAACTGGCCTTCCTGTTACCATCATGGGAAGTGTCGGCGGCGCGCAGCCAGATCGGCAGGAACTAACAATCAAAGGCTCCGTTGTAAGCAGGCGCATCAGCGAATTCCACCTCGACGCGACCTCGGATGGCGGGCCTTATGTTCCGGTCGGCCAGATCCGGGAAGATCCCCGCGCAACCAGCCTGAAAGCCCAGCTTGATGATCTTGTCCTGCTTTGTGAAGGCAAGCCAAACAGCCTGGCAACCCCAGAGGAGGCGCTTCGCGTTCAGATTTTGGTCGAGGCCATATTGTCAGGCCCGACCTGACCCGTCACCTGGCCGCTCAACATTAGGAAGACATCCGATCATGCATTTTCGTGCGAATCACCACTATCCCTGGCTCCACTATTGATAGCGGCCAAGTGTTTATAGACGATGGTGGCAGGAAAGGGTTGAATCAAAATAAGATGGCCTCTACCTGTTGATGGAGTATCGCCACAATGGGTGAGCAGGTGAGCCGGCCTTAGCGCCGGATTTTTTGTGTCTGCTCCTTAACTTCTACACAACCGGTGTACGGTAAGTACGACTAGATCGGCTGGCGAATCGACTTCTCATCGGTGACCCCCATCACACTCCCAGTTGAGCCACCACCACGACAGGCGTATGATTTCAGGCGCAACAACCGGAGAAACCCCATGAGTAAAGCAAACCTAGATCAATTCGTTCAGAAAGTGACGGACAGTGAAGAACTCCAAACTCGTATTGGTGAAGAGATAGACATCGACTCACTGATTGCCCTTGGTGCAGAGCATGGCTTTGAGTTCACCGCAGAAGATTTAGCGGAAAATGTTGAGTTAAGTGATGAGGAGTTGGATGGTGTTGCAGGTGGGGCTTTTGCCAACGACGTTGCAGGATCTACAAAGAAGGGAAACAGTGTCCAACGAGGGTCATTTAGACTGAAGCTTCAGGATGGGAGTTATGGTGAGCAGGTGGTTTATGAGAGGCGAAATTGGAAATGGCGGTTGGTGATGTAAGTGGTGGCGGATGGGAGGGCCTAGTGTCCACTAGATGCTGATTGGTATGCGTTTGACTACGGAAATATTCTCAACAAGTATCTGGACGTAATCGCTTCATAAATAGACGTCTCTTTCCAAACTCGGGAGTCGGTTCTACCGACCGGCTCCCATTTGTCTCCGTGATTGGACCAACCATTATTTTGAGAGTATTCGTTGATGACCGCGAAAAACATACAAGAAACAGATTCAGGACTTTTTAACTGTCGATATTCTTTCATGGGAGTGCCGTTCTCCAAGGATGTCAGTCAAAGCAAGGCGGCGATTGTCGGAATTCCATTTGATTGTGGGACACACCCGAACCGTATCGGCTCTCGCCAAGGCCCCCGGTCTATTCGCGAGCAGTCTGCTCTGGTACGACCATATCAACCGCCTTTGGCTGATTTTAATCCGCTAGAACGACTTAATGTCGTTGATTGTGGTGATGTGGATGTTACTCCGGGTGTAATCCAGGAATCTTTTGATCGTATTGAAGCTGCAATTTCACGAGTTGCAGAGGCAGGAACGATTCCGGTTACTATGGGTGGCGATGGTGCGGTGACGCTTCCGCAATTGCGCGCCCTGCATAAAATTCATCCAGACTTGGTTGTCCTCCATATCGATGCTCATACTGATACATACCCAGGGGCAGGCAACCAAATACACGATCTTTACAACACTGCCACCACATTCACACGTGCTGCCGAGGAGGGCGTGGTCGATGCAAAGAATTCAATGCATGTCGGCCCTCGAGGCACTGTTACCTGCCAAGGTGTGTTCGAGCATACCCGCGAACATGGTTATGGCTTAATCGATGGGAATGAGTTGTTTCATCGTGGTTTTCAGGAAGTGCTGGCGACGATCCACAATAAATTTTCGGGAAAACCCGTTTATCTATGCTTTGATATGGATTTCTTTGATCCATCATGTGCGCCTGGCGTGTGCACGCCAACTTGGGGTGGAGCATCGGCGAGAGAAGGCCTATCTTTGCTCCAGGGGCTTGCTGGTTTGAATTTTGTCGCTGTCGATGTGAACACCGTAAGTCCGCCGCACGACATTGGCGGCATGACCAGTTTCCTCGCGGCCACGGTTATGATCCAGTGCTTAGCCCTCATTTGCCTTGCTCCTGAGTTCGAGTAACCGAGGCTATGCGCTGTAGTATTGTATTGTTCCGATGCGATATAGAATTGCTCGGCGGTCTTGATCTCAGTTCGGAATCTCGAGTATAGGCAGCATTAACGCCCCTTCCTGCCACAACCTACTATCAACACTTGGCCGCTATCAATAGTGGAGCGCGGCGTCATATCGAAGATCGAACTGCGCCGCCAAGCGGAGAAACGCGGGGTACTTCGAAATGACTGAGCCCGCAACTCGGGCACTGCCTTCTACATCCGGTGAATGGAATCACCGTGTGTGGTCGCTCGCTTGGCCGATCATTCTCGCGAACATGTCCGTGCCACTGGCGGGCGCTGTCGACACGGCAGTAGTTGGGCATCTTCCTGACCCATCGTTGATCGGTGCGGTGGGCCTCGCGGCGGTACTTTTCAGTTTTTTGTATTGGACCTTCGCATTTCTTCGCATGGCGACGACCGGTTTTGTCGCACAGCGTTATGGTGCGAAAGACTATGCGGAGCTTCACGACAGCTGCGTACGTGCAGTGTTGCTGGGGGCCGTCATCGGCTTGGCACTGATCGCGACGCAAGTTCCGATTGCCATAACGTTCTTCCGTCTGATCGAAGGCAGCGCAAGCGTCGAGCAGCACGCCAATACCTACTTCCAGTATCGCATTTGGGGAGCGCCAGCGGCGCTAATCAACTTCGCTGTGCTGGGCATTTTGTTCGGCATGCAACGCATGCGTGGCGCGCTAATTTCTCAACTGGTGTTGAATGTCACCAACGTCACGCTCGATCTGTTGTTTGTCGTCAGTTTCGGCTGGGGCGTCGAAGGCGTTGCCATCGCAACAGTCATCAGTGAATACCTCGCGATGTTGGTCGGTCTGTGGTTCGTGGTCACCAGCATCAGACAATTCAACACGCGCACCCGATGGTCGCTGTTGTTAGAAGCGAGTCGGATCAAACAATTAGTTGTCGTCAATCTCAATCTCATGGTTCGTACCGTCAGCGTGTTATTAGTGTTCGCGCATTTCACTGCCGTAAGCGCCACCCTGGGCGATGTGCTGCTCGCCGCCAACGTCGTGTTGATGCATTTTTTTAATCTCGCGAGCTACGGCCTTGACGGTTTTGCGCATGCGGTTGAGGCGCTCGGTGGATACGCTTTTGGGAAACGCGATAAAGCGGCGTTCAAGGCCGCCGTCAGAGCCTCATGCGTCTGCTCAGTCGGTATCGCGGGTCTTTTCACCCTCGTCTTTTGGTTGAGCGGTGAAATGCTGGTCGGCGTTATGACGGACATCACGATTGTGCGCGAAACATCAAGCGCATATCTGTGGTGGCTAATCGTGATACCCCTCATTGCTGTGTGGAGCTTCCTGCTCGACGGAGTTTTTGTTGGCACGACTCGATCAGCCGCGATGCGCGACTGCATGTTACTATCCGGTGGTGCTTATCTGGTCACCGTCTGGCTTACTCTACCGCTGTTAGGCAATCATGGTTTGTGGCTAGCTATAAGCGTTTTTGTTGTCGTACGCGGGCTCGTACTCTGGTGGCAGTATCCAAAACTACTTGGGGCCCTTGACTAACAGCGCTTGAAGGCAGCCATACGCTGGTGAATTTAGGCCATCGGACATAACTTGGCGTATTAGACGATACCCCAACACACTCAGGTCGGACACGGCGAAGAAGCCGAATTGACGCAACCCCGTGCGGATGAGCGGTTGCCACTCGAAAGATTAATACCCTATCTACGTTCGCACCTCGACAAGGCGACGTGCGAGCCTAGCTTAGCCCAGTTGAGGTGTATGCCCATGCAGACTTTCTAGGCCAAGATCGTGACCTGACTGACTTTGAGTTGGAGATGATTAGTGGGGGTGGTAGGAGTCAGAACAGCGGTTGTTAACCTCATTCATCCCAACCTCTTAACCAAATCCTCTGCTCTTAAGTGCGGGTAACGCATCAGTGTCTAACCACACAACCTGTGTACGGTACATACGGATGGATCGACTCATTTAGCAGTAACTTCACCTATCTACCCACTTTTGTCATTCTGACGCTATTTAACCTACACCACCCCTCCTGATCCACTTGAGTCCAATCACGTCCAACCAAATCCAGCACTTTAGACGGTAACTTTGACGGTAACTATTTGGGGATGGCGTAACTTACCTCAATGATTCAATAGCTTATAAATCACTTCGAGTCCTTCCGGGCCCACCAAACCAGCATCCAGCCCTCTCCGATAAAGTCCGAATACTACTTAATTAATAGACTTTCTACTCAATTACCGTCCAGAGTGGTCTAGGCTAATGTAGTGTAATCCGACGGTAATTGACGGTAACTAAGGTGTTGCCCCCACGGTTACCGTCATGGCGCTGACAAACCTCAAAGTCACCAAAGCCAAAGCCAAAGAAAAGCCGTACAAACTTGCCGATGAGCGGGGTATGTATCTACTGGTACACCCTAAAGTCGGCAAGTGGTGGCGCCTTGATTATCGCTTTCAGGAAAACGAAAACCCCTCTCTTTGGGGACCGTGCCTGATGTTTCTTCAAAAGACGCAAGGGAAAAGCGGGACGACGACATGAAGATTCCTGTCCACATCAGCCTCTGTTCTTAAAGCCCATCTTTTCGCTGTGGTCAGACTAGAGAAGGTATGGCTGATGGTCTGATTAGCACTTTAAAGGAGTTTCTCCGTTTCTCCTGTCTCTAATCACCTTGTCCGAGCCTTGTTACCTTTAGGCAGGATAATCATCCTCACTTACAAAGTTTCCCGAAATTGTATTCTTTTTGTTGAACGGGTAAGTTCTGTTAGGACTTTGAAGTGATACAAAAAGGTCCACTCATATTACTTATCGTTCCCTTCTTCTTGCCAACTTTCGATCATCCCCTTGGTATAACCAAGGCCGGCTTCAGCAATTTCCCGCACCGCTTGTAAATCCATCGCACCAAAGTGGCTAACCGGCGGGCGTAAATACAGGTCAGCAAGCCCTGCCGAGACGATCTGTTGCTGAGCCCTCACGCTCGCAAGCTCAGCTGAACGTGTCATGATAGAAAAAATCCCTGGAAGCTTGATTCTGGAGCCAAAGGGGGAGAGGCGTTTCCAGAGGACATCCCAACCTGAAAGACTCTCACCGTAAGGTGAATTTTCCTGTAGATCGAGAGGTGACGACACATCGACAGCGATCACTTTGCCAGGGCAAGTTCCTCGCATAACATCAATTGGTACGTTATTGAGCACGGCACCATCGACCAGTAGTTCCCCATTAGAATTGATTGGTGGCCATATTCCAGGGAGGCTGCCACTCGCCCGGATAGCCCAGCCCAGAGAACCTGCCTTATGAATCTCAACATCGGCCCGAGTCAGATTGCTTGAAACAGAAAAGTACGGTAGCCAGAGATCTTCAATTTCTACGCCACTAAGATATTTTGAACCTCTACGCCACAGTTCTCGGCCGGCAAGTAGGGAAAAAAGAGGCAATGTGTAATCACGGGACGAGCGATGGAAGACATCTGAGTTGATTCGGATCATATCCTCATAATCATAACCATAGGCGTACTGCCCCGCTATCCAAGCACCCATACTGGTGCCACCTATCATGTCTATAGTTATACCTGACTCTTCCAGGGCTCGAATAACGCCGATGTGAGCATAGCCGCGCGCGACCCCGCCACCAAGAACCAAGCCTATGGATTCCCCAATCAAAAACCGCGCCAGCCTTGCATAGTGAAGATCGCTATGGCGGCGAAGGTGGTGATGCTGTTCCACGTTGCGTAGTTCCAGCCATGTGGCAGTCTCTCTTGGACGGTCGCATTGACTGGGATGCATAAGCACAAGTATCTGATGAGGTGATGGGCCAACATCGCCCCCATGCGAAAGCTTTGTCTCGACTTCACCAAGTGCCGGATCGGAACCTGCCATACCGACAATTAGCAACTGATCTGTCTGCCGTACACAGCGTTCAGTCCATCTTGACCAGGAAGTGTCAGCCTGATAGATAAGGCTGCGAACAGACTCTTCCCGCTCGTTGAGCCACTGGGTCAGGCCCAGATAAGTCGGTTCGTTTTCTTTCGATTGTGCAATGCCCGGCTGATGCAGTTCCTGGTTAACCTTGTCACTCGTTAGCACATCGACCGAACCGTATCTGGCCAACGCTGTCGCCAAGTCTCGCGAAAATTCCATTATTGGCACTGAGGGGTTAGCCGGTAACAGCGCAATGCTCGAAGTCTGAGACCGCGGACGGTGACTTGTGGATGTCTTGTGAAGACGGTCAACCAGGATGCGGTTGATGCTTTTTAGGCATCGAGGATATCGATCAATTAACTTATTGAAAACAGGCTTAGACATCTGAACCAATACACAATCACGTAGCGCAGATACGGTGGCCGAGCGTTTGCCTTCCGCCAGCAGCGCCATCTCACCGATCATTTCTCCTGAACCTACCTCGGCAATGACCACCTCATCTCCAGACTGTTTTGTCAGCGCCACCCGGAGACGTCCAGTTATCAGGAAAAAGGCTGAATCAGTCAGTTCACCTTCTTTGAAAAGAGTCTCGCCACTCTTCAGGGTTAGCCACTCGAGTTCAGAAATCCACTGCCTTAAGAAATTTGCCTCAAACACCTCGACTGGCCCAAAAAATAAGGTGAGTTGCTTAAACAACTGCAATTTGCGAAAACGGGTTTGAACAAGCTCAGCAACGTAGCAGAAGAGCTCAGGTTTCTCTTGTAACAATCTCTCGAATATTTCCAGCGGGATTCTGGCTAGACGGCTCGCTTCGATGGCTCGGGCATCAGTATGTCGTCTGCCCCCTGAAGCAATTGCCATCTCTCCAACCAGGCCCCCGGGGCCTACTCTATCGAGGGTCTGCTCTATTCCTAACTGTGTCACGACGAAAATCTCGATCTGCCCCTCAAGTACGATATAGGTAGCAATATTTTTTTCACCGGTTTCTATTAGGGCTTGCCCCGAACCACAGCGCACCTCTTTGAGCCCGTCTGACAGAGTCTGAAGCTCCGCGTCGCTCAAGTACGAAAGGAACTTGCTACTGCTACCTAAAGATTGAATTTCTTTTAACACTTCTGAAATTGTAAGATGTTGTTGAAAGAATATCCTGCAAACGGGCGTTAGAACCGGAATGTCCCTGTTTATCCACAGTATCTCACGGGCAAAAGTCGATCTTCGGAATCGCAATAGAAGTTGAGCAGAAATTCCAATCTGATCGCTGACATAGATTTCCTAGTTCGTTCTGTTTAACAGTAAGATCGGCTAGATACCGAATAACAAGTCGACCAGTGACTGATACCATCGCTGCAAAAAATCCCTGGCGTGTCCGCCGAATCAAACTGACCGGACAGTCAATGAACCCAGTCTGGTACCGCATAAACAGTACTACTGACATCATCATAACCAACGCACCATCCAACAGTTGAGGCGACCAGAGTTCTGCGACCACATAAGGAAGCATAATGATTAGTTAGGTAGTGTGTACAACACCTATAATATGTCATCAAAGATAAAACTAGGTAAACAAACCAAGGCCTATGGAGAATCAACTTTTGCCATCAGGTAGTCGACACTACAGAGTTTTTCCTGAAGGCTGAAACCAGCTTGATAAATATCCGATCCGTCCACGACGCAATGGTCTACAACTATCGTGAAGGTAAGCATTTTACGGATCGCAGGCTCACCTCGATAGGGCACGACTCTTTCTTCAATATTACCTGGGAAAAAACTAGTTTGGATTACAGGCGTATGCCCAGCGACAGCACCGCTATTTCGGTGCACCAACGCTGAGACAGCGTATGTGCTTCCAATTTGTTTCTGGGTAAAATCCGGATCTGACCTAAATCGCCGGTGGATCCAGTACATCAACCAATCAGGAAACTTTTTCGACTTTGCTACACCAGTCTGTTGCTCCAAATTCTCTAGAGACACCGTCTTGTAATGGGTTAACTGTTCTTGAATTTGCCGGACAGACAATTGACTAACATTTCGAATCACTAAAGGCAGCAAAATTTCCTCCCCGGCACTATCCTTGCGAGCCACCACCGTACTGCAGCTCACATGATGATAGGAAACCAATTCCAAACGAAAAAAACCCTGGAATAACCGAGTGTTTAGTCGAGGGTGTTCACTAAGAAGATCCCCGGTAGCTTTAATGACGAGAGCGGTTAGTCCAACCTTGCCATTCTCCTGAGATAGCCTCTCTAATCGTTCCAGCACATCGTGAGCGTCCCATAGATAATTAATGCTGAGTGGTGAGTGGGAAAGACGAGAACGCCGTAACATATGGTAGATAAATAAACGATTTTTCGTCAACGGTTTCCGAGTAAACATTAAGTCCTCCGAGGATTAGAAATCTAAAGGCTCCACTAGTACAATAATTCTCCCAAGTTTCACACTTGATCTTGAATTGAAAAAAGATGAGGTCAAATTAGGCAATGAATAGTCGCAACCAGGCGCCGGGACCGAAAGGGCTTCCGATACTTGGAAATGCGCGAGATTTTACCAAAGATGCGCTAGGATTCCTTGATGGTTGCCAGAAGCAATTCGGTGACCTTTTTCATTTGAAGCTTTCTGGTGTTAAAGGTTATGTCGCCCTCCATCCGAGTTTAATTCAACAGGTGTTGTCACAAAATCAACAAAACTACAGCAAATCTACCCGGGGAATTTTGAAATATCGAGAGGTACTGGGTACAGGACTTTTTACCAGTGAAGGAGACCATTGGCGCCGCCAGCGGCGCATTGTCCAGCCAACTCTGAAAAAGGCCCCTGTTGATAGTTTTTCCAGAATTATGCTCGAAGAGGCAAAATCTCTTTCAGAACACTGGGAGGAGAATTACCTAGACCTTCCATCCTTCGATCTATATAGCGATATGATGCGCATTACTCTAAAAATTGTCAGCCTAGCTCTTTTAGGAAAGGATGTGAGTGATGCCACGTCTTCAGTAGGCCAGGCACTAGATTATATTTTTCGTATTAGCCACGCCCGGATTCTCCGACCTATCGACCTGCCTCTCTGGGTTCCAACTCCGGAGCATAAACGTTTACGAAACGCAATTCGGGAATTGGACGTTGTAGTTCATCGAATAATCTCTAACCAACGAACACAAGACGTTGATGACAACAATCTAATCTCCAGACTCATCCATGCAAGGGATCCCGAGACTGGTGAAAGCATGACCGACTCCCAAGTCCGCGACGAGGTTCTAATTATGTTTCTAGCCGGTCACGAAACGACCGCCAATACTCTCGCATGGCTTTGGTACAGTCTTTCGCAATCTCCTGAGTCTGACCAGAGACTACAAGAAGAGATTCAGAGTGTGGTTAAAGGAGAATTTGTTCAACTGGAAGAGATATGTCAACTTAAGTATACAGAAGCGTTAATTCAGGAAACGATGCGTCTTTACCCACCAGGCTGGTGGTTTGCCCGACGGGCAGTAGGGAGCGACAATCTGGACGGCTATCACTTACCCAAAGACCATCACGTCTGGATGTGCGCCTTTCTAACTCATCGACACCCTGAGTTTTGGCAAAGACCGAATGAATTTGAGCCTGAACGTTTTCTCAAAAAGGGTATCAACGATACACACCGATTTGCTTATTTTCCCTTTGGAGGCGGTGCAAGATACTGTATAGGCTCTCATTTCGCGATGCTCGAAATGAAAATTATTGTTGCCACGCTTGTAAAACGATTTCGTTTTAGCCTCCCTCCCGATTTTTCTGTAGTGTTAAGCCCTCGAAGTACTCTGCGCCCCCTTCACGGCATGAGGATGAAACTGCGTTTGAGAAAATAAATAACAGATAGTAGTCACATATATGCTTTTTAAACTCCCTTCGCGGGCAAATGCGTTTTCTGATTTTACGTAGTGGTTAATTAGCGCTCACTATTTTACGCAGGTAATAGAGTTTCGGATTTAGTCGAAGACATCTCTCATAAGCCGGCCTAACTTCAGGTTAATCAGAACTAGAAAATTTAGAAACTATTCGTTACATTGCAAACAATTTTTTATAGTAACGATACCAGTCACTTTGAAAACGCTCCTCTGGATCGTACTTCAATTTTAGATCAAGAAACTCTCTAAACTGAGGGTAACCAGCCTCTAGCTGCTCTCGTGTTATCCATCGGTGATAAGTTAGAAAAAACCTTCCACCAAACTCCAATACTCGGTCAATAATTCGAGAAAAATCAGCCCGCGCCTTTTGAATACCGACATTGCTATGGACCACGTGCAGATTACAGACAATGCATACTAGTGGTTCTGTTGCCCAAGCCAGAAAACTCTCGCGGTCCTCGGCTACAAAACGTATGGTGCCATAAGTCATATCGACTTCGTATTCTATAAAGTCACTTCTTACCTTCGCTAAAAAAGAATTCAGCAAATCTCTTTTAACATAAACTTCGGTGATCATCTCTGTGCCTTTCGACTCATCAATGGCTTCGAGGTAACCCTCAAAAACTTTTGAAAGCTGATGACTATCGGACCAGTAAATCTGTCCATTTGTTTGAAGATAATATTGAGAATAAACCTCAAAAGCTCGCCGCTTATCACTTCTTGCAAGGGTGTAAAGGTTTTTCCAAGCTTCAGGAGAAAGGCTTTTCTGGGCGCGTGGCAAAGGCCCTTCATCATCTATGGGTTTATAACAAGACAAAACGCCGGGATGCTCTTCGGCTTCATTCGACAAGTCTATGGAATACTGACAGTCACCATACAAATAT
>Ga0315316_10002282_pt1 | contig 13750 bp, 7 predicted proteins | sample M160m3416metaG_FD_203702 | JGI IMG/M metagenome (GOLD analysis project Ga0315316, IMG submission 203702) | Ammonia-oxidizing marine archaeal communities from Monterey Bay, California, United States - M1 60m 3416 | ecosystem: Environmental > Aquatic > Marine > Intertidal zone | place: USA...
CTTTCTTCAGGTGTTGCTGAGGCTGATGCTGCTTTTGTCTTTTGTGACTGACTTAAAACGCTGTCAGTTTTTTGATTCTGAAAGTTCTTGAATACCTGTTGAACTTTTTGATTTTGCATGAATGACTTCATTGGTGATCCAGGACCAGAAATAAAATTATAGAATCCTGCAGGTGATGATGTTGCCTGTTTTGCCTGTGCAGTTGAAATTGAACCGGCAAAAAGATCTCTCAATATGTTACCACTGTTTCCAGTGAGTAAACTAGGATTGTCCAGCCTAACAGAAAGAAGTCCTTTCAATAAAAATTCAGTTTCTGTAGGAGTATAATACGGATCAACACTGCCTTCACCGTCTCGAAGATCTTTTTTTGTTGGTTTTCCTCGTATTACCTCAGTTTTTCCTGTTGCCCTGTCCGTGAAATATATAATATCAAATGGTGTTCCTGATCCTGGTCCTGAAGGAATACCGCCTTCATCACTAGAATCCCATATATTAAATATCCTATTCAGGTAATCTGGATCATCCATAGCAGCCTGAGATGAAAGATAATTTTCACCCACCGGACCTGGAAATTCATAGTTTATTTCATCCGAATAACTGCCAATATTTAGAGGCCTACTTGCCGTATATTTGTCTGCTTTCTGCTTCATGGCGTAACTTTGATTCATTGTGTTACGTGCTATGTTTAAAATGTTTTGTTTTTTTGTTTGTTCAGACAATTCTTTGTTTTTTATAGTTTCTTTTATTGCGTTCAACTGGTCTGCTCTAAATTCTAGCATTTTTTTATCAGCTTTACTAACATTTTTCTTGCTTTCTTCCACTCCTTCAATAAGAAACTCTTCAACCCTTTGCAGTGACCTATATTCTGCATAACTGCCTTCACCAAATGCCTGTTGCTGTGCTTTTCTGAGATCCCTTGGCAATTCTGATCCTGGTATTGTTTTTATTATCTTGTTAAAAATATCAACGGTATACGGATTGGCTTGTTCTGCTGAAACAACCTTTTCATTTGTCAATTTTCTGGATCCCCAGTTAATTATCCGACTCATATTATTGACAAACGATGACCCATCAATGTCTCCGCCACGTGTCATAAGCCTTTGTTTGTCAGACTCAACTGTAATCATCTCTGAACGTATACTATTAACAAAATTCTTTAGTTTGCCTTGCTTATTAATTGTTGTTGCCAACGGTGTTCCTTGAAAATCAAATTCTGGGTTTATAAAACCAAAGGCTTCATTTTTCTCTTCCTTTGTCTTCAACACATTCCTTAACTTCCAATCTTTTTTCGTTGGTGTTCTAATGTACTTGTTGTTTATGTTATCCAGTTTTGTAACTATTACTTCCTTATATTTATCAGGATCTTTTGCTAGTTTGTCAATAGCACTTGTCTCTATTTTTTCTTTAAGAACTTTTTCATAATATAATTTTACCATTGTCTTTCTAAATGCAAACATTGCATGTGTGAGATCCTCAGGATCACCCTTCTCTGTTTCATATTTCAAGCCAGAATCCATTGCCCTCACCTTTTCTTCCATTATTTTGTAATTTGTTTTCTCGCTGTCAGAAGACAATATGCTTCTCAATGATGCTGTTTCGTCCATAGATACTTCCTTTCTAAGTTTGTTTGTATTAAGAACCTCATATACAGGATTTATCTTCCAGCCTCCAGGTGTGTTGCCCTGTGTTATTCCCTTTGAATTGTCAACATTAAACAGTCTTCCAAGATCTGTATAGCCTGTACTCATGCGTGCATCTCCAAATCCAAGTCTAGGAATGAATGCTGCATCACTATCACCGCCAGGCAATCCACCCCATTTGTCAGGCTTGAGAGTAGTTGTATCAACATTCATCCATCTCTCACCAAACAGATAGCTTCTAAAATCTTTATTTTTCTTTGCTATTGAAGTAAACACTGAATCAATTTTTTGTACCGAACCTGTTTTTATGTTCTTTTCAATCAATCCTGGTATTGATGATGTTGTCTTGTCAGCACCTTCTTTTGTCTTTGTTGTCTTTGTTACTGCACTTTCATCTATGTTCTTTGCTAACTCTGAAACTCGTGTCTGTATGTCGCCATAATTCTCATTTATGCCCAACCTGTTTATTTCCTGGTCTGTAAGTTCGGTTAGTTTGCCGCTCATAGAGGATGGATCGTCCAAAAATATCATCTTGTCTGCAATTCTTTTGTCTATGTTGTCCTTAGCTGAAAACATCTCAGCACTGTATGGGTATGTTACTTCTCCAAGCTCATCACTTACACCAAAAGTCCATTCTCCACTTGTGGCATATTTGCCAGGTTCAAGTTTATCTTTTGTTGTTCGTATAAAATTTGTATGCGTTCCATCCATCTGTGGCATGCCTGAAGCCTGACCTTCAAAATACCTGGTTGACTGGGCAACACGCATTTTGGTTGGCTGTACCATGTCAACTGCAAAGTCCTTTATGTCCATATCTATTTTAAACGTGCCTTCAGAACTAATGTAATAATAATCATCATTCTTCAAGTCTTTTTTGACTATACCACTTTGGTTGATTAACCTGTTGCTTGTATCAGTTCTTTCCAAGTTTTTCATAGGGGTTGAGAACAGTGTTCCCTCAGGTGTTCCCCATTGCGGTCCTGCAACTGCCTTTCCCTCTTTAATAATATTTTCAGGATCAAGATACTTTTTCCATTGAGCCAGATCCTGGTCAATGCCACTAATCACTGCATCCTTTTTAATTTTAATTATTTTCATATTGTCTTCATAGTCTTTGTAATCAGGGATACCATCGTCATATGCACCTTTGCTAGTTTTTGCTTCTATCGGCAAATCAATTTTTTTACCATCTTTCATGCTCTGTTTCATGTCATCAACTATTTTTTGTTCACTTACGGCTTCTCTGGCTTTAATATCGGCTTCATCGCTCTGCTTCGTCCATTTTATCCATAATGCTTGATCGTCCCTGGCATACATAGTTTCAACATACTTCTTCTGAGCACTTAATCTGTCAATTATGTTTTGTGCATACATTTTTGCATCCTGTGGTCTGTTCTCAATCATTGCTCTGACAACGTTTATTCTGTCAATGTCTTTAGACTCGGTTGGTACAAATATGTCTTCCTTCCTGCCGCTGCCACCAGAAACTTGTTCTCTTATTGGATCCTTTATAGGTTGGTTTTTTGCTGATTCAGGATTTGCTGGATCGTCAATGTTTCTAGAACCAAAACGTCTATCTCCTGTATATGCATCTTTCAAAGGTTCAAACTGGTCTCTCAACTCTTGAATCATTTTGTCTAACTTTCCTGATCCAAACTGTGAAAACTTGAACACTTTTTTGTCTCCACCAATGCCTCCGCCAAGCATGTTAACAGCAGGTTCTTTAGTACTTGTATCCTCTATAAATCCAGCAAGTTTCATAAGTTTCAAGTCTTTTTCATCTGTAAATGCGCTGACAGTTACAAGTGTGTCAATACCCTCACCTGTTCGTATTCCGTCTCTTGCCTGATAGATAGTAATTATGTCTTCCTGCTGATTTGCCTTCCATGGCATCAATGTTCTGTACCTGCCAAGCGGTGTGTTAATCTTCTTCAGACCAATCTGCTTCCAAAGTGAAGGACGGCTTACATACCTGTCGCCACCAAATGCCTTTATTGCATCCTTACGATCCATCTTGTTTATCCAAAAGTCCATACTCATTTCTGTTCCCTCACCTATTGTTCCGTGTATGATTCCCATTGTCTTCCTAATATTAACAGAAGGTCTCACTGCAACATTTATTGCCATTGACTCCATGGATTTTCCAAGTTCCGGAAACTCTTTTGCAAGTTCCTCAAAGTCATAACGAAAAAGTGTAGGTTCTGTTAGTTCTGATTTTTTACCTTCTCTAGTATATCCTCCGAACTTTGTTTTTGAAGTCGTGACAATTGGGGGGCCTGCTGAAAAATTGAGTCCTTCAAACGAAGTCTTTTTACTTGATTCCAGTTTTTCTATCTTTAATTCATTTTCTTTGATTTGCTGTTCTGGAGACATAGACTTGATTGCTGATGGATCATCTTTCATCTGTTCTGAATTTTTTCCTGCAATCTTCAAAGCTACATTCTCATTTTTAATCATTACTATCTCTTCATCTATTCTTTTTACCAAGTCTTCCTGTGCTGCTTTGGTAATGGTATGTGTTGTTGGTATTACTCTGGATATGAGTTGTGCTGTTTTGTCAAGTTTTAGTTTTGCCTGTTCAATTCCAAGAATTGTGTTTACGGTGTTTCCAACAAGTTCTCTCTCAAGTTTTATTCTTCCAAACACACCCTCATATTCACCTGCATCAACTCTTTTGTGAAATATTTCCTTTGCCTGTTTTATGGTTCCTTTTTCTATGTTTGGCATTTCCTTTGCAGCAGTCTCAGAAGCTTGTTCTGCAAATGCCACTGGCATAGGATTAAAATCAAGTTTTGGAATTTTATCACCCAACGTTGAACCTTCCTGATTAAAGAAACTGTCTATTCTTTTGGAAACATCATCAGGTGCACCTGCAATGGTTCTTCCTATTTTTTGTATGATACTGGCTTCACTTGTATCTTGAAGCACTTTAACTGATTCTGCAACATACTTATTTTTATATTTTTTGGTCTGTGGAAGCAAGTCATTGACAACCATTGTGTTTAATTCATTTACAAGATTGCTTTTACCAACTACGTTACCTTTATCATCAACTGCATCTGCAGGCGTATCTTTAATTTTGTTAATCAAGTTCTTAAATTTATCCAGTTCATCTGATGCTTGGTTTGTGGCTCTTATTTTTTCCTCTGCCATGTCCTCTAAAATACCGGTAACTTGTTTTTTATCAATTGCCTCCCTATTAATCTTTGTACTCTGACCGTATCCTTTTTTCAACTGTTTCACTGCATTGTTTATTGTTTTTGTTGGTATTGGCTTGCCTGTTTTGATATGAGACTTGACCGCCTTCTCTAATGAGTCCATTGCTCTTTCAACCTTGTATCCTTGTGCGACCACCCTTGCACCTGAAACACCTTTCACTGAACCAGTCATCACACCGCCTGCAGTCTTTGCTGCTATTGTTGCTGCTGCCTTTACCTGTCCTCCGCCTATAATGAAGTATGGTATTTCGCCCAGTGCTGAGCCTATGTAGTATGCCCTGGTTGCATCATTAGTATTGAACCTGTCCTGTGATGTCTGCCATTCATCTGCTGCTATCTCACCTGCCAAAGGACTCTGTATGACTGCTCCGACATTTCCAAAGAATCCGCCCATGCCGTCAACGAATGAACGCGTCTCCGGCCTGTAGTCAGGTCCGGAACCCTTCTGCATGAACTCAGGCAATACATCCCAGTCAGCCTTTAGTTCTTCCGGCCAGTACCAGTTGGACTGTGTAACAACACCCGATTCAACCATACGCTCATCTACAAACGGTCTGATCAAAGGATTGATAAGCAAGTCAAGGCCACTTTCCCTGGTTCTCTGATTCTGTGATGCAACGCCATATATGACATCCTTTCCCATTCCTAAGAACTGGTCGGTAGGAACAGTAGTACCATAAACTCCTGCTTCAGCAACATTCATCTTGGATATTTCTGACAGGTCCATGCGGCCATCATCATCTACCTTTATTCCACGTCCCAAAAAGTCAGATGATACAGGTCCTCCATCCGCACCCTTCAAGTCACCTGACGGTGTTCCTGAAGATGCAGCCAATGTTGACACTGCAGGTACGAGGCCAGATAAACCTGCTGCTGCGATTGAATCAGATGCAGGAACTACTATACTGTCATTCTTTCTAAGTGGTTCTACTTTAGTTGGAACAATCTTAATTGTTCCTCTTGCTCCTGCAACTGTAGTTGCTGCGGCTGCTGCGGCTGCCGGTACTGCTGCTGCAGGTGCTGCTGCTTGAACTGCTGCTGTTTTATTTATCTCTTCATTTTCTGATATTATTTCTTTTGCTTGTGCTTCTGTGGTGTAGCGTGTTATACGTTTAATTTTTTTAGGTGCACTTGCAGGTTTAGCCTGAGATGATGCTGTGTCTGTTGCTGCTTTCTTGATAAGTTTTCTTCGATTGATATCACTTGTTCCTACCCTGTTTCTCATATCAGAAACCTCCTGTAAGTTTTTTGTAGTACCTTGCTATCTTTGGATCTACAGTTACATCACCAGCATTGAATCTAGGATCCCACAACGTTCCCATCTTGTTTGAGTTTGTGCCAACCCTTCTTATAGGACTGAGTGCAGGTACTGATTTATTGTCAATTTGATATTCTTTGTTTCCGCTGAAAGGATTTGAAGGAGTTATTCCCTGGAATGATTTTTTTGCACGTTTGATAGGGTTGTCACCCTTTATCATTGTATATGTATTCTCGGCAAATTTTATTTCTTGCTTAAGATAATTATACTGCTTTACCAGCCTTTTGCGCTGCGTGATAAGCGGAACTGCAACAGAGTCCTTCATAAGATCCAACTCAGTAGGTGTTCTCTTGTTCTTTGATACAAAATTTGCAACTGCCCTTGTTAGACTCTGATCAATCTTTTTGATCTTGGACACTATCTCTGACATCTTTGTCTTTCTTACGTCTGATTTTTTTGGCTTGACAAATGGATTTCTTTCTGTTACCCTGTAACGTTTCATTGCTGCCATTATAAAACCAGTCCTCCGAGACTCATATTGCCACCCTTTGTTCTCTTTACATTTGCAGTTGTTCTTCTGCTAAACTGTTTGGATTTAGTGTAACCCCATAGTCTTCCTCTTCCAGGAGTTACTCTTCTGGTAGACGTATTCATGTTTGCTCGAAGCAATTCTTTTTGTGCATCACGTCTTTCTTGCTTAATTTCAGATATGTCTTTTTTAATTACATCCTTTGTTAGTCCATATCGTTTGTGCTGGATTTGTAGTTTTGTAAGATTGTTTTTTTCGTCAAACAGTTCCTGTGATGATTTTTCAAGCTTCTTACTGAACTCAAGATCTACTTCCATGTACTTGTTTTCTTTTTCAAGTCTGTGTGCTTCACTGACTTTTGCATCAACCTCAGGACCGTAACTGTCATGTATTTTCTGTAACCTTTTTACTTTTTCTTTCTGTGCTTTTATTTTTTCTCCATGTCTAATGTAATTCTGTTCATATACTTTATTCTCTTTTTGTAATGCAGTCATAAGCTTGGCGAGGTCCTGAATTTCACCCATGTCTCCGTCTCTTCTGATACCGCCTCTTTCTCCAAACAATATTGCTTCCTGTGATGATCTTGCATCAAGAGGTATTATTGTGGAACTGCCTTCATTAAACTGAGGTATGTAGTGCGATTCAGGATTAGGTTCATCCTTGTATGTTGCTGCGTAATATTCAGTCATTTCACTTTCCCATGCTTTTATAGAACCACCTATATATTTATGTGCCTGAGTCCATGCATCATATTTGTCCATGATACCCTTTTTACTTTGCAATTCAGCCTGCGTTTTGTATACCTTAGGATCACCTCTCATAATAATATCATACTCATTTTTATGTACTTCTGATAGATCAATATTGCCTGACTGCCATGCGTCATACCATGTTGACTGAGGTGAATAATGTCTTCCTGATCCATCAAGCCTTTGTTCCGATTTGTCTATAAGTATCTTTGAATCAAATGTTTCTTGTGTGTCTGATCCCGGTGCAAGGCCGCCAGTACGAAATTGTTTAGTAAGATCCTGTGGTGACATGGATGTTGTCATTGAACCTGTAATTATATCCATGCCGGTCAATTCTTCTAATTCTCTTTTGGCAATCATTGGGTCATTGACATCACTTATATAAGCATTTCTGTCTTTGTGGCTTGCTAAGATAATGTTTGATCCAAGCTGATGTCTTGCAGAATCAAGACCCTTAAGTTTCTTCGATTCTGCAGCAACCATTTTTTCAAGTTGATTTTTTACACCTTGTATTGAACTGACTGCTGGAGATGAACCAGGTTCACCATCTATCACGACTGAAGGCACAAGTGAGTTTATTTTTGCCATTGACAATTCAAAACTGCCTGGTCTGTTCTTGTTTCTTTTCAGATATTCTAACTGAGAAAGTGCTTTTCCCATATCACCCAGTTTTTCTTTTGATTCATCAGAATCATACTTTAATTTTCTCTGAAATATAAAATTCATATCTGAATCATTTTTATTTGTTGCTGTTAAAAGTTGTGCGCGTGACTCGTCTGATATTCTTCCTTCATCATATGCCTTGTTAAATACAGTATTAGCACCTGCAGTGTCAATCATGTTTTGTGTATTTGCTGATTGTGTGTTTATTAATTGTATTTGAGTTTGTTTTTTGTCTATCTGTTCCTTTAAATTTATAATCTCTTTCTGTGTCGGTGTCAACTCGCTTGCAAATGCCTCTGGCATTCCAAACGAGACATTTATCACTGATGTTGCATCCCATATACCTGAAGCAAACTTTGCCTCCTGTTGCTTTGGTGTTAGTTTTATGTTCTGCTGTGCTAAAATTTTTGCCTTCTCTTCACTTATTGCCTTTTGTTCTTTCTTTTCAAGTTGTTTTTTAAGTTTGTCAAGTTCTGAGTTTGCCACTCGTTCATTTACACTAAGCTGCCATCTTTTAAATGCAGCGTCTTGGTCAACCAATTTTTCAGCAAGCAGTCCTCTGAACTCGTTCTGTTTTTTGACAGGTAAATCATAAAAACCTTCATAGTCAACCTGATTCCCCTTTGTAAACGAATCCATCTGATCAGCACTGTTGAATGCTGATTTTGCAGGTTTTTTTGCATCAGTTCCGTATTTTGAATCTGATGTTAATCCAAAATTAGACAGATATGTGTCTTGTTGCTTGTCATGATATGCCTGTCTTATGTCGTCCTTTTGCTCTTTTGTGGTTGCTACTTCTAATGCACTTGCTAATGCACCCATGTCTAGATAACCCTGGTTTGCAAAATTGCTTACACCATCTATTCTTGAAGCACTGGCATTGTAACCTGCATCACCAGGATCTTTAAAAGTCCAACTTTTGCCACCGTCATCAGACTTTGCCTGGCCGGCTGAAATAAATTGACCTGATACCTTGTCCACTTTAATTTTGCTTGATGTACCAAGAACTGATCCACCCTTGTTTCTGGAACTTCCTACTGTACTTGGATCGAATGCAACGATTTTGGCAACCGCTGCCTTTGCATTTGCTATTCCAAACATTTCAGCATTAATTGCTTTTCCCCTATATTCTTCAAGTAAACCTTGATACGATGAAATAGGTCTGTAATTTGTTGCAACATGCCATTGGTTCCTTGAACGGTGACCGAAGGTGTTATGTCTGGCCCTGTTGTGATAATCCCATTCTGAAACAAATGCAAATCCTGTTTTATATACATCTGTACCGCCTCTTCTTCCACCACCCAGATAAACGGTTTTAGTTTCAGGGATTGGACCCATTTTTAATAATTTATTGTAATCTCTAATATATCCTTCCTGGTATACAAGTTCTTGACGTATTTTACCAGAAGCCGCATCATGTCTTGATCTTCGCCTTCTTACTCTTGCACTCCTACCTGCCATGACTATTCGTGAGTTATCTTGTATTTAAAATTAAAAATAAAACTAGATAAAGAAATGTTTATTTGTGACTATTTATACTTTTTTGCAGTTTCTTCACTAGCGAATTTGTATACCAGGCCTGATTTAGCTTTACCAATTAATTGGAATCTACCATTAACTTTTTTGACCTTGATATCTTTTGCATCCACTTTTACTTTTTTACGAGTACGGACATCATAAAAGGTTTCTGTTCCCATGTCTAGGTTCAGATTAACCGTATATATAAACTTTTATTTTATCCTCTGACCGTGGTTATGTGGTCTAAAATGATCTCCATAATCTCTTTTTTGTTTGGATGTTCAACCCAGAGAACCAGATCCTTGAGTGGTATATGATATTTTCTGTCTTTAAAGACTGTTTCCACCCATACTGTTTCCTTGTATGGCATTGTTCTGTACTCATCCATTACATCCTCATGCAACAATACAGCATGTTCCAGTACCTGTTTTGTATGCCTGTGATGAACCTTGTGCTGTACTCTCTTTCTGCAACATATACAGAATGTCTTGCTTGTAAATACCCAGGCGCCACAAGTCTCACACCAGCCCTTGACATAAGGTGTGCCTTCGGTTCTTGTTCTTTCAGAGATATGGGCGTGTTTACAAAAACCATCGGTCTCTATCGGCCGACTGCGTTCTGTTTCACGATTATCCAAATGGACTTTGTCCGCCACCGTCTCCTCCGCCAAATCCTCCACCCTTCTTGGCCATCTTGGCTTCTGTGGTGTGTTTGATTCTGGTTTCTGTTAGTACATTCAACATTCTTCCATCTATAGAAGTTGTTGCAATTAATGTGTTACGATGTAATTTGTGGAATTTTTCTAATGTTCTACGTCTGACATCATTTACAACATCAAATAATATTGTAAAATGTTCTAATTGATATACGACATGTGGCAATGCTTTGTTGCCAAACAGTGTTCTGTATAAAAAGTCATCATGATCCCTGGCCTCACTTATGAGTTGTATAGTTCTGTCTGGACTGACTGGTCGTCCACCTGGATCGTCATACGACATGAATAATCATCAATATACTAGTATATAAAATTAACATTTAATGTGTTCCTATGTAGGTGACCCACCATATGTAATTCTGCTTATTATCATCTGGTAGAATGCTATTCCCATTGAGACCACCAATAATGTTATACCTATAACCCTTGCAGTCTCAAATTCTGGCGAACCTTCAGTGCTTCCTGTTGTTGTTTCCAAGAATGCCATATAGCTTGCTGACATTGCAATGCCTATAATTCCTACAAGTTGTGGTGATTCTGATCTTAACCATACAATTCCAATTATAAATGCCCAGAATATGACCATTGCAAGTCCTGCAAACACTGCATCATAAGGCATAAGCATTGTTCCTAACGGGTCTGATGTGAATTTACATGAACCTAGTTCCCAACAAAAGCATTCCCTGCCCATTTTTTCTGAACATTCTGTCTCTGACAGCATTGATCCTGGCAGGTGATCAGCAAATGATATGTCAATGAATGGTAAAAAAGCGAGAAGTGTTAATGTTAAAATCAGACTTTTCATAGTTTTTCTACTACGTACCCTATATATGAAATTTCTTTTTATGGTAAGCCTTGTCCAGGCATAGGCTGAATCTTTGGAATTATGCTTACAGGTTCTACACCTTCCCTTACATCTATGTTAATTATGAAACTGATGGATCCTGTATTGTCACTTGAGTCAGTTGCAGTACATTTAACCTCATGTGATCCTGGTGCAAGTACCTTGTTTCTGCTTGGCACACACTCTGCAACAAGTCCTTCATCTACATTGTCCTCTACAATTACGTTAAACTTTGGCTTCATACCGTTTGTATTGTCTGCCTCAAACGTGCGTACTTCTGGTGCTGTCAATAATGGTGGTATAAAGTCTACCATTGGCATTGGTTCTACTCCTTGCTCCAATGCAGGCTCTACTGGAACACCAAGATATGTCTGGACAGCGGACTCGGTATCTTCCTGTTGAACTCCCAAGAATGTATTTGTCTTGGATGGATCGTCACTCTGTGTGACACCAAGGAATGTGTTTTCCTCAAACTGAGGTGCTGTTCCGCCTGCATCCAGATAGTCTTGATACTCGTCAATGCTTAAGCCTGCAACATACCTTCTGTCTTTTTCCTCCTTCAGACCATTATCTATCTCCCACTGCTCGTACTCCTCTGGAGTCATGACAAACACGTCTGGTTTTCCAGACACCCTGTCAGCGACTGCGTCAATTACTGGAGGTGCATTGGACATCACGACTGCAATGCCCATGATGCCTCCAAATATTAGAATTACTGGAATTGCCTTCTTCATTGGATCTGAAAGACTCTTAGCTACTGCTTCCTTTGTCAGATGAAGTTCCTTCATCGTCGTGTAGCATACGCTTGGAGAGTCCGCTTGAAATTGAACTAACTTTTTTTCCGAAGAGATTGAAACGCTTCTTGGTATTTTTGGTTTTTTTTTGAGATTTTCATCTGTGTTCTTTCCGTTTGCTGGTATTGGCTTGATGAAACTGTCTATCTTGTCCCATCTTTTTTTCTTGATCATTGTCTTCATAACCTTGTATGGTTCTTTTTTCATTGGTGGCCTTATCTCGTCACGTTCGTTTGATACTATAAAGAAACATAACATCTGTTTTTTTATAAAATATACATTGTCCTTGTCGATCTCAAATACTCCGTACTGTGTGTAGGCCTTTGCATCATTTACATACATTGGAACGATGTCAATTCGCTGGTATGCTATCTGTACGAATGCAAATCCTGTCCTGTTCATTCCCATGCCAAGAAGATGCGGACTGTATTTTGGTATCGGTCTTGACTGTGTGTGAACATTAATCATCATGTCTGTCTTGCTTGTTTCATCGTCAGTTGCATGGTCTTGCAGGAATCTTTTTGTCTGCGGTGACATGTCTTTTGATATGTCAGTTGGTATATTAAGTGTCGATACATCTATACTTGGGTCCTGTCCGACTGTAGACATGAACCTTTCCTTGTTAAACAATTCTGACTCTCCCTCGTTTTTCATAACCTCGTCTATCTCACTTATTGATGAAAGGCTTAGCGGTTTGGAGTTTGAAAAATTATAAAAATATACGCCTGTTTTTTTGTAACGATACTCATATTCGTCATCAAGTTCATAGGTCTGGCCGTCCTTTGTTGTAAAATATTTTGAATTATACTTGTTTATTTTTATAAAACTGACGTTACGATCACCCATTTTGATTATAGCAATTGGTTTTTTTGACAGTTTCATTTCAAATAAAGGAACAACCATACGATAAATTTGAGTAATCAGGGGTATATAAAATTAAAATATTTCTATGTATACCTCTTACCCAGGAATATTCCTAGTATTGCTGATATTATAAGCAATGCCCATGTTGCTGCATTGAGTGCATCAGAACCAAAGTCAAGGTATCCTAGGTATGCCATTATTCCCAATGTAATTACTATGAATAATGCTCCCATTGGTGCACTTCTTCCTGTAAATATACCGGCCATGGCAATTACAAATATGAATACCATGTTAACTCCGAATAGATTGCCCATTGGCTCAATGCCTAATTGTCTGGTTGACTCTGGTGATTTGAATGACTTGAATGTCTTCTCACTTGGTACACCTTTTGGTACACTGTTCTGTATACCGTTTGATGAATCATCATCCAAGTCAGTAGAGTCACACATTATGTCGTTTGGATCACATACTAAAGCAATTGTTCCGTCTGAATTTATAGTATATTCAAACTGTGGGTTTACTATTATTGATCCATAATAGTCTGTCTCCGGATCAACATCTATTGTTTCAGTGATTGCTGAACTGGTTGCAGTAAATGCCTTTATAATTGCTGGTTCATTTAGGTTCTGTGGCTGGTAAGATATGATTACATCTGCACCTACTGGCTGAACTGTAAATTCTAGAACTGATTCTTTGTATGATTCAGTACATATTGCAGCAGCTTGTGACAATGGGTTTGATGGTGCTTGCCAGTTACCTCCTGCATTACTACATTCTGTTGGTGAACTGTATATGTTTCTGTCCTCACTGAATGATATGTCTCCAGTAAACGGTGCCGATGGTGTCAATGTCTCGGCATTGCTTTGAATTACATATCCTGTGTCAAGTACAAGTGTCATTACAAATGAACTTGTCTGTGTCGGATAGTCAATCATTGATGGCAATGATGCACCGCTTG
>Ga0315316_10002284_pt1 | contig 13745 bp, 9 predicted proteins | sample M160m3416metaG_FD_203702 | JGI IMG/M metagenome (GOLD analysis project Ga0315316, IMG submission 203702) | Ammonia-oxidizing marine archaeal communities from Monterey Bay, California, United States - M1 60m 3416 | ecosystem: Environmental > Aquatic > Marine > Intertidal zone | place: USA...
TGGAAGAGAACCGGAGTGAACCATTTTTTCTTTATCTTCCCCACACAATGCTGCACGTACCCTTGGGAGTCAGCGAGGCTTTTCGAGGAAGTTCGCAGTGGGGCGAGTATGGTGATGCGATTCAAGAACTCGATCACAATGTGGGGCGTCTGTTTGACACTTTGAAGCGATTGGGAATTGAAGACAATACGATCGTGATTTATGCATCCGACAATGGCAGAGGCCCAGGACGTACACCCCAGCAGAAAATTCGTGGTCGTAAGCTTTCTACTTACGAAGGTGGATTACGTGTGCCTGCCATCGCTTGGGGGCCTGGCGTGGGATTGCAAACAGGCTCGCAGTCATCGGAGATCGTGAGGGCAATGGATTGGTATCCCACATTGGCAACGTTGGCAGGCATTGAAGTTCCAAAAGGAAGAGTCATTGATGGGCGAGACATCGCTCCCTTGCTCAAGGGGGAATTCGAGTTCGTGCCTGCTCCTGGACTCAGAAAGTCGCTCAATGCGACGGTGCCACTACGACGTCGATGGGATCCCCCCGAAGAATGGGCTCCGATTATCAAACGACATGAATACAATGACGCTTTCTTTTACCACGGTAGCCATGGCGCACTCGCCGCAGTCCGTTGGCGAAATTTTAAGCTGCAATTGAATCCCTCTCTACAGCTTTATGATCTGTCCAAGGATCCTGGCGAATCAACATTGGTTCGTAATCGGGATGTGTCGCGTAAACTGCGTGGCATGGCAATCATGTTCCAAGATGAGATGCGTCGCGATGCCCGAAACGCAGGTGAGTCTGCTCCTGAAGCGAATGCGAATGGACGGACCACGATTGCTCCCAAGGTTTTGGCAGGCTTGGATTCGAAACTGAACGTGACCTATGCGCGTTATGGTGAGCGAACTCTTGAAATGGACATCTACCGACCACAAGGTGAATGGGGCCCGCTACCTGCGGTCGTTTGTATTCACGGTGGTGGATGGGCAAAGGGTAGTCGCGTTAATCACGAACAAGTGGCGCAGGCGATTGCAGCTCGTGGTTACGTGGCAGCAACGATCTCGTATCGCCTCAGCGGCGAAGCACCGTTTCCGGCGCAAATCCAGGATTGCAAAGCTGCGGTGAGGTTTCTCAGGGCTAATGCAAAGCAATATGGGATCAATGCTGACCAGATTGGTGCGATGGGTTTGTCGGCAGGTGGCCACTTGGTTGCTCTGTTAGCTACTTCTGACGGGGTCCAAGAACTTGAGGGCAACGGTGGCCACGCGGGGTTCAGTAGCGCGATCCAGGCAGCAATGCCGATGGGGGCTCAGACTGATTTACTCTCCCAGCGAACACGAGATATCTCTGCCAGCGAGGATCGCGGTGGCATTTGGCGAAAGTTTCTGAGTGGAACTCAGAGTGATCAACTCGCGACCTACAAGCTGGCTTCACCGTTGGCTCATCTCGATCAAGCTGACCCGCCATGCTGGTTCATCGCGGGTGAAAAAGATGACCTCAGTACCCATGCCGATTCATTTCGGCAGCATGCAGATAAGTTGGGCGTGTCGACGGGGCTGACGATTGTGAAGGACGCACCACATGGCTTTCTAAATCAACAACAGTGGTTTAACGAAATGTTGGAAACAGCAGATGGGTTTTTCAGCCAGCATATTGGCCAGGGAGAGCCGTCGGTTGACTGATTTTTTCATTGCTGAACAGCTGCATTGGGCGGTGGAGTCTTGGCTGTGTCGAACGTTGCCTGTCGAACGTTGGCAGCACGATTGACTGTGTGCGGCGGTACGATAAAACGCATCTGGTGTATGCCTGCAAAAGGCACAACGACAAGTCGATTCTATTTTGCTTGTTGTCGTTTGATATTCAAAGGTGTGAACAACAGGGCCGTTCTAAGATGAGTGTCGGTTTCAGCTACCCAATCCCTGTGCTGCTTGGGCTGTGTGTGATTAGCGCGATCGCTTGCGTTTTTATGTTGCAACGTTATGCAAAGAGTTTTGATCAGGGTAGCCTGGAGGAGCGTTGTTCCGGGTCGAGTGAATCAGGCAGGAATCCGTATCAACCACCATCAGAATTAGAGCTGCAAGAGCAATTCCATGGTTTAGAAATTGGGCAGGTCAAGGACAGGCAGCTCAAAGTTCGAGTTGCGTTGCCCTCGATCTGTGTTCTTGCTGCGATCGCGGTTGGGGTGGGGGCGTGTTTGTGTAGGCCGATCGGGAACGTTGGAAGTGTTCATTACGAGATGATCGTAGCACTGTTCATTCTAGTCAGTTTGGCTTTGCTTCTCGTCTATCTGAATCATCCCACGCGACATGCGTTCCCACATTTGTTTTTTCAATTAGAAAGTTTTTCTTTATGGTTAGCGTTTGCCTTGGGTTGGACTTTGGCTAACCGCGGAGTTTGGGATGACCTCATCGTTTTTACGGTTTTTGCATTGGCTTGTAGCGCGGCTGTCGGGAGTGTTCTTTTAGTGGGGCTTGGACGTCTAAGCCGCTCTTTTTCGACGAGCTAGGCGAATGGCTGCTGGTAGCGAACGGGTGAAGCCTGGTGGCTGACGTGGTAACACTCAGGTTGGCTGGTGGTTCAGTTGGCTGGTGGTTCAGTTGGCTGGTGGTTCAGTTGACTGGTGGTTCAGTTGACTGGTGGTCCGGTTGACTGGTGGTCCGGCATTGATTTGTGACGACTGGATTTGCCGCGTCTTTGCGATGTCCTCGGGCGTCTTGTGCCTCGGTGAGGGCGGATGCTGATGATCAAGCACGAAGACGGTGTCAAACCATCCCTAGGAACCAAGCCCAAGCAGATAGTTGAGGCAGCCATTGTTCAAGAATGAGGTTGTTTATGGGTGAGGTACCCTTGGCCTGATCGTAGGTTCGTTGGTCCACCGATTCGACGGTCGGTTCCGCAGTAATCGTTTTCGCTTTTTCTTTGTGAGTACGGTTGGATGATTCCCTGTGAACCAACGGAGACATTGTTCGTTTGCTGAAGGAGCCCGGCGGAGGGCTGTTGGCTGTGAACGATGGTCAACGCAGCAATGCGAGTCTGCCAATACCAAAAGGTTCATTGGTTGAGTTGTCGCAGCGTACCGCCGTAATTTTCATCATCGGTTCCGATGAATATCTGACGGCGATCACTGTCGTTTTCATTGCGAACAGCTATCGATTCGATTTTGAATCCATTGACCAATGCCTGTTCGGTAGGTTGGGAGTAAAGTTCGACGGTGGGCTTCTTGTTTTCTAGTTTTATCTTGCCAATTTCGTAAACGCCGGATGAATAGGGGCCGTTATCTGGATTTGGCAAACCGGCTGATTCAGCATCGAACGCGGATACGCTATAGATCGTCCCCTGTTGGTCAATATCAAGACCAACCATGACTCGATTGAATCGGTCCGTGTCAGGAGACTTGAAGGTGATGCGATCGATGTGTTTGGCAAATTTCATGGTGTCAGGATTCAGTGCAATCCACGACAATTCTGTTGATGGTTTGTTGTCTGCACGTTCGGCGAAGACAAAGACGAAGGTGTTGCCAAGTTTCGCGACAGCAGTGGCTTCAACGTTTGTGATTTTCACCGGCCATTGGGTTTGACTGACAATTTTTAGTTGCCCATTCTTCAACTTCGCCTTGAATATCCGCTGAACAGCCGGGTCGTGCATGCTGTCGCCACTTTCGACCAAAAGGTATTCATTTGACCCCGGGATTTTGGCAATGCTCTCGAGATCGTTGGGAGTGGCTCCGTTGAAAGTCAAATTACGATCCGTGTGGGCGATTCCGCTCAGGTCCTTCGGCAGATCTAGCTGTGCAATTCGGGGTTTGAGCATCTCTGCAGCATCTGTTTTGGCATCGTGCACAGCGATGAAGTTATCTCCGTCCACCCATGCCAAACCGCTCAAATCAGCCAGTTGCGCCGCTTGGGTTCTCTGTTGTCCAAAGCAACTCGGTAGAACGCTCACCTGGTGAAGAAGGATGGTTGAGAAAACGATCAGCAGGGTTGCTGTTTTTCGTATATTCATTGCTGTTTGTTCTAGTTGGGACCGGGCCAATGAGGGGGTGATAAGCGAACCTCATCTTCTGTCAGACAATACGGAAGAAGTTTCTCTTTCGAATGTGTTTGAGTGCACGGCAGTATACTCGCGTTTGCGAGACGTTGCTGCCGGAAGCGAGGCACATGGCTCTGCCGGTAGGCTGTGCTTGGTTTTCCACGCAGTGATATGGTGTTCCGAGCCGCCGTAGTGGTCACCGTAGGGATTGCCGTGCCTACCGGTGCATCGGACGCAGGTGGTGGCTTGAAGGGCTCAGGATCGATGAAACCTTCGGGGGTTTCCGCTGTGCAGTGGGAGCGGAATCATGCGCTGCATGATGAACATTGGATTAGGCAAAGACCGTGCTCACGCTGCTGCGACTGAGGGTTCAAGCAAAGCACTTGCGTCAAAGGACTGGTCCGCAGTTTCCATGAAAGTAACGGGGCGCTCACCGTAAAAAGAGGCCCAACCGGTGTAGGTGCTCGGTGGGCCGAACATCATATCGGTCTCTGCCAAAGCGTACATGTCTTCTGTGATATGTCCCGTCCCTTGGGTGACGTCAAGGCCGTCAAACACACCTGGGACGCAGTCCGCGTTGCTGCAGACCAGGAATTTGACGCGTTGGTTGGGAAGTTGGTCAACGATCCGCCGCATCATCGAGGCGTACTGTTCAAGCGAGTAAAAGTAACGGCCATCCATGAAGGTCGCATAATCGCCATGTCTGATGTGGATGCCAACGACGATGTCCGCTTCATTTCGTAATCTCCCGATCAAACGATCCACTGAACTCTGATTGGCTTTTGGCAGGGTAAAGTGTCGACGTACAACAGATGCATGTTTTTGAAATAGAGAATCACTGCGAAACAGCCAACCCGATACGAGCACGTGTCGCTTGCCACGCGCTGCCGAAGCAAATTCCTCTGCAGCCAGATCGCATGACTGTTCGCCACGAATGCGTATCACGCGGAATGGATAATTACGCAATCCTGTGACAGACAAAGCCTTGGTCCCAAACTGGATGGCTTTCGCAAACGCGTAGCGTTGCCACGTTGGCGGGGCAATGTTGCCTGTTGAGAAGTTTGGGTAACGACACCACAGATTTGATGCTGTCGCAGGGAAAAGATGGGCGTACTCCACAAAGCTTGGATTTGCCAATTCGACGCCGTATTCTTCCGCGGCAGCGATTAAGTGTCCGTAAAGAAATAGGCGATTGCCCAACTGGCCGTAATTTCGCGCTATAACGATCATCTCTTCCCTTCCCTGTAAAGCTTCTTTACCGGACTCTAGTGAGCCAGTTCCTTCGTTGGCAAGGTCGTTTGTGAATGGTGGCTATGACATGCGGTGGGCGCCGTAGCTGGCTATGGAGAAACAGGAGATGCTAGCAATGGGTAGAGGCGGGGGATGTGAAGGCAGGGGATGTAGAGGCAGGGGATGTAATGGCCTGTGCTGGCGTCTTGTGATACACGTGAGGTCATGGGGGGCCACTCAGGTGGGGCACAACCTAGGGGAGTTTGCGAAGAGCTTTTTCGTTCAGTCCAGTGAGGTATCAGAGCTACGGGCGCATGATGGCAGGGCTACGGACGCATGATGACGGGGCAGGTAAACCTTTCATCACAAATCCACCGAGAGTAGGAAGCGGTGGAGAACGTTCGTTGATTCAATCGTCAAAATACAAAAGGTCTTTAGCAGCGTGGGGAATGTGGTTTGTAAGTCATCTTGTCGCAGGGGGCGGCGATGACGAACTTGGCCAATGACTTATCTATCTCACAGCAAGCTGGGTAGTGGTTGGTTACCTGAAGCATGATGTCATCCACCACGCCATGTGCCAAATCTAGCTTTGGATGGAGAGAGGTTCCTGGCAGCATTTGCAATTTTCCGGTCGCATTTGCTGTGTTGCTTTTGAAAAGAACAGTTCTGGATGCCGCCATGCTGATCATTTTCGGTACACTTGGAGCATGCTCGACACCAACAGGTTGGCCCTGAAACGTTGCGTAAACGAGCATTTTGCTCGGGGATCATGGGGCCACCATCGTTTTGGAAGATGAGAATGCAGACGAACCGTTGCCCCAGTGACGCAGAGTGGCTGTCTCTGCACAGCAGTTTGATACGCGACAGTGTCCGCAGTGCGATAGCCGAGCATGTTGATGGTTGCGAATACTGTCAGTCCAAGCTTACAGAACTAGAGTTGGACGCAGATGAAAAGCCTGCTTTGGTTGATGATGTTACTCGTATTTGGCAGAACACTAGTCCTCAGCAGCGTGGTTTGGGAGATTGCGAAACCCGTCATGAATCAACTGGGGCAGACGAGTCTGCCGATCAAGGTAGCTTTGAAGTGGATTCAATGAGTGAATCGTTGCATGAAGCGACGGTACACCAGACCATTGCAGGCAATGTGGGGGTGAATCTCCGTGAGGAACAGTCACGTCGTTCAAGTCCGGTTCCCCTTTCTGATTCAGATGAGATTCCGGAACTCGAAAGTGGGAGTCGGTATCGTGTTTCAGGTGAGATTGCACGCGGGGCGATGGGAGCGGTCTTGCGCGGTCGCGACACAGATCTAGGCCGAGATCTCGCAATTAAGGTTTTGTTGGATTGTCATAAAGATAAACCGCGTGTCGTTCAGCGATTTATCGAAGAGGCACAGATTGCAGGTCAGTTGCAGCATCCGGGGCTTGCTCCCGTCTATGAACTGGGGCAAGCGGCTGACAAGCGACCATTCTTCAGTATGAAGTTGATCAAGGGAAAACGCTTGCGACGTTACTTTCACAACGCAAGAATCCTCAGGAGGAGCTGGGGAAGTTCTTGGGGATCTTTGAGCAAATCTGCCAGACACTTGCTTATGCGCACAGTCGCGGTGTAATTCATCGGGATCTCAAACCAGCCAACATCATGGTCGGTGCTTTTGGCGAAGTTCAGGTCATGGATTGGGGGCTCGCAAAAGTTCTCGTCGTAAAGGATGACCGCGGTGACGGTGCAGCCAACAGGCAATCGGTGGATCAGAGTGTGATTGCAACTCGCCGAAGCGGTACTGAAGTGGAAGGTGAAGTGACGGCAGTCGACAGTAACCTTAATGCTCAGACGCTGATGGGGACCGTACTCGGAACGCCTTCGCACATGCCACCTGAACAAGCGTTGGGAGAAAACGATAATTTAAGTGAGCGGGCTGACGTATTTGGGCTCGGTGCCATTCTCGCTGAAATTTTGACAGGTGATCCTCCCTATGTCGGTACGTCAGGAACAGAAATTCTGCGTCTTGCAGCACGAGGCAAGGCGGGGCCATGTTTCGACCGACTCGACGCATCCGAAGCCGACACTGAGATTGTTGAACTTGCTAAGAGTTGTCTTGCACCGGAAACCGAAGATCGTCCGGGTGGTGGTGTTGAGCTTGCTGACCGAATGTCTGGTTATCTCGAGTCGGTACAGAATCGGCACACCGAACCAGAACTAATTACCCAACCCATTCCTTTATAAGCGTGTATCTGAAAATGGGGTCATTCCAGTACGACGCAGATCGCACGACGCAGATTTGTCGATGGTGGATGTGCTCGGGGCCTGTGCGGTATTTCTGAGTTGTTGTGCTCTAGGGCCGATTCATCACGTGGATAGTGATGTTTCGGAAAGCAACTGGGCCGTGGTCGCCTTGAAACATCAGTGGGCCTCCTGAAGGGCTTTCCTTGCCTGTGACGCCGGATGGGGTCGGACCATTCATTTCTACATTTTCGTGCAGTATCTGTCCGTTTAATTCGACTTTGATGAACTTTGCTTTTTCAGTGCGTGTGCCTGTGCTGTCGAAACGAGGAGCACGGAAGTCGATCACGTATTTATTCCAAGTGCCGGGTTCTGTCTGAGCATTGGTCCGTGGCGGTGCCGCTCCGTAAATCGCCCCCATGTCTCCGCCGTTCAGGTCCTGTTTTCCAAAGCTGTCGAACACCTGTACTTCGTATTCGCCCATCACATAAATGCCAGAATTTGAACCTTTGGGTACCATGACTTCCAGTTCGATTCGCACGTCAGAGTACTTTTGCAGCGTGAAGATATCCACGCCTCTGCCCTGTGTGTTGATCAACGCTTTGCCACCCTTGTTGGCAACGATTTGTTGTTTGTCTTGTTGCTTCAGGGCAGCCGTGCCGATTTGCCAGTGACTGCGGGATGTCGGTTCTTTCGTTGTCCAGTTCGAAAGGTCCTTTCCGTTTAGCGGAGCAATTTTTTCGTCTGCTGCTGCCAATATTGGGACTACGACGCAGACCAGGGTGATGACCGTTTGTTTTCGACATTGGAGCATGTGGGACTTTCTGTTGTTCGAGTGTCGGCGGGCCGTCTCAATATACCTGAGTTTTGTGCCAGTGTTCGTGTGCCGGTCATCGGGAGCGAGCGTTGTTGGTTCGTCACTTTGAGGTACAATTTAACGAACTAATAACAGATGCAGGTAGGTCATTAGGTCGGTGGCGCAAGCTATCTCACGCATGAAAATTCCACTACTGAGTTCTCTTCTGTATTTCATCTTTTGCGGATTTTCATTCGCTGAGCAGGTTGCGTTTGAGAAGCTCACCTTGACGGAAGAGTTTCACTCCGAAGGGATCGCAGTCGCTGACTTGGATAAAGATGGTCAGGCTGATGTTGTCTCTGGGCCCTATTGGTACCGAGGACCTGGTTTTCGCGAACGCCAGCGGTACGCAGCAGGAAACACTCTGTCGATCAAAGGTTACTCAAAACACTTTTTTACATGGACGTACGATTTTAACGAGGATGGTTTTGTCGATATCCTCGCCGTCGGAATGCCGGGTGATCCTGCCTTGTGGTTTCAGCATCCTGGAACTGACTTGGAGTCTGGGGCACATTGGGTTAAGCGTAAAGTTCATGATGATATCAGCAACGAATCACCCGAGTTCAGTGATATCAATGGTGATTCCATTCCTGAACTGGTTTGTATTCATCGTGGTGCTTACGGCTATATCAACCACGAGGTGAATGAACGGCAAGTGGAATTTTCATTCACGCCGGTCACACCAAACCTGAATTACGGACGGTTTACACATGGAATGGGAATCGGGGACATCGATGGTGATGGGAAACCTGATTTGTTGGAAACCAACGGATGGTGGCATCAGCAGTCGGTTGGTGAACTTTTTAAGTTCCACCCTTATCGTTTTGCACAGAGTGGCGGTGCCCAGATGTTTGCCTACGATTTTGATGGTGACGGCGACAATGATGTGATCAGTTCACAGAATGCACATGGGTTTGGATTGAAGTGGTTTGAGCATCGGAGCGATGGAGGCAAAATTGATTTTATTCCTCGGGTCATCATGTCAGACAAAACTGCTGACAATCCGCTGGGGCTCGCGGTTTCACAGATGCATGCTGTCGGACTCGTTGACATGGATGGTGATGGAATCAAAGACATCGTCACAGGAAAGCGATACTGGGCTCACGGTGGAAATGATCCGGGGGCTGAACAGTTGCCGATACTGTTCTGGCTAAAGACGATCCGCAACAAGGACAGGGTGATTTTTGAGCCACACCTGATCGATCTTCGTTCGGGAGTGGGAACTCAGATAACCGTTGCTGACATCAATCAGGATGGCAAGACGGATATTGTTACCGGGAACAAAATGGGTTCCTTCATCTTCTTGCAGAGTGAACGCGAAACGCCGTTGCAGAGGGATCCTCAAATGCTGCTTGCGGGGACAGGGCTTTTCAAAGAGAACATTCGGACAACTGAGCCATTGAATCCAGAAGAGCAGGCAAACACCTTCATTCTTCCACAGGGTTTTGAGATACAACTGGTTGCCTCTGAGCCAGAGATCGCCAAACCGATGAATATTGCGTTTGATGAGCGAGGGCGTTTGTGGGTGAGTAGTTCACTGGAATATCCGTTCGCCGCTGATGAAGGATCAAAACCGCGAGATGCAATCAAGATTCTTGAGGATGCCGATGGCGATGGGCATGCGGAAAGTGTCAAGACCTTTGCCGATGGCTTGAATATCCCGATGGGATTATTGCCGTACGGTGAAGGAGTTATTTGTTTCAGTATCCCTCATATTTGGTACCTGCGGGATACTGACGGCGATGACAAAGCAGACAAGCGAGAAGTTCTTTACGGGCCTTTTGATACGACCAACGATACGCACGGCATGTGTAACAGTTTTATGTTGGGAAACGATGGCTGGATCTATGCCTGTCATGGCTTCTCGAATCAGTCCGAAGTGTCAGGGGAAGATGGGCACACGATCAGGATGAACTCGGGAAATGTGTTCAGATTCAAGCCAGACGGTTCGCGGATTGAATTGGTTTCAAATGGCCAGGTCAACCCGTTTGGCATGACCATCGATTCACACGGTGACATCTTTACCGCTGACTGTCATACCAAACCGATCAATCTTGTGATGCCCGGTGGGCACCATGATAGTTTTGGTAAGCCCAGTGATGGGCTCGGATACATCCCAGAGGTGATGGATCACCTGCACAACTCGACCGGGATCGGTGGAATTGCTCTGGGTGAACACTCTGTGTTCCCGCCGGTCTATCAACGCAGCACCTTTGGTGGCAACGTCGTGACTGGGCGAATCAATCGAAATCAACTGATGTATCAGGGTTCCAGCATGCGTGCTCGCGAGGAATCTGATTTTCTGATCCCAAGTGATCCGTGGTTTCGACCGGTGCACCTGCTGTTTGGACCCGATGGCGCCCTTTATATTGCTGATTTTTACAACCGAATCATCGGACACTACGAAGTTGACCTTGATCATCCCGGGCGAGATCGAACACGCGGCCGAATTTGGAAGGTGGTTTTTACGGGGCATGAAGGTCGTCGCGATGTACCTGATCTACCGCAAGTGCAAGCCGGGGAGTTGCGGAATCTTGATGGCATGCTGCGGCGGTTGAAGGAGGCCAACCGTGTTCAGGCTCGCGTCATTGAAAAGCAGATGTTGGAATTCCTGAGGCAGGATGCCAATGGCGACGCACTGCTCGGGATCGCCTTGCAGAAACGTCGTCAGCTTGGAGGTGATGAGAATGCCAAGGCAGTGATCAGCGCGACGAATGTGCTTCGGATGCTGGGCAGGATCGACTTGAGTGATCGAGTTGTTAAGCAGCTCTACGCTTCAGTTGAGATGAATTGCCACCTTTTCCAAATGCTCGCCAATGACGGGATTGATAACATCGAACCTGATGAAGTGCGTGGCACGTTGCGATTGGGATTGGCGGCAGCATCACCAATGGTTCGGAGGTTTGCCGCCATGGCGGCTGCGAAACGAGCGGAGATTGATGTCACGCCCGAGTTGATCCAGCTACTCAATGAGGCAACCAGTATTTCGGATCCGTTTCTGGTTCATGCTTTGAAAATCGCCCTGCGCGAACAGTGTAAAAATAATTCAGACAGGTTTCTTCGCGTTGCACAACAGGTGAATGCACATGGTGTGTCTGCGTTTGCTGAAATCTGTCTCGCCGTGAAGACGCCGGCCGCAGCAGATTTTATCTTGCAAAAACTCGATCAGTTATCTGCTCAGGATTCGAAACAACTGGACAGCTTTTTGACCTTTGCAGCGACGCATGCTCAAGTTGGTTCAATTGATCGTATCGTTGAGACGTTGGAACGGGAGCACCGGAGCGATTCCGGTTTCCAGTTGAAAATACTTAATAGTCTGCGTCGTGGCGTTGAGTCCCGGAATCTTGAATTACCGGAATCGATGAAACGGCTGGCTTCGGAGATCGCTGGCAGATTGCTTGGGCTGCCCTCCGCAAAGTGGCACCTTGGCGATTCCGGTATCAAGAGCTCCAGCAAAGGAGACGCGGTGCCATTCACTATTCGCAGAATCTCTTGTGCAAGCGGTGAACAGAAACTGTTTATCGACACGCGATCACGAGGTGAATCGCTGACGGGAGTTCTTCAATCAGCTCCTTTTGTTCTGACTGATGAATTCAGTTTCTCGATTGCCGGTCATGATTCAACGGCCAGCAGCGATCACGAATTCAATTTGGTGCGATTGATATCAGTGACTGGTGAAGTTGTCCTCAAGATGGTCCGTGTTCCTGCCAATGACATTGCTCAGCCAGTGTCGATCGATACGAGGGATTTCCGAGGTAAGCAGGCTTACGTGGAAATTCGGGATCAATGCCCAGCCGACGCATTTGCTTGGATTGCGGTAGGCGACTTTCAGTCACACCCTGAGCTTAATCCGCTGCCCGGTTGGCACGTTAATTCTGAAAATGACGCGTTTCAATGGAGTTTTCATGAGCAGGAGTATCCTGCCGCAGTCAGCGCGGACGAAAATATTTTCGTCCTGACTGAAAGACGAGTTTCGAGTGACGGGCAGCAAAATACACCCCTGTGGAGCAGTATTGTCCGTGGAGAGTCCAAGACAGGTGTGTATAGAAGTGAGCCCTTTGCTCTTGATGCAAGTTTTAGTTTTTATTTAGCGGGCCATATTGGCGTGCCGGCGCAGCCGGCCAACGATGCGAATTATATTCAGTTGCGATTGGCTGATTCTGGCAAGGTTGTCCACAAGGCTTTCCCGCCACGCAATGACCAGGCATCGTTTTATGAATGGAACACTGCTGCTTGGAAAGGGAAAACCGCGTTTGTTGAAATCGTCGACCAGGATAACGCGGGCAGTTATGCCTGGTTGGCAGCGGGGCGTTTTTCAGTTCCAGAGTTGAATCCATCCGAGCAGTTGGGTGATCGCCAGCTCGCCTGTCAGGTGATTGATGATTTCGGGCTTCAGCGGTTGCATGAAGATGTGATGCGTCTGTTACGCTCTACCAAGAGCAACCAGCTCAGATCACGATTGTGTCAAACGCTGATTCAGTTGAATCGTGATTTGAAAGGTCGATCGATTTTTGACGTCGGCGCGAAGCTTGCAAGCACTTCAGGGATCCACGACGCTGCTGAAAATCGGTTGGTTAATGCGATCGTTGAGTTCGACAGGGAGTCAATGCAAGAGTTGATCATGAAGTCGATGCGAACAATGTCCATCGGGGAACAGGAAAGCATTGCTGATCTCCTGTCTGCGGACGCAGAAGGCACCAGATACTTGCTGCAACTTCTTGAAGCTGGCACTGTCTCAACTGCGGTACTTCGTAATGCAACTGTTTTGGCGAAGCTTCGTACGCACCAGCGAGGAGAGTTGAACTCCAAAATCGACCAGCTTGTTGCAAGAATGCCGGACACCAACCCGGAACTGGACAAGCTTATCATGCGTCGCAAGCAACTGCTGATGGCGTCAGATGGGAATGTTGAACAAGGACGAAAAGTGTTTGTGAAAAACTGTGCCAACTGCCATCAACTGGCTGGCCAGGGGGCACAGGTGGGGCCCAACCTCGATGGAATTGGAAATCGGGGCTTGGATCGTTTAGTGGACGATATTCTGTTACCAAACCAGAATGTGGACGCAGCTTTTCGTGCATCGTTGATTTCAACGATCGACGGGCGTCTTCTCAACGGATTTGTCAGAAAAACCGACTCGAAATCCCCGCAGGTCACGATAGTTGACAGTCAGGGGAAAGAGATTGTGATTCGTAAGGATCAGATTGAGGAGCAGAAAATGACCACTGTGTCTCCCATGCCAGCGAATTTTGTAGAAACAATATCGGAGCAACATTTCGTTGACCTACTGGGGTACCTGCTGGGGAACCGGAAGTAGGGGTAAGCCAATGGTGGAAACGAACATTGGGTTCTGCTCGTTGCCTGCGAACAAGAACCGGTAGTTGCCAGGTGCCTATCGAAAGCCTTGGCTGGCAACTGATGG
>Ga0315316_10002289_pt1 | contig 13720 bp, 17 predicted proteins | sample M160m3416metaG_FD_203702 | JGI IMG/M metagenome (GOLD analysis project Ga0315316, IMG submission 203702) | Ammonia-oxidizing marine archaeal communities from Monterey Bay, California, United States - M1 60m 3416 | ecosystem: Environmental > Aquatic > Marine > Intertidal zone | place: USA...
ACTGTTTTAATATCTCGCACAACACCTTCGTAGGATAAATCTATATATCCAACTATAGGCACTGAGAGGCCGATATCTACAACGATTTTCTCTTGGGTGTGTGTTGGTGTGCCTAACTGCCTAAAGTGCGGGAGAGCGACCCCTAGATAGCCAGAAACGGCTAACTGTTCTCTGTAAACCTTTTTATCATCATATTCGCCATTCTCGCTTGCTTCTGCATACAATCTTTCAAACTCCATAAGAGCAATTTTCTGTAGAGCTTCATCATTTGTATCTGGTTCTTCAAGAGCTTTACAGATAGCCCTATCAACAGCAATGCCTCGCCACATAGCGGGAGAGCCTGATCTATCTTGGTAGCCGGAAACTCTGAGTATCCACTTGGATGGTGAAGCAATGAATTCGTTGATTTGAGATGCGGAAATATGGTTAAGATTGTGCTGCTTAAATGGGTCATTCATAGGGTTGCCCGTCCTGTGTTAATGTGCAAACTATAGCACGATATGGGTTTATTTGCTAACAGTTTATGGTATGATGGCGTTATGAAACTTTCAGCTTGGCTTAAACAAAACGATCTGACGCAGAAAGATTTTTGTGAAAAAGCGCAAGAAAACTTTAGTGATGGAACATTCTCAGGACACGCCTTGTCTAAATGGTGTGCCGGAAAAAGAATACCCAGACCTAAAGAAATGTCTCAGATATCACTACTCACAAACGGGGATGTTCAGCCTAACGATTTCTACGGGTTGTAAATGTGAAATAAATTGCCCATAATGGGCTGATGAGTATAGAAGCCCTCAACTGGTGTAAAGATCAAGAATGCCCCACACCAACAAGTAAGCTCATCTTATTTGTGTTAGCCAATTACGCAGACCAAAATTTCTCTTGTTTTCCTTCTGAAGCACATCTAGCAAAAATTTGCGGAGTGTCAGATAGAAGCGTTCGTAGAAGTCTTTCCCAGCTAGCAAAGATGAATCTTCTTGATATTCATTTGAGGAAAGGCACAAGCAATAGGTATGTCTTGAGGGTGGACACCAGCGTCCAGAGTAGGGTGGACACCAGTGGCCGCACTGGTAGGCCACGAGCGTCCGCCTATACTAAACCTAAACATAAAATAAAAGTTAAAAGGAGATCGTTGAATGAGCTTGCGGGATAAATTACTAGAGGAATACAGGATTGATTTGAATGATCTGAAAGATGGTCAACAGAAAACAAAGTGTCCTGAATGCCAACCAAAACACAAACCATCAGACAATCCTCTTTCAGTTGAGGTAAACGATGATTCAGTTCTTTTAAAATGTCACCATTGCGGACTTGAGGGGGCAGTATTCTCAGATAATGGGAAAAGACCTCATCCCAAACCGCGACCAAAAAAAACGCCAGAGCCAATATCTTATTTAGCAAAGCCAAGTAAATTTCTTGACGATTACTTCAAGGAGAGAGGCATCAGCAGAGGCACTTATGAGGCGTTTAATATATATACAGATGACAACTTCTGGATATCCTTTCCTTACAATGGGCATAACAACAAATGCGATAATGTGAAACACCGAACCAAAGAAAAAGAGTTTCGCCAAACAGCCGGAGGCAAAAAATCCTTATACAACTATGAGCGAGTGCAAGAGGCAAGCAGGGTTATCTTTGTTGAGGGCGAGATGGATGCTTTGGCTGTGTATGAGGCGGGGATAGAAGAGGTTACTACTCTGCCGGATGGCGCTCCGCCTAATGTAACTTACAAAGAGAATGATAGGCGTTTTGGTTGTTTGGCTACTCATCCCTTGAGAGCTTCGCAAATTATACTGTTTTGTGATGATGACGATGCTGGCACTAACCTAAGAAAAGAATTAGTCCACAGGTACGGCAAAGAGAAGTGCTGGTATGTCCGGCCTCCGCATGGCTGCAAGGATGCTAATGATGTTTTGTTAAAGCATGGGCCAAACAAACTAAAAGACCTTATTGACAACCCCATACCGTATCCAGTAGATGGGTTATATACAGCAAGCAGATATGCAACGGACGTTATTGATTTGTATCATGGCAAATATGACCGACCAATTAGTATTGGGTTTCCTTCACTTGATAAAATTTACAAGGTGATGAAGGGAACCTTTCATGTATGGACGGGTATTCCTAATCATGGCAAATCTACTTTTCTTGACCAGTGCTTGATTGAGTTGAGTAAAAACCAGAATTGGAAGTTTGCGGTATTTAGTCCAGAGCATAGCAGCAAGATGCACATTCGCAGAATCGCCAGTATGTATATTGGAAAACCGTTTGAATCTGGATACAACAACCGCATGACTGAGGATGAACTCAAGGAAGCGGTGAACTGGATACATCAGCATTTCTTCTTTATTGAGACGAAAGAGCATACTCCCAATATTCAAAAGATACATGAAATAGCCAAAGGAGCCATTCAAAAGTTTGGTTGTAACGGCTTGGTTATTGATCCCTACAACGAGGTAGATGCAAGCAGAGCCGGAAGTCGCAGGGAAGACGAGCATATCCGAGACTTCATAAGCTTGAACAAACGCTTCGCCAAAATGCATGACATTACTATATGGGTTGTGGCGCACCCAACCAAAATGCCAAAGTCAGACAACGGTCAATACAGCCCTCCAACTGCTTACGATATAAGCGGGGCCGCTCACTGGCACAATCAAGCGGATGCGGTTGTAACGGTGCATAGAGATTTTGATAATGACACCATACAGGTGATTACTCGCAAAATAAGAGAGCAAGGGCTTTATGGAACAATTGGGGATGCAAGCTTTTGCTTTGACCATGCAACAAGGCGTTTCGTTGAGCCGGAGCGACCAGAGATAATTAACATGGCAAACTGGCAAGATGGGAACTAAGTTCAAAGGAGAAGATGCGGTTGCTTATCTGCTAAAGTCCTACGGATGGAAGTTTGACAGAGAATACCGCTTCCACCCAACAAGAAGATGGCGTTTTGATTTCGTAATACTACCGATAGACAAACAAATAGCCATTGAGGTTGAAGGAGGCGTATGGAGCAGCGGAAGGCATACCAGAGGCAAGGGCTATATAGGGGATATGGAAAAATACAATGAGGCGGCTCTGAGAGGCTGGAAAGTATTACGCTATCCGGCAACAGACATAACTACAAGATTAATAGCAGACCTAGAGAGGTTAAAAAAATGACAGAAGTCACTATACCGCAACACGTTGATCTAATGGATGAGGCTTTGTTTGATTGGGAAGTAAAGATCGCAGAGCTTGAGATAGCGCAGCTTGATTATCTACAGACTGAGAGCAAGCATAAGGCTTGGGAAGCATCAACTAGGTTGTCATTCATTCAGTTTGAAAAGATGAGCGCAACAATGGCTGAATCCAAAACCAGAGCATCAGCCGGATGGCTGCAAAAAATTATAGAGGTCAATAAAAAGGCTGTTGAGTTTGAAAAAGCAAAGCGCCTCGCTAGAGTAGCAGAGGCGCGTTGGGAGACGGAAAGGTCTAAGCAAGTATCTTTGCGTAATGTTAAATAACTTTGCTCTGAGGCGTGTACACAGTCTCTAAAGTGTACGATCTCTTAACGGCCTGAATTAGAAGATCATTATCAAGCTCAAAGTCCGCAAACCCATCCCGTATTGTGCTGAGATAGTGCTGGGTTGGTGCGTAGACAGTTTCTTGTTCTTGCATTATGTACACCATAACTGGCAAGCCATCGTGTATCACAACGTGTTCTCTACGGTATAGGTGAGGAAAGCCTTCGTACACATCAAGATGCTCTAAATCCTTTTGTGTAATGTTCCACAAACCCAAAGCAACCTCATCACCCTCTGAGCGCTCTATGTCAGCGACACCCCGAAAGGTAAGTCGGTAATCTGGTAGAAGCATCATCCCAACAGGCTCGGCTGTTTTGCAGCGAATACGCATCTGTTCTTTGTTCAAATTGGAACCGTAGGCTCCATATAAAAATGGTAAGTATTGCATTGTCATTCTCCTTTAGTTTAATTCTTCAATTCTGTTTTCTATGTAGTTGCGAACCTGTATGTCTACTCCGTCAAACCAAGAGCTGTCTGACACTGAACTTGCGATTGTTTCCCAAAATTCACTTGGATCAACACCGATAAAAGCAAGAAAAGCGTTGTAATCAAATGCCTGAACATCCTGAGGATCGTAAAAAGACTCCAGCTGCGCAAGAGTAACAGCAGTGTCGTATCCGTGACCCATGTCTAGGAAGTATCGGTTGCCTCTCCAATTAAGTGTTCCCCCAGCGGCCCTTACAACCTTACGAGCGATATCAAAAGGGACTGATCTACGGCCTACGAAAGTTGTTCTAGCTTGGTTGGTATTAGCTAGCTCAATACTCTTGGTAACAAAATCCATCAAGAATTTTACCCAGTTTGAGATTTTGGCGTAATCAGTCGTTCCGCTATGCTGCCGGAATTCAATACTGCCTCTCTCAGCAATATTTGTTAGGTTTACCTTGTAGTATTTGCCGTTATTACCTAGCGCATTGCCTAGCGCACTCTTGGTTGCTTTGTTTAAAACTTGGCTGCTTCGGGTCTTAATGGAAGCGCACCAGCGAGCTTGGCCTCTTCTGCTGCGAGGCATTGCCAAATCAATATCTTCCTCATAGCTGGCGTATCTGGTGAAAACCTTTGAACACTCAGCGACTGTCATGTCACGAGCGTCTAAGTGAACGTGCAAACCACAACTTCTGTTTACCGTCAAATTTGGAATACTGTTAAGGACGTCGCAAACTAATTTTAGTTGAGCAAAGCCTTCTAAGCCTTCAAGAATTGGACTTACTAATTCGCCCTCTAAGCCGCTTGAGTGTCTAACCGATACGTCACTTGTAATTTTCCAGTGATCTCTGGTTATGTGATTGTAACTCTCAACTTCTGCTGTAATGCCAGCGGTGCGTAGTCTCTCAGCAACGTGGCTCCTAGAAGCGCCAACAAATTCAATCTCAACTCCAAATTTTCTGTCTCGGTTTAGCATTTTTTTTCCCTCTGTGGGTTAGCGTTTAATGTTTCAATGGTTGTTATTATAACTACCTGATCGCCCATTGCAAGCTTTTTTTTACCCAAAATGTAATAAAAACACAAAAAATATGATAATATTTCAAAAAATTTTGGGATTTGAGATGAAAATAGAGCAAAGAGACATAAAAATGCTGCCCATCAGCGAAATTATTCCTTACGACAGAAATCCGAGACAGCACCCTCAAAGCCAGATAGAAGAGCTTAAAAACAGCATCAGACAATGGGGTTGGACTATTCCTGTTCTCGTTGATGAGTTTAATGTGGTCATCGCAGGGCATGGAAGATTGTTTGCCGCGAAGGAGCTTGGGATAGAAAAAGTACCTTGTCTTGTAGCTGGGGATTGGAGCGAGGAACAAAAGAAGGCTTATGTAATAGCTGATAACAAGCTTGCTGAAAACAGTAGCTGGGATCAGGCAAAGTATGTAAGTGAGCTTAAATCTTTGGATGATGTCGGTTTTGATCTTACTTTAGCAGGGCTGGATTCTGATTTTGTGGAGAACTTTAGCTTTAGCCCAAACCTAACTCCGATGACAAATTTTTCTGATGTGACTAGCGACGAGATTCAAAAAACATCAGAGAGTCTCGGAGAATATGAAAGCAAAAAGAACTCAACAGTAATGGCAATATGTCCTCATTGCGGTGAGGAATTTGAGTTCTCTGGCTCCTGATGCGCTTTTATTTGGGAGATATTTTGCTTTGTCCTGACGATATTGCGAACGGATGCGACTTGGTTTTTACCGACCCGCCTTGGGAAGAGCGCATGGCAAAATGGTTTGGAACAGCCAGCCGTAAAGCGGGAGGGCCATCACAGAGCGGTAGCATTGATGAAATTCTGGAGAAAATGTTTTCCCTCTCCCCATCAGATGTGCCTGTTTTTGTAGAGTATGGGATCAAAGGATACGAGCGAGTCATTAATATAGGAAAGTCTCAGGGCTACGAGTTCGTTACGGCATTTAAGGCAATACAAACGACAAAATATCCATATATGATAATTCAGTTTAATTCCGATATGCCAAGCATTGACAGGCCGTCAGGGTTTGATGTCTTGCGATCTGCTTTGAAATATCACAAACCGCAAAAAGTATTTGAGCCGTTCGCTGGGCTTGGTAAGCATGCAGAAATAATCAGGCAGTCTGGTGCTGATGTAGTTTGCTGTGAGCTAAATCCAGCGAGAGGACAGAAAGCAAAGGAAAGGTTAAAAGAGTATGAGTTTTGATTTGTACCAAGTAGACGAGTTGCTTACTTCAAAAAAATGGTCGTTTGCTAAGAGAATGGCTGGAATACCTCATTCCTACACACTCAGGCAGAATTGGGGTGATGATTCCGAGTTTGAGGAAATTGTGGAGCTTATCAGGACGCATGGGAGAAAGGAGAGATGGAGGTCGTATAACCATCATTATCTTTATTTATCTGGTTTCAAATATTGGACTATGGGTGCGCCAGCTAATGAGACAATATTAATTAACAGGGCAAGGTACAGGCAAGCTAGCCCATATAATGAGATCAGCAAAAAATATGATGACCTTTTCTACAAAAAGAAATTTTTAGATGAGAACAAGGCATTGTTCAGTCGCCTGAAGATATCAGGGCGGGTTTTGGATATCGGGTGCGGCACAGGGCTTGCAACGGAATGGGCAAACATAGACCCCAGTAATTACGTTGGTTTTGACCCATCAATCGGTATGCTCTGGCAATTTTATTGGAAGCATCCCGAATATGCGCCAAATATTCACTGCTGCAAGTTTGAAGATTTCTATATGCGGGGGTTTGATACCATTGTTGCTCTGTATGGGGTTGGGTCATATATAACCGAACCATCCAGAGTCTTGAATATGCTAAACGAAGGCGGCAAAGCTTATCTGATGTACTACTCTCCAGAATACGAGCCAGTTACAAGCAAAATAGAAGGCATTAATGATTGTAAGATGGTCTCTTATCCTCAGAGAGAGGCATCTAACCAGATACCCTTTTCTAATTACGTTATAGACATTTGGGAAAAATGATTTCTGTTTCTTGTACAGTTATGCACGCATCTTTTGACCGGAAACGAAGGTATGCTGTTAGTTCTCTAATATCTGCTCTAGGAGAAGAGGCAATCCGGCAGAATTGGCTGGACTTTCAGGTAATGGGAGACATGCATGGCAGAGGCCCGTGGTGGAACGCCAGAAGGTGCTGGGAGCATGGTCAAACCACTGGAGCAACACATCACCTGATATTACAAGACGATGTAAAAGTCATGAATGGGTTTGTTGTCGGAATATTTGATCTGATTGAGGCGTTTCCTGATGACGTAATGAGCCTGTTTTGCTTGCAGAGAAAAGACTTTCAGGATCAAACGGCAAGATGGGGAATAGCGGAAGGCGTGTGGGGTTGTGCAGTTCTGATGCCCGTGAAGCTGGTTTCCGAGTTCTTGGCTTGGGAAAAGGCAAACATAAAACCAGAATTTAAACATGATGACTGTCGTGTTTCGCTGTGGTGTGTCAAAACAAAGAGGCGAGTAAAAGTCCCTTTCCCGAATGTTGTTGACCATCTACCAATTCAGAGCGTGATGCGACACTCGCATTTTAGGCCACGGGTTAGTCCATATTTCGTGGATGACGAAACGGTTTCAAACATAAATTGGAATGAGACAGAAAACACGGTGACCTCAATTAACTCATATACTCAGTATGATAAGTTCTTGATCGGCAGATGAGAGTCTACTTAAAAAACAACGTATATGAAGAAGCTCTGGAGAGAATACGCTATGTCATTAGTGAATTTGATAGTTTTGGGGTCTGGTTCAGCGGAGGCAAGGACTCAACTGTAATCTTGAATCTGGTTCTCAAGGTGGCAGAAGAACAAGGGCGGCTTCCTGTTCCTGTTTGTTTCGTGGATCAAGAGGCAGAATGGGGCGCGGTTGTGAGATACACAAGAACGGTTATGAGCGACCCCAGAGTCAAGCCATACTGGCTTCAGGTTCCGATTCGTCTATTTAACTCTACATCCGCAGAAAACAGTTGGCTTAACTGTTGGGCAGAAGGCGAAAACTGGATGCGGGAACAAGAAGAAATCTCTATCAAGGACAATAAATATGACACTGATCGCTTTGGAAAAATGTTTGATCGGTTTCTTGCTGTTGAGTATCCAGATCAGAGTGTTGCTTTTTTTGGAGGTGTTCGTGCGGAAGAAAGCCCTAGCCGGAATGTCACACTGACTTACCATGCGACCTATAAGCACATCACATGGGGAAAAATCATAGACAAAGAGGTTGAGCAGTTTTCGTTTTATCCTATTTATGATTGGGGTTGGCGAGACATTTGGAAAGCTATTCACAAAAATGGGTGGCCGTACTGCACCATATACGACCAGTTCTATCGGTATGGGATATCCCCTATCAAGATGCGTGTTTCCAATTTGCATCATGAGACCGCTTACGATCAGCTTTTTTATCTGCAAGAGATGGAGCCTGAAACTTGGAATAAGCTAACACAAAGATTAAAAGGGATCGGTCAAGCAAGACACATCACCAAAGAGGATATGTTCACAGTTACGGAGTTGCCATATATGTTCTCAAGCTGGTCGGAGTATAGGGATTATCTAGTTGAAAATCTTATACCAGACGAGAAGCAAGAGTTGTTCCGCAAAAGATTTGCTTGGGATGACGATAAGTACGCAGATATGAATCAACCAGAAGAGAGATATCGCTGTGAAGTTCAAACTGTACTATCCAATGATTATTACTTTACAAAGCTTCATAACTTCAACAACAGACCTCAAGGGGCAAATTTTTTGAAATTTAAGCGTGGCTTATCTATTGATTGGTCTCTTCCTGAGAGTCATTTGAAATATATCAAGAAAGAGCAGCGAGGAGATTAATGGCACAAGAAGATCATCCAATAAGCATGGTGCAGTGGATTCCTGTTGAGGACATAGAGCCAAATGACTACAACCCTAACTCCGTTGCTACACAGGAGATGCGGTTGTTATATACCTCAATAAAACATGATGGTTATACTCAGCCTATCGTGACTATATGGGACGAAAAACGGGGTAAGTACGTCATTGTTGACGGCTTTCACAGGTATTTCACTTGCAAGAACAACAAAGACATTAGTGATTCCACAGGGGGATGTTTACCCGTGGTCGTGATTGAAAAAGGCATTAATGAGCGTATGGCTGCAACGGTACGTCACAATCGGGCAAGAGGTAGTCACAGCATATCTGGAATGAGCAGTATGGTATTCTCTTTGCTTGAAAACGGGTGGGAGGATGCCGCAATATGCAATCATCTTGGTATGGAGCCTGAAGAGTTGTTAAGATTGAAGCACATAACGGGCTTTTCTAAACTTTTTGAAAATGTAGAATACGCGAAAGCATGGGAAAGCAAACAGCAGATTCGCTTGCGAAAACAGCAGAAAATGGCGGAAAAGGGTAACGGTAATGACGAAAAAAATCACTGATGAGTTAGAGAGTTCAATAAGGGATGAGTTCGTTCATGGCTATGTGGATGCAAATGGAACTCGTAAATACCCCACGATAGAAGCTCTCGCAAAGCGGCATGATGTTGCAGAAAGAACCTTATACACCAAAAGCAAGAATGCTAACTGGCAAAAGCAGAAGAATCAGTATCAATCTGAGTTACAGGACAAGCTGGACGAAGAAAGAATGGGTAGATTGGTGCAGGATTCAAAGCGGCTTGATGATACTTGTATGCAGCTAGCGATGGGAATGCTTAACGTGGTTGGAAGAAAGATACAGAAACACATGGATGAGGAAAGGACAAATCCAGAATATGATGGCTTGCCAGCGCACGTTATGAGCCATTTATCAGCGACTACAGCTAACGCGCAGAAGATAGGTAAATTAGCTCTAGGCGAAGCACAAGAGATTTCAAAGGTAGCAGCGGATGTCAGCAACCCCGATGCCTTCAGAGCAGTTATGGAGCAACTTGACGAGCTTGCGGCAGCAAGGTCACAAAGCGACAGCGAATCTGTACACTGAATGGCTAAACAAGGCTAGACCAAAACAACTTACACCAAGCGGAGATTGGCACATCTGGCTAATTCTAGCCGGAAGAGGTTGGGGCAAAACCTTCACGGGAGCTAGTGACGCTCTCTTGTACGCACTCAGAAACCCTGAATCACAAGTAGCTATAGTTACCCCCACTTTTGGAGATTTGCGCAGAGTAGCGTTTAACGGGCCTTCTGGGATGCTAAAAATGTTGCCGGAGGGCGCTCTTCTTAGCGGGAGAGGGCAGGGATATAATGCATCTGCCTCAGAGATACGACTCTACAACGGTTCTATTATTATGGGCTTTAGTGCAACAGAACCGGATAGGTTGCGTGGCCCTCAGTTTCATAGAGCTTGGTGTGATGAGCTTGCTGCATGGAGGTATCCAGAAACATTTGACCAGCTTATGTTTGGTCTAAGATTGGGTAATTCTCCTAGATGTGTAATTACGACAACACCAAAACCTACTCCAATAATAAGAAATCTTATGCAGAGAGATGATTGCTGCATCACTACTGGCTCTACTTTTGAGAATCAGGAAAACCTAGCTAACAGCACTCTTGAGATGCTTAAAAACAAGTATGAAGGCACGACGCTAGGGCGACAAGAGCTTTACGCGGAAGTTATAGACGCTATGGAAGGTGCGCTCTGGACTCCTTCTTTGATTGATTCAAAAAGAGTAAAAATAACAAATGTTACGGAAAAAATAACAAATATTATTATTGCGGTTGATCCAGCAGTTACAGCAGGGGATAGCTCAGATGAAACAGGTATTGTTGTGGTGGGAAAGGATGCAAATAACGAGTATTATGTCATTGATGACAAGTCGGGCAAGTATAAGCCGGATCAATGGGGTCAATTAGCTATTGATCTATTTTATCAGTGGGAGGCTGATAAGATCGTTGCCGAGGTAAACAATGGCGGCGATTTAGTAGAAAGGTTAATTAGAACCCTTGATACAGGGGCAAGATTTAAGTCAGTTCACGCAACAAGAGGAAAGATGGTTAGAGCAGAACCAGTAGCGGCTCTATACGAACAAGGAAGAGTTCATCATTGCGGCGTGTTTGCTGATCTTGAAACGCAAATGTGTACTTACACGGGCGAGAGACCTAAGCCTTCCCCAGATAGACTAGATGCTCTTGTATGGGGTTTGTCTGAACTAAACAAATCTCGCGGTGATATTGCTTGGAGAATAAGCTAATGGCTCTACTTGATAATATTAGAAATATATTTACATCCACACAGAAACCAACCCTAACGAAAGAACAGGGGCCAATGGTCGGTTATTTCGGGGTTAATAGCACTACATCCAAAATGTTTAAGTATGATGACCTTGCGGTTGAAGGATACTTAAAGAACGCTATAGTTTTTCGTTGCGTAAGCGAGATATCAAAAGGGGCATCAGCAGTTCCTTTTATGCTTAAAAGCGGTGATGAAATTATAGAGAGCCATCCAGCTATGGCCTTACTTAACAGACCAAACCCTCTACAAAGTTATTCAGAGTTTTTTAACAGCTTATACGGATATCTGCTATTGAGCGGAAACTCTTATGTTATGCGGATTACAGGCATTGGTGGCTCTCCAAGAGAGCTTCATCTGTTAAGGCCGGACAGAATTGAAATTAAAGGCAGAACAGGTGGTGTATTTCCAGAAAGATATGAATACAGCATTAATGGCAGAGTTCAGTCTGTTTATGATGTAGACCAAGAGAATGGGTTCAGTGATCTTAAACAAGTAAAACTGTGGCATCCTATGGATGATTATTACGGCTGTTCTCCACTAACTGCGGCAGCAACAGAAGTAGATCAGCATAACTCTGCAACAAGGCATAACATAAACCTCCTAGAAAACGGTGCTAGGCCAAGCGGAGCCGTTATATTCAAGCCTAAAGACGATCAAGGCTACCAAATGCAGCTTTCCGAATCACAGCGGCAGCAGCTTCTTACAGACCTCAATCAACGCTTTCAGGGTAGCAAAAACGCAGGAAGACCTTTGCTTCTTGAGGGCGACTTTGATTGGAGGGAGATGGGGCTTTCGCCTAGAGATATGGACTTTCTAAACATGAAGCATATGTCTGCTACAGATATAGCTTTGTGTTTTGGCGTGCCTAGTCAGTTAGTTGGTGTCCCAGATAGCCAAACATACAGCAATGTCGCAGAGGCTAGGCTTGCCTTGTATGAGGAAACCATCATTCCTTACCTGAAGAAAGTTGAATCAGATATTAATGAATGGCTCATGCCTCAGTACGATGACAATATTGAGTTTTGTTATGACGTTGACTCAATACCAGCTTTAAGCGAAAGACGAAGAATCATCTATGAGAATGTGGTGTCAGCGGTTGATAAAGGAATTATGACTCGCAATGAGGCTAGAGAGCTTGTTGGTTTAAGTCCGATTGAAGGGGCTGATGATCTACTCGTTCCAGCCAACCTTTTTGCATTGAATGATGGTGCAACTCCAGAAGCGGTAGACCCTGAAGCCGAAGAAGAGGTTGATCTGTATGACACAAACCCTATTGATGCAAAAGAGGTTACAAACTTTCCTGAGAAGGGAGATAACAAGAAAATAAGCCTGAGAAACAGCAAATATCCTCAGTTTGGTTTTCAGTTTGCCAAAGCTCTCTATGATGACAAATCCTCTGTAGGCCGCAAGATATGGGGAGCAGGAGGGAATATTAGAGGTAACGGAGCCTTTCAAAACTGGATAAAAGCAAGAGATGGCTCCACTAGCCCAGCAATTCTTGATTGGATAAAAGAGCGAGAAGCTTGGTGTGCTAGGCATACTGTAGTTGATGGCAACCAGTTTGTAGGAGGCAAGACTAAACCAAACGCATCCAACATTGCCGGAGTTGTGGCTCTTATTAAGTGGGGCGCTATAAACCCGAAGCTTGGTCAACAAGGGATGAAAGATGTCATTCTTGAGGTGGTCAAAAAACTGGAAGGCCGTCAAAAATTTGACGAAGCCCCAGAAGAAGCCTACAGCATGGATTATGAGGATGTTGACGAAAAAGCTGTCAGCGCAAAAGTAAAAGAAGGCTTAAAAGGTAAAGTAGAAAAGCATAATGAAAAGTATGGGGATAAGCCTACAAAGAAAGCAACCCTTAGAATGCTTACAGCAGTCTTTGAGAGAGGAGTAGGAGCTTATAGAACAAATCCTCAAAGTGTAAGGCCAAGTGTATCCAGCGCTGACCAGTGGGCTTACGCTAGGGTTAATAGCTTCTTGTTTGCGCTTAGATCAGGGCGTTTTCAAGGAGGAAGGCACGATACAGACCTATTCCCTGAAGGCCATCCGTTGAGTAGCAAAAAATGACAAATCCCATTCAAGTGCATTACTACAAGTGTAAAGTTGTCAGGGTGATAGATGGCGATACGGTAGATGTAGACATAGATTTAGGCTTCTCGGTAGATTTAAAGAAAAAAAGGCTTAGATTAGCGGGTATTGATACGCCAGAAAGCAGAACCCGCAACAAAGCCGAGAAGGTGATGGGTCTAGCCGCAAAAGAGAGAGTCAAGGAGCTTTGCGGTGATGAGGTTTATATACAATCATTAGACGCAGGGGATAAGTACGGAAGGATTCTCGCAATACCGATAACTAAAGAAGGCACTAACATATGCGCCACCTTAATCAACGAGGGTCATGCGGTTGAATACTGGGGCGGTAAAAAGACAAAAGTTTGGGCGTAAACAGATACGCCAATTCAGGCAGGGCAGGGTAAA
>Ga0315316_10002290_pt1 | contig 13719 bp, 10 predicted proteins | sample M160m3416metaG_FD_203702 | JGI IMG/M metagenome (GOLD analysis project Ga0315316, IMG submission 203702) | Ammonia-oxidizing marine archaeal communities from Monterey Bay, California, United States - M1 60m 3416 | ecosystem: Environmental > Aquatic > Marine > Intertidal zone | place: USA...
TACAAATAATATCAAAGATGGTGCCATTACAGGCGCATGGCTTGGTGCATCAAAATGGTTCTTCTTTAATATGCAAATGATCGCTATGATTCCACCAATATTTACCATGGATTATATGATAATAGACGTTCCCCTTAGTGCGTTTTCATATGGAGTAGGTGGTGCAGCCATTGGGTGGGCCTTAGACCGTTTTAAATAAATTTTACTATTAATCAATAAAAAACCCCGCTAAATAGCGGGGTTTTTTGTTTGTGGGCTGATGGGTAGATTTGGATATGATTAACCGCATCACATTTCTACTATTTATAGGGTTGGCGTGGGGGCAGGATTGTACAGCCAACGATGGCACAGATGGTGTCGAATTATGGGGGGAGTGTTATTCAATAGAAAATACAACTGGGTTGGATTTATCTTATATTGGGGTTACAGGAGAAATACCTCCTGAGATAGGCAACCTAATTAATTTAGATTCATTGATTTTGAAGGAGAACCAATTCAGTGGAATAATACCACCTGAGATTGGTTCTTTGACAAATCTCACTGATTTGGATTTAGGCGGAAATCAACTTTCAGGAGAAATACCACCTGAAATTGGTTTATTGACAAATCTGGATATTTTGGATCTGGCTGGGAACCAGCTTGCGGGAACAATCCCCCCTGAAATTGGTGACCTGGAAAACTTAACTGAACTGGAACTGGGTGGAAACCTGATTACGGGACTAATTCCCCCTGAAATTGGCGACCTGGAGAGTTTGACATTTCTCCATTTAGAATACAACCAGTTCACTGGACCAATCCCGTCTGAAATCAGCAACATTTCAAATTTAGTTTGGTTGAATTTCGTTCATAATCAACTCACGGGGGAGATACCAGAAAGTATTTGTGATTTAAATATGAATTGGAGCGATCCCAATAATTTCAACATTTCTGAAAACCAACTCTGTCCACCTTACCCAGATTGTATTGCAGCTTATACAGGAGAACAAGACACCAGTGCTTGTGCCCAAGTATCGATAATTGATGAAACATTACCCATTACCTATAAACTTTACAATGCATACCCCAATCCATTTAATCCAACTACAACATTACAGTATGAACTTCTTAAAGAAGTATTAGTATCTTTCAATATATTTGATCTTATGGGTCATCATATAAAGTCATTAATAAATAACAAACAGCCGGCAGGGCATCATTCGATAAAGTGGGATGCCACCAACGACTCCGGTGAGCCTGTGTCTGCCGGAATGTACATCTATATGATCCAGGCTGGCGAGTTCAGGCAGACCAAGAAGATGGTACTGTTAAAATAGATTTTACAACATCAAGCCCCACATTCGTGGGGTTTTCTGTTTATCATATATAATCATATTTATCTATATAATACCAAAAAGGGGACACACTTTTGGGGGACACACAAAGCTATAGTAATAGTAAGAATTGTTTTTTATAAATGGTTAAGAAAAGTAAGTTTAGGGTACAATGATCAATCTTCCATATAGGATTCTATTAACAGTATCATTATTATTTTATTCCTGTGCAGGTACACAGTCTGGATATCCAAACCAATTAGAAAATGACCCACAATATGCACAGGACAGCGAGTTTTGGTCTGGTACCGGACAAGCAAATATTGGTGATGAATCATACCAACAAGTTGCACGGTCAAGAGCATTAAATATCATTGCTGAACAGCTTGAAGTTGAGATTAAAAGTAGTATTATTGATGTTCAGGAACAATATGGTGTGGGATTAAGCGGGAAAGGTAATGAATATAATAAGGTCACAATAGAAAGTAGAGTCAATACTAATTTGGAAAATATAGAGTACTTTGACGAAAATAAGAAAAAAGGTATTTATTACATATCTGCTCGATTAAATAAGGAAAAATATTTTAACAAAATTAGAAAACAAGTTGAACAGGCAAGTGCTATTTCGCTCAACCATATCAAGTCTGCATCAGAAAATGAATTAATGGAAGCCTTGAGTCATTACCTTCAAGCATTAGAATCTATCAATCCATTTTTAGATCAATACCCTGAAGTGAATTATCAATCGCAGCAAAAAGAGCTTTATCCACTCCTAGTTGATCTTATTAACACTTCCAATAACAATATCAGTATAAGCATGATCAATGAAGATGTTTCTATCAAATCAATTGTAGATGATTCAAAGATTCTAAAAATAAAGTGTATTGATAAATCTAATGGTAATCCATTAGCTGGTATACCAATCAAAATATTCTGGGATATGGAAAATCAAAATAGCAGCATAATCACTAACTCAGAGGGTATTGCAAACTATGAGATAAAAAGAATATGGACAGCAGCAAAGAACCAGGTTATAAAATTCCAAATTAATTATGATGATTTATATCTAAAAACCCCAGAGCAAATACTACGATTAGATCCTAAAGTATTTGAGACAAACATAAATATTGAAGGACCAAAAATATTTTTATCAGCAACAGTGCAAAATTTGGAAAAAGTAATTGATCATAAAGATTTATCTGCCACTATAAAAAAATATTTTGTTGATCTATCTTCAGCAGAATTTGTAAAAAGTAGATCCAAAGCAGATCTAGAATTGAAATATTATATAAATACAGAAGAAAGATCGAAAAGATTAAATAATAAATATCCATTTTTTGTTTATGCAACTGGTAGTTTATCAATTATAAGGCTTGAAAATAACGAAGAAATCTATTCTATAAATTTGCCAGAATCGAAAGGTGCTGATTTCAATCAAAACATAATTGCAGGGAAACGAGCAATTAAGAATTTGCTAAAAGAAATTAATGATGAAGGTCTATTAGGACTTAATTAGGTAAGGTTGGGCAGGCAATTTCAGGCAGGTATAGAAGATGGTACTGCTTAAATAGGAATTCTAATCGATGATTCCTTTTTTCTCAAGTTTATCCAGCTTGGGTTTTATTACAAATTGGCAATAGGGCTGATACGGGTTATCCCGGTAATAATTATCATGATTGTCTTCTGCATCTGAGTAATTGTTAATCTTAGTTATTTCAGTGACAATTGCATTGGGCCAATATTCAGATTGATCCGCTTCTGTTTTAGAGTTTTCAGCAAGTGCTTTTTGCTCTTCAGAATGAAAAAAAATAACAGATCTATATTGTGTTCCCACATCCGCGCCTTGTTTATTTAAGGTTGTGGGATCGTGAGCCTGCCAAAATACATTTAATATTTGTTGATAAGATATCTGGTCAGGATCAAATTCAATTTTGGCAACTTCGGCATGTCCCGTTTTTCCGCTGCAAACATCTCTATAACTGGGGTTATCTACATGGCCGCCTGCATATCCCGGTTTAACGGATAATACACCATCTACACGCTGATATACGGCTTCTACACACCAAAAGCATCCACCGCCTAGTGTTGCAAGTTCAGTTTGATTCATGGATGGTGCTTGTGAAAAAGTAAATAATGGGAAAAAATAAAATAATAGCAGTGGGTATTTCAAGGATTTAAATGATGATTTGAGAGATACCATCCACCGCGAGCAGATTTAACCAATATTTCAGCAAACCCGGTTTGGCTGGATGAATAACCAAATGGTGGATTTACTATGACCTGGTAAGATCCAGGTTCATTGATCTGGAATGCATATTTTCCAAGTTGATCCGTTATACGCCATTTGGATGTACCAGCTATGCTCACTTCTGCACCGGGAACTATATTTTGTGTTTTGGCATCAAAAACAGTTCCATAAATGATAGTAGGCTGCAATAGGTTTTCATCCAAATATTGCGGTAATCCAGATGGTCCAAATACAGGTTCAGGGAAATAATCATCCATAATGTAAGATAGGTTTTCATATTCACCCATCTGGGGGACATAACACCTTTCGGGGGAATAGTCCACGTCATTGATTGTCAATATGATAAATCCTGTACCATCTTTAGTTACATTCTTGGACTTGATTATAATTCGTTCAGCAGAAAAATAATCGTTAATAATTGATAAGTAATAAAAAACACTCCCTTTTATAAAAAATGATTCAGCGCGGGATTCAATAGTTGTTTTTCCCAGATAGGGTATTCTTTGATCACCTGGAATCGGTGTCATCATAGGGTGAAGAGTAATATTGTTCAGGGAGTCCAATTCATCCGGGTTCAGTTTCATGGTTAGTTGGTGGTAATCACGGGCTACGAGCAGGATCTTTGGTTTCCAAACATAGCCAACATTTTCCATGGTAAAATTCCCATTTTCATCTGTAATAGAAGACCCTTTTAGTAAGTTATTACCACTTAACAAGTCAACTTTCAAATTCTCCACGGGTGTTTGATGTAGGATATTTAACACTTGTCCCGATATAGTATTAAGTTGGAATTCAATGGTTTCCTTTGGCTGGGCACTCAGGGTCGTTGCAATGATTGAAATAATGATAAAGAGACGTCTCACAGCAGAAAATCTACAAAATAATCGGATGATTGGTTATGCTTTGTCGTATGCATCTTTCAGTCAGCATTTTATTTCAGAATTCATATCAGATCTGGAACGAATTATCATGCAATTCATCATGTTAGTATCATTTTTTATATATTTTCGAAAGGTTAATCTTTTTGTGTCAGGCAGGCCCATGATTAATTAATTTTCATTATGGACATGATGAATTTACAACGATCAGATTTTGATTATTGGTCTGCTATAAACACGCGCTGGCGGGATATGGATGCTTTGGGACATTTGAATCATGCAATCTATTTAGAATATATGGAAACGGCACGAGTGGATGTTTATATCCAATTGGGCTTTTCAGGTGTCCGAAAAGACATGGATGAGAGTACGATTCTTGGTTCTATGGATGTACACTACTTGTCCCAAGTAAAACATCCTGCATCTTTGGATGTAGGTCACAGGATTTGCAGGGTAGGGTCAAAAAGTTTTGATTTTCTGGCAGCAATTTTTAAAGAGAATGAAGAAAAACCGGTTTGTTCTGCGATATTCAAAATGGTGGCATTTAATTATGATTTAAATAAGGCGATCCTTGTTCCGGATCTTATTCGTGAAAAATGTCGCCCTATTAAATGAATTCACTATCCGCTTTTCTTCCTGAATCTTGTATCCATGATGATCTGATCACCCGGTTGGCCTATACTCGGGATGCCAGCATGTATCGCCTTATTCCTGAAGCGGTGGTCCGTCCCAAAGATGAACAAGAAGTCAGATCTCTTTTAGAGTATAGCCGGAATTCCAGCACGCCTATTACATTTCGTACTGCAGGCACATCCTTATCCGGGCAATCCATTACCACGGGGATTATTGCAGAAGTTCTTTACGATTGGCAGAAATTCAAGATTCTGGAAAACGGTGATGCTATTTGGTGTCAACCCGGAGTCAATGGCGCCGTAGCGAATAAAATATTGGCTCCTTATCAACGTAGGATTGGTCCGGATCCTGCATCCATCAATGCTGCAAGAATAGGCGGTATTGTATCTAATAATTCATCGGGAATGGTCTGTGGGACAGAATTCAATGCTTACCACACTCTTAAGGATATTGAATTTATCCTGCCGAACGGAAATGGGTATGATACTTCAAAATCTGGCGAAAGGGAAAATTTTATTCTGAATGAACCAGATCTGGCGACAGGATTATTAAAGATTAAAACAGAAATTGAATCCAACTCAAGTTGGATAGGAAAAATTCGAGAAAAATATCGCATCAAAAATACGATTGGTTATTCTATGAATTCTTTTTTGGATTATAACCATCCACTAGATATTTTTTCTCATTTATTGGTAGGGGCAGAAGGTACATTGGCATTTATCGCTAACGTCACTTTAAAAACAATTCCCGATCCGCCTGAGAAAGGGACCGGGCTGCTATTATTTAATTCACCGGAAAGTGCTGGAAATTGTGTTCCCTTTTTCAAAAGCATGGGCGCATCTGCAATTGAATTTCTAGATGATGAATCTCTTCGAACAGCACAGCATTTTGAAAATCCACCCTATGATCCGAAAAGTGTGGAAGATGATGTGACGGGACTCTTAATTGAATACCAGGATGATTCACAAAATGAAATTGATCGGTTGATCAAAGAATCAAAAGAATTTTCACAAAAGGAATCATCGGTCATATCGATGAAATTAGTCACAGATCAACAGGATAGGGAAACGATCTGGAAGATCAGAAAAGGCCTGTATCCTACGTTAGGATCATTAAGAAAAACAGGAACAAGCATTATAACAGAAGACATTGCAGTTGATGCCGAGAATCTGGCCCAAGCGATTCGTGGTTTAAAAAATATATTTCAAAAACGTGAATTTCAAGATGGTGTGATCTTTGGCCATGCCAAGGATGGCAATCTTCATTTTATTACATCAGTCGATCTCGATGATAAAATTGGTGTCCGAAATTATGAAGGAATGATGCGCGATCTTTCGGATATGACATTGACACAATTCAATGGATCGTTGAAAGCAGAACACGGTACAGGACGAAATATGGCCGCTTTTGTTGAAACAGAATGGGGAGGTCCGCTTTATGAGATCATGTGGAAGGTAAAAAGCCTAACGGATCCCTTGAATATTATGAATCCTGATGTTCTATTGAGCCGCAATAAACAGATTCACATGAATGATCTGAAACCAATGCCCACAGTTCATGATGAAGTAGATAAATGTATCGAGTGTGGTTTTTGTGAACGAATTTGTCCAAGTCGTGGATTGACTTTAACGCCAAGACAACGAATCGCTGTAATGCGGGAATCTAAACTGCAAACCATTTCAAAATCTGATATGGATAAATTCAATTATGCAGTTAATGAAACTTGCGCTACCGATGGATTGTGCGAAATGGAGTGTCCCGTAAATATCAATACCGGGACAATGGTGAAATCTCTTAGACATAATCCCAATTCAAAATTTGTAATTGTAAAATTTTTGAAAAATAACTTTAAAATAGCCATTTCATTCATCAGATTTGGATTAAGAATAGGTCAGTTTTTTGAAAAAATATTTGGGCCCACTTTTCTTTGGAAATTTACCCGTTTCATCAATTCTATCTTTAAAACAACATTACCTTCCTGGCCAAAGTATAGTATCAAAATAGCAAAGACTTTTAAGCCTGTTTCATCTCCAGGTGTTCACCCTGATTATATCATATTTCCATCTTGTGCCAGCAGAGTTTTGGCTGCGGATCAAACTGGAACTAGTGCTTCTGAATATTTGACCAAAATTGCTACTAATGCTGATATTAATATCAAGTATCTTGATGGTTTTTCTGAATTTTGCTGTGGAATGGCATTTGATTCTCGCGGACATAAAATTATCGGCGACGACATGAGAATGAAATTAATGAATCGCTTGAGAAATGAATCGGACATGGGACGTATCCCCATCGTTTTAGATATGTCGCCTTGTACACAATTTGTGCAACAGGATCCAACTGATCTGACTATCCTAGATTCGGTACAGTTTATTCAACAAATAAAAGATCAACTAGACATAGAACAAAGTGCTGAGCCAATTTTTGTACATCCGGTATGTTCATCCCAAAAAATGGGGACGGCTTATGATCTAACGAATGTTGCCAAAATGTGTTCAAAGTCCGTGGAAACCACTCTGGAACCATTTTGTTGTGGAACAGGTGGTGATCGCGGTATCCGCTTTCCTGAATTGCCACAAAATGCTGTTGACCAGTTAATGGATAAAATTAATTCATCAAAGGGAGTATCATCCAGCCGTACGTGCGAGTTGGGATTGCAAGAGGCAACAGGTATAGCATTTTCATCCATAGAAGCATTGGTCTATGATGCAATTAAAAAGTAATTTTAATTATGATATATAAGAATCTATCATCATGACAAGAAGTTTATCATTCATCATAACATTATTGTTATTCTCACCCCAATTGCAGGCAGATGTGATTGCCAGGCTTATTAAAGTTGAAGGCAATGTATACTTTAAGCGGATGGGAATGGAAACTTTTTCGGAAAAAGCAAAACCTGGTGCTGCTATACTGAATGGTGATGCCATCAAAGTAGGAGAAACCGGTTTTGGTGCTATCATGTACCTGGATGATAGAACTATCCTTAAAATAAGAGAAAATACAAAGTTCAGTTTCATGGAAACACAAAACACCCGGACGGTAGATTTGACACATGGGACCTTGTTGAATAATGTGAAATCCGAAGGAAGAACCAAATCCTTTCGAATTCAAACACCTGTTTCCGTAGCCAGTGTTAAGGGAACACAATTTGCAGCCATTGTCAGTCAAACTGGTGTGGACCAATTTATTGGCAAAGAAGGACTCTTTGAAGTCTTAAATATGATCAGTGGTGAAACAGTTGCAGTGGGGCCAGGGCAAAAAGCGATTAGTAATGCCACAGGTAATTTGGTTCAGGCGCCGGCTTCCCCAGAAGATTATCCTAACGATCCCAAAGTGGAAGAATACCAGGAGCCTGAGATAGAAGATGTTGATGAATCACCTGAAGAAACCACACAGGAAAAGAGTCCAGAAGCTCCAGAAAAACTAAAAAGTGTAGAATCTGAAGAAGCTCCAGAAACACCGGATGAACCAGAACAAATAAAATCAGAAGAACCCCCCAACCTTGAAGAAACTCCCGATATACCGGATGAGAGCGCTGGTGGTACACCTCCCAAACCATTTGGCATGGGCATGGGTATAGGTTCCGTAACATTGGATGGTGTTCTCTATAATCAATTGGCACTTCGTCCTGAAATAAATATTGGTAAAATTGGCATCGGCCTGGATCTTGTGGTTTACATGGATAACGAAGGAAATATGCGTAATGATGAGTGGGATATTGAAAATGACCCTGGATTGTTGCTGGATAAGATCCTGTTTATCCGCTACGGTAAAAAGACGGACCCCGCCTGGATCAAATACGGTTCTATTGAAGGATTAACGTTGGGATATGGCGGCCTGATGAATAATTATTCAAATATGATGGAATTTCCATCGGTGCGCAGGGTTGGGGTTAATGCGGGGTTTAACATTGGTCCTGTGGGCGGAGAACTATTTTTATCCAATATAAAGGATATGTCGCGTGGCGGTACAGTTACCGGATTGCGGGCCGCCTACACTGTTTCAGATGATTTACCCATTTCAATAGGTGTTAACTTCATTACTGATGCAAATATGTTCTCAGGCCTCAAAGATAAAGATGAAGACAGTTATCCAGATGTGTTTGATGATTTCCCAGATGACAGTACTCTTTGGAATGATACAGATGGGGATGGTTGGCCAGATCCGGGGCACGGGGATAACGTTTTAGATTCTCTGGTTGATATCGATGCAGATGGGGATAATATCCTAGATGCGGAAGAAAATATTTCTGATATTAATTTAAAAGCTACACCATTCAGTCTGAAAGATAATAAAGCATCAACAACAGGATTATCCTTTGATATCGGCTACCCCGTTTTTCAGTCCGATGCCATATCACTCATGATATATGCCGAATATAATAAATTGAAGTTTCCTGCTGTAAGTACGTCCGACTCCAGTTTTATCCGGAAGGAACGATCCGGTAGTGGTATCAGCGTGCCGGGCATACGTTCAACTCTTTTTGGCATTTTAAGTCTTTCTCTGGAATACAGGATGATAAATGGTTCCTATATACCCCAGTTTTTTGATCAGGCCTATGATTTAAACCGTGTTGTCACATCTACAGTAGATAACCAAACAATCATTCGCACCAAGGATATGTCTGTTTTTCAAGATTACAATGATTCGACCAGTTCAAGCGGTCTGTTTGGATCTGCGGGATTAAACCTCTTCAACCTGGTGGATTTTTCCGCATCCTATGCGAATATGAAAGCAGATACAACAGAATTAAAGAGTTTTACTTCCTTTTTAAACCTGAATACGGAAAATATTCCCAAGATCAGTTCTGCCATGGCTTATTACCAAAGGAACAATGATGACAATCCCTTTGATTTTGAAAACCCAACTGAGAATACTATCATGGGCTATCGTGTTGGATATCAAATGGGCAAGGGCGTGAGCCTGATCTGGGATTTTCGCCAATTCTATCGTGACGATGGCACTGGGAATCTTAAACCAATAAAGCAGGCTACTATCGAAACATCATTTAATTTTTGACGGGATCACTTTTGATAAAAAAAACAATAATAGGATTTTACCTGGTTAGTGCCTTAGCAGCACAAACAGAAGTCATGATCTTAAGTCAAAAAGTTGGTACGGAAATTGACATGCATGAAAATCGTTTTTATCGAATTTTTCCAAAAGAAAAAGGATTCATTAATGCTCAGATTATTCGCATTGATAAGGATAATTTCCGTGTGGTTATTAATAAGAAAATCCGTGGAAAAGAGAGATTGGTAAAACGGTATATTTCTCTTGATGATTACGAAAAACTCCAACTACATGTTGATGCGCAGTCGGAACTCACCGAAAAGGCAAAAATCGAAATGTATGAAGGCATGGATTTCCTAAGAGCAGAAAAAATCATAAATGAGATTCCAAAACCGCAATATGTTATCCTAAAACACTCCGGACAAAAAAAATTGAAGGGGGCCTTATTTTTTGTAGATGAGAATATGCTCCATGTACAAACACCAACAACAATAGAAAAAGTACACTTAAGTGATTTGGATCAATTGTCATACCGTCCGGAGATTGGCGAGTATGAATATCTTCGTCCTTATCTTTACGGCATCACTGGATTGACTGGATTTGCCTTAGCACAAGTATATAATTCCCAACGAGCAACTTTATATAACGAATACGGAATTCCCCGAAATGATTTAAATCGATACACTCAATTATTTGGCATTGTAATTGGGTTGATTTTTAGTAGCGAACTATTTGATGCTGTCAGTACATTGTTGACACCTTCGGAGACCATTATTTTATCCGAAGCTGAATATGAAAAGAAAAATATTAAATAATCCACGGAGGAACCATGGCAAAGAAACCTAATGCGCCTGTTGAAAGTGCACCAGCAGTTGACCCGCAACAACAATACTTAATGGACCAGTTCGGCGGTCTTATGGATCAGGTTGGAGATGGGTTTGGTGGTCCGCTTCAGGAAGAATTAATTAGACGGTTAGAACAAACTATTGCAGATTTTCATGAAGAAGTGAATGAAATGCTTGGCAATCTTAAGGATAATTCAGAAAAACGTCACGAACGTCTCAAGGAAATTTGGAATAATCCGGATACTGCGGTTGATGATGATGCGCCTGATGAATCTGATGATGGGCCGGGTGACGAAAGCGACATGAGCGAATATGAAAAGCGAATTGAAGGATTAGAAGGCGATAGTAAGAAAGATGAGCCTCAGGAAAAAGAGGAAAAACCTAAGAAGAAAAAAGGATTCTTTGGGCGGAAGAAAAAGTAATTGCAAATTCGGGGGTGAGAAATCGCCCCCTTTTTTTTATTTCATTTCTATTCATTCTGTCTACTTTTGAAGCAAATGGACAGGAGCACGCAAAAAATGTTCAAGAATTTTCACCCTTAAAAAAGAGAGTATATAGTTTTACAAAACTTGATTTCATTACATCAGAAGGTGAGTTTAACGAATCTATTTGTACTTTGTTGATTCCTGATTTGAAAGAAGACAGTCCACCATTTGTTGCTATTTATTATAAACGTGATAATTCACAGTGGTTCACAGAATCACTTTACAGAAAAAGACTTCGATTTAACTTTAAGGATGGTGTATTAAAATTAGATCAATCCAACTTTTGGGATTGGTTCGAGATTGCTGAAATAAAAATTGTTGTGATTTACTGATTCATGATTTGAGTCTTGAACAAATGCAGTAAATTCAGGGTCTAATTTTTTTAGAAAAGTTAATTTCTGGCCGTGCTAGATGGGGAATTAGCGGTACCCTGTAGCCTGCAATCCGCTGCAGCAGGATCGATGCCGACGCCAGGCTATTGCTGACTTATGCGAAAGAATTAAGCGATGTTGAAGTTTCGAACTATTGCAATGAATAACGGATGAATCCCGTCAGGCCCGGAAGGGAGCAGCGGTAAGTTTTGATATTCATGTGCTGATAGATTCCCGGAATGGAGTTGGCTGATTATTTTAGAATAGGGAACAGGATGGTCAAACGCCGGTGCACGGCCGAATAATTTTATGGCATACAAAGTATTATCACTCAAATGGCGCCCACAGTCTTTTCAAGATGTAGTTGGGCAGGACCATATTACACAAACCTTGATTAATGCATTCGACCAGGATCGAATCGCACAAGGTTATATTTTTACTGGTCCACGGGGCGTAGGAAAAACTACAACAGCTCGAATTCTTGCTATGGCATTGAATGCGGAAGGTGGAGCATCATCTAACTTTGACCCTGATTCAGTAATTTCCAGAGAGATCGCTGATGGACGCTCATTGGATGTTCTAGAAATTGATGGTGCGTCTAATCGAGGAATTGAAGAAATCCGAAACTTAAGGGAGCAAATAAAATTCGCACCAATGAAGGGTTCTTTTCGGGTTATTATAATTGATGAAGTACATATGCTTACAACTCCCGCCTTCAATGCATTGCTCCGAACCTTGGAAGAACCACCTTCTCACGGAAAATTTATTTTTGCCACGACAGATATTCATAAAGTTCCTGCTACAATTATTTCCAGGTGCCAGCGGTTTGATTTTAATCGTATCTCCCTTCAGATTATTTCTGAAAGGTTAGAATTCATTTTAAAGGAAGAAGGGATTTCATTTGATCCGGAATCTATCAATGCCATTGCAAAAAAAGCAGATGGTAGTATGCGGGATGGATTAAGTCTATTGGATCAGGCTATTTCCTTTTGTGGAAAGGAAATTAATTATGATGGTGTCGTGAAAGCACTGGGGTTGATAACAGATGAACTCTATTTTGAATTCACTCGTTGTATCCGAGAAAAAGATTCAACGGGAACGGTGAATATGCTATCGTCCTTTTCAAGTTTTGGAATACCTGCTCCAGAAGTTATGGTTGGCATGGCTGGACATATTCGGAATATCCTTTATGCTGGCGTAAAAGATGGTGAATCTCTTCTTGAAATGAATAAAGAGCATAAGCAAAGATATATTCAGGAAAGTGAATCATGGGATCGAAGAGATCTTTTACGTATCAGTCAAGTTCTTACAGATGTAGCTGCAACTATTCGCAGAGCAGAAGATCCTTATTTATTATTGGAAATGACTGTGTTGAAGCTCTTGGAAATGGATCAGTCGTTTTATATCGATCAAATAATTTCAAATGGAGGGTCGTCTCTTAAGATAAGGCCAAAGGCTCTCGAAAGGCCAGAATCAGTACAATCAATTAAAAAGCCTCTGAATCCAACTGTTAAAAAGAAATATATCGATCCTGAAAAGGAGCAGACAGCACCTGCGCCTGTCGTTCAAGATTCTGTGGTTTCAATCAAAGATAAAAATGAAAAGAACGATATTGAGGAGCAACTTGAAAATAAGCTTGAGAAAGAAGCCGTAGTAATATCTACTCCACCCGTTTTAAATATTGAAGACATTCTAGAACACTGGCCATCAATCATGGAAAAAATTAACCTGGTACGGCCTTCTATTGGTGCTATTTTGGAAGAGTGCAAACCAGATGAATTTGATGGAAATAATTTAATGATCAAACCGACGGGGGGAAGTGGGTTCAGTGTAAAAATGGTGGAACGAGGTATTCCAATGATTGAAAAAATTCTTGCTGATGAAATGGGCTCTTCAATCAAAGTAAATTTTGTGAATGGTGGTGGAGATACGC
>Ga0315316_10002294_pt1 | contig 13711 bp, 12 predicted proteins | sample M160m3416metaG_FD_203702 | JGI IMG/M metagenome (GOLD analysis project Ga0315316, IMG submission 203702) | Ammonia-oxidizing marine archaeal communities from Monterey Bay, California, United States - M1 60m 3416 | ecosystem: Environmental > Aquatic > Marine > Intertidal zone | place: USA...
TCAGCTAAGATAGAGTATAACTTTCTAGATTATTTTGATGAAATAGAAAGAGAAAACTTCACACCCTACCTTCTTTTTGGAATTGGTGGGACAATTTTACAAAATCTAACTAGCAGAGATGATGTTTTATCAAAAAACAAAAAATTTTTAATTAATATTCCATTTGGAATGGGCCTAAAATATTTAATAAATAAACAGTTTTCATTAGCAATTGAATTTGAAATTAAAAAAACATTTTATGATAAGATAGATTACTTGACAGGAGCAAATACAAAAAATATTGGCAGTGTAACAGGTTTAGATTTTAATAATAGTCAAAAAAACTATCAATATGGAAGTGGCAACAATAATGATTATTATTATTTCACCGGAATAAGTATAAGTTATATTTTCTACAGGATACCATGCCCAAAAAACTCTGCACCTTACAACAGTATATATTAACTTTGTGTTATGAAAATTAAACAAGGAATTCCTGAGCACATCGCAATAATAATGGATGGTAATGGCCGATGGGCAAAAAAAAGAAATGAGAATAGAATACAAGGTCATATAAAAGCAAAAAAGAGCGTGAGAGAATCAATTGAATTCTGCATTGAAAAAGAAATTAAATACCTAACATTATTTGCCTTTTCTACAGAAAATTGGAAAAGACCTAAACTAGAAGTTAAGGCTCTAATGAATCTACTTCATAATGTTATAGGTGAGGAACTAAATAATTTAAATGATCAAAATATTAAACTAAAAGTTATAGGAGACCTTAGTCCTTTACCTGACAAAACAAAAAAAAGTTTGGAGAAGGCTAAAAGCGAAACATCTAAAAACAAAGGCTTACAACTAATATTAGCTATAAATTACTCAGGAAAATGGGACATATTAAATGCTACCAAAACAATATTAGAAAACAAAAACAAAATTGATTTAGCTAATTTTAACGAAAAAGTTTTTGAAAAATATCTATCAACCTTTAATATTCCGGATCCGGAATTAATTATTAGATCTAGCGGCGAAGAAAGAATAAGTAATTTTTATCTGTGGCAGGCTGCTTACTCTGAATTGTACTTCACGGATATTTTATGGCCTGATTTTAATAAAAATGAATTAAATAATGCTATTTTCGAGTTTAAAAACAGAAACAGAAGATTTGGAAAGCTATAAATTATGAAAAAACATATTTTAACAATTTTATATTTTCTTATATCTGTTAATGGGATTTCTCAAATTAGGTATGACCTAAATAATGAACAGCAAATAGCAATAAGCTACTCTAATCCCAAAACATATGAGGTCGCAGAGATAGAAGTAATTGGTGAAAAATATTTAGATGAAATCGCTCTTAGGTCATTAGCTGGAATAAAAGTTGGAGATAATATTTCTATACCTGGTGAAGCAATATCTGGAGCTATAAAAAAATTATGGAAACAAGGAATCATAGGTGACATTAAAATTTTAATTAATAAAATTGAAGATGAAAAGGTGTATTTATCCATAGTCCTTAAGGAAAGACCTAGACTTAGTACTTTTAATATTAAGGGTATTGGCAGAACACAAAATTCTGAATTATCAGAAAAAATAAATCTAATAAGAGGTAGAATTGTAACAGATGCAGTATTAAAAAACACTCAAAACATAATAGAAACGTTTTTCAAGAAAAAGGGCTTTTATAATGTTGAAGTTGGAATAAAACAGGAATTAGATACAATAGTTGCAAATAGCATTAAATTAGATATAAATGTAACTAAGAATAAAAAAGTTAAAATTGATAATATCTCTTTTGAAGGAAATAAAAATTACTCAGATGCAAAATTAAAAGGAAAGCTTAAAAAGTCAGGAGAAAGGGTTAGGGTAACATTATTTAAAGAAATATTTAATAAAACATTATCAATAATTAAACCAAAAAATTTATTTGGTGAAAAGAGAGGATTAAAACCTAATAGTATAATTGAATTTGTAACTGAAAATGCAAAAATTAATATTTTAAAGTCGAGTAAATTTATCACAGCTGAGCTTGAAAATGATAAAGAGAATTTAATAGCGTTCTATCAATCTAAAGGATATAGAGATATTAAATTTCTAGATGAAGAAGTTATAAGAAACGGGGATTATGTTGATCTTAATCTTAGTATTGATCCTGGTAATAGGTACTATTTTAGGAATATAAACTGGACAGGAAACTATATTTATGAAGAAGATGTATTAAATGAAGTTCTAGGAATTGAGTCTGGAGATATCTATGATACAGAAACTTTAGAAAAAAAGATAACATATAATCCAAATGGGTCTGACGTATCTGGATTGTACCAAGATAATGGTTATTTATTCTCAAATATTCAACCTATTGAAGTTGGGATAGTTAATGACTCTGTTGATATTGAAATGAGAGTATATGAAGGTGCTCAGGCTACAATTAACAAAATACTAATCAGAGGTAATGACAGAACTAGTGATCATGTAATAAGAAGAGAATTAAGAACTATACCTGGACAAAAATACAATAGATCTGAATTGATTAGAACACAAAGAGAACTTTCACAATTAGGATATTTTGATCCAGAAAACATAAATCCAATTCCTGTTCCAAACCCACAAAATGAGACTGTAGATATTACATGGGAAGTTGAAGAAAAACCTAGTGACCAGGTTGAGCTTTCAGGTGGATGGGGCGGATACTTTGGTTTTGTTGGAACTGTTGGTTTGAGCTTCAGTAATTTTTCAGTCAAAAACATTAAAGATTTTAGTAAATGGAGACCTCTACCAGTAGGAGACGGGCAAAAACTATCTGTAAGAGTTCAGGCTAACGGAAGACAATTTCAGACTTATTCTTTTACTTTTTCAGAACCTTGGTTAGGTGGCAGAAAGCCTAATAATTTTAGTATAAATTATAGTTATTCAGTGAATAGAATGCTTGATTTCTTTGGCACAGGTGGATATAATCCCTATGGTGGATATGGAGGACTTGGTGGATATGGGGGTGGATACGGAGGCTATGGAGGACTTGGTGGATATGGGGGTGGATACGGTGGATATGGGGGTGGATACGGTGGATACGGATACGGAGGTTATGGATATAATGGACAATCATCTAAGGACAGTAAAATAATTGGATCAATGAAGGTCCATGCGGTAACAATAGGTTTAGGTAGAAGAATAGTATGGCCAGATGACTTCTTTGTAATTTCAAACTCATTAGTATACTATAACTATGATCTATTTAATTTTGGTCAGTCTCTTGGCTTCGATACTGGAATAACCAACACATTTGCATTCAAAACAAATATTTCAAGAAATAGTGTAGATAACCCAATGTTTCCAAGAAGTGGATCAATGTTTTCTTTAGATGTAGCAATAACTCCTCCATACTCGAAATGGAATAACATAAATTATGAAACAGCTGAACCGCAGGAAAGATATAAGTGGGCAGAATATCATAAATGGATGTTTGACTCCAAATTTTATACAAGAATAATAGGAGATCTAATTTTGGAATCTAGAGCTCATTTTGGTTACATTGGTGCATATGGCGACGAAAATAAAATAGGTCCTTTTGAGCGTTTTTATCTAGGAGGAGATGGTTTGTCTGGCTCTTACAGTAATTTCTTATTAGGTACTGAAAGAATAGCCCTGAGGGGGTATGAAAATAATTCTTTAGTACCTCTAGATATGGAAAAAAATATTCGTGGGGGAACGATTTACAATAAATTTGTTTTCGAACTAAGACATCCTATATCTTTAAATCCGAATGCGACAATATTTGGATTGACATTTATTGAGGCAGGTAATAACTGGAATTCGCAAAAAGATTTTAACCCTTTTGAGCTATATAGATCTGCAGGATTAGGTGTTAGGATTTTTATGCCAGCTTTTGGATTATTAGGAATAGATTGGGGTTATGGGTTTGATAAACTTCCTGGTCAATCAAATAGGTCCGGTCCTCAGTTCCATTTTTCAATAGGTCAGCAACTTAGATGATACGATCATATTTACTTTCTTTATTTTTATTATTATCAATTGAAGCTTTTTCTCAAAAGTTTGGGTATGTTAACTCTGAATTTATATTAAATAGTATGCCGGAATATAAAGAAGCCTTAAATGAAATAGACAATCTTTCTAAAGCCTGGGAAAAAGAAGTGAGTGATATGTATATAGATCTAGAAAAAAAAGAGATTCTTCTCAAGAATGAAGAAATACTATTAACAAAAGAAATGTATGAAGAAAAAAGAATTCAGCTCGACGAGGAGTGGAAAGAGGCAAGGGGATATCAACAAAAAGTGTTTGGGTTCGAAGGTTTGTATTTTTTGAAAAAGAAAGAATTAATTCAACCTATTCAAGATATTTTATTTGAATCAGTAGAAAATGTAGCTAAAAAAAATAGACTACAAATTATTTTTGACAAATCCTCAGAACCAATTTTATTATACACCAATCCTATTCATGACTATACTGATTATGTCATGGAAGATTTAGGACTAACTAAAAAAAATAACTAATTTTAATTTAAAATTAATAGCATGAAAAAAATAAGTTTAATTATAGCAAGTATCTTCTTAATCAACTTTGTATCTATTGCACAAGATATCAAAATAGGTTATACAAACGTTGAATATATACTAAGCTTTTTACCAGAAACTAAACAAGTACAAAGTGAGGTTCAAGCTTATGGTACACAATTGCAAAATCAATTGCAATCAAAAATAACTGATTTCCAAAGTAAGGCTGATGCATTTCAAAAAACTGCAGCTACAATGACTGACCTTATAAGAGCAGATAAGCAAGAAGAATTGCAAAACCTTCAGGCTTCTATTCAAAAATTTCAAAATGAAGCTCAAACATCTATAGCCCAAAAAGAACAAGATTTATTCAAACCTCTTTTTGAAAAAATTAGTAATGCAATCAATGTTGTTTCTGAAAGAGAAAATTATACACATGTTTTTAGTGCGGGTGTGCCAGGTGTAGATGTTCTTTTGTATGCTAGACCTACAGATGATATTTCAAACCTTGTTCTTGGTGAATTAGGTATTGATCCTCCAAGCGGTAGTAACGACTAAAAAATTTCTTTTATTTTTTTAGACCTATCTCCCTCAACCTTTCTTCTAGAAACTGACCTGCTGTCACGTCATCATATGATTTTGGGTTACTTTCATCAATGCAGTTCGAAAGACATGTTAAATCCATTTCAGGCTTTGGATGCATAAAGAAGGGAATAGAATACCTAGAGGTATTTAATTTTTCTTTAGATGGATTAACTACCCTATGAACAGTTGACATAAGTTTTTTATTAGTTAATCTCTCTAACATATCCCCCACATTTATAACTAACTGATCTGATTCAGATATAATTGGAATCCACTTTTCTTCCTTAGTCAATATTTCCAAACCATCTGCACTAGCTCCCATTAACAAGGTAATTAAATTAATATCACCATGAGCTGCAGCTCTTACAGCACCATCTTCTACGTCTTCTTCTTTTAGAGGATAATAATGAATAGATCTCATAATGCTCTCTCCACCTTTGACTTTATTTGTGAAATAATCTTCTTCTATATTTAAATAAATTGCAATTGCTTTTAATAAAGTCAACCCGATGTTTTCTAGGGTTAGAAAAGCATTTGTCCCTACTTCCTCGAAATTATCTATCTCAATAGGCCATATATTCTTAGGGTTTGATATTTCTGGGTTACCTATATGAAAAAACTCTTTTAAGTCACCCTTTGAACTTCCTTTAGCATGTTCTTGACCTTTTACTACATACCCTCTTTGACCGTATAACTCTGGAAAGTAATATTTAATTTTCTTTTCATCATCAAGTTCAAAAAAAGACTGAACTTTAGAATATAAATTTGTGGTAATTTCTTGTGTTAGACCGTGATTTTTAATTATTGCAAAACCCGTCTGGTTAAAAGAAATACCTAAATCTTGTGAAAAGCTTTTAATATCATCATTATCACCATCCGTAAATTTAGATATATCTAGCGTTGGCACTTTACTTAAATAATCACTCATATTATTCTACGTTTATTTCTATTGTCTCAGACATTTCCTCACCAAAAGATACATGAACTCCATCAGCAAACTGAAGAGAAATTAAATATTTACCAGGGGATAATTCGATACTAGTATCAGTTTGGCCCTTACCATAATGTAAAGTAGAATCACTTGCTGGTATAACTTCTCCCATAGGCCAAAATTTTTGATTAATTAGTATATGATGATGTCCATAACCTTCTTTTACGACTCCTGCAGGTTCAATAAGCATACCCTCAACTCCCATATCTATAAAAACTGGACTCGCTACAGTAGTTCCATTTTTAGGCCACTTAAAAAAAACTCTTTTGTTAACTTCTTCTACATCAACTATTTCCTGTGTCTGAACAGATTTTTTATTGTTACAACTAAGCACAAAAAGGCAAAGTATTATAAATGTTATTTTCTTCATTTTTAATTAAATATTTCTTTTAAAACACTTGTAGAATTTAAATTAATCTTAATGTCTAAACTTCTACTAAAATGTTCAATAATTAAATTTATAACATTATTTCTTAAAATGTTATTAGACTTAATTTTAACTTCATAACCATTATTTATACACTCCTCTATAAAAGAATTAATTTCATCTTTTTTGTTATTACCAGTAAGGTGAATTGAATTTCCTATCTCAATACCATAGCATTTTGAAAGTTTAATCAAAAACTGGATGTGAAAGTTTGAGTAGTTATCTTCTAATTTATCAAAGATTGTTAAAGAATCTCTAATAAATATAAACTTATCTTTTTGATCATCTTCATTTTGAGATGTTTTAGATAAAAATTCAGATATAAAGAAACAAACAGAAATTTTCCTCATGTCAAGATGAAGAGACTTATAAGGATAGTCTAACTTACTTTCTTTAATTCGTTGAAGGCCTGGGTTCTTTTTATGATAAACAACCAAATCAAGAATATTCAGAGGTTGAAACAAGCCAATATTTTTTGATTTAGAGTTTCTTACTCCATTTATAATATAAGATTGAAGACCATAATTTTCAGTATAAATTTTACAAATAATAGAGGTGTCCCCGTACTTAATATAATTTAATACTATACCCATTGTCTTACCTATCACTGAATTAGAATTTTATTGATTAAATTTTCTTTTCCGTTTTGGGATACAAGAAAGATTAAATATATACCAGGAGTAATTTTATTGCCGTCTGCTGATAATAAATTCCAATTAAATCCTCCAGAAGATGTCTCAATTTCAATTATATTTTCACCAGATAATGAAGTGACTTTGATATAATTTCCGTCTGTCATACCACTAAAATATAATCTATCATTTTCCTTCATGTTTAAAGGATTAGGATAGACTTTGAAGTCAGAAAGATCTTTATTTGGTTTTTCTAAAGAAGTGTTTACTGAAACTAAACCATCAGATGTATTAATAAATGCAGAACCTAAATCATTAAATTTTATATCTTTAATGGTGTCAGATAATAATGGAGAGTTTGATAGACTAAACTGAAAAATAAATTTATTTTCAATATTGTCAAAAACAAATATACCATTATCAGTACCTACCCAAATATTTCCAGCATAATCATCTTCAACTGTATTAATTTTTATTCCTTTAAATAAATACTGAGAACCGTCATTAGGTATTGTATAGTTAGTTAAAAATCTAGGATTATAAGAAGAAAAATAAATTAAACCATTGTCTGTAGCAACCCAAACATTTTCATTATTGTCAATAGTGATGTCATTAATATTGTTTGAGTTAAGTAAGTTATTTCTTTCGTTTAATTCAAAGACTTCCTTTGTAGCAATATTATAAACAAGTAATCCTCCTCCTTTGCTTTTATCTAATAAAATCCATAGAAACCCATCTTTTGATTTTAAAGCAGTTGGATATAAAAGGGAATTATTTTGAAGATCATGAAATTGCCAATCATTATTTGAATCAAAAGACAATAATGGGCTTGTAGAACCATAATTTAAAATCCATAATTTATTTTGAGCAGATAGAATATCGGAAATATTAACACCTTCTCCAGGTTCATTTATAAGCAAAGAGTTTTCATAATACTCATCAATTATTAATGATTTATTATAATTTAAAATTCCTTCATCACTAGATGAAAAATATATATCGTTATTAAATTTTGCTACAGAAGTAATGTTTTTAAAATTATCAAAAGATAAATTATCCCAACCTTCATTTTTTATATTTATTGAAATATGATTTGCTTCAGTAGCATAGATATCCTTATCTAAAGAGAAAATTTTTTCAGGACTAATGTTTATATTATTTACTGGAGAATAAAACTCTTTATTTTCTGAACTAAATAATGAATAGTTTTTTCCAGAAATCCACAATTCATCATTAGTACCGATAAAATCCCCTATGTCATCAATTTTATCTGGCAAATTAATTTTTATAATTTCTGAGTTACTATAAACTCCTAAATAATCTTTTATATCGATAGAGTTTTTATAACTAATATATACTTGAGAATTAATATTCTTAACTTGTTTAATAGTTATATCTACATTATTATAGATTAGATTATAATCACTATTATATATATTATTTTTAGAATAAAAGTATAAGCTATCATCATAGTAGAACATGCCAAAAGGCATACCATTATTAAAACTTAGCTTCTTCCACGACGTGTAATCAAGAGGATTATCATCCATAGTATCTAATAGATAAACTCCATTTGATGAAGTAATGTATATTCGCCCATTAATTATTTGAGATTCCAAAACATTTAATGAGATAGCATTTTCACCAATATTTTTATAATTATCTAAAATATATCCATCACTTAAAGAAATTAAATAAAGGCCTAGAGACGAAGAAACATATAAAATATCATTATAAATATTGAAAGAATTAATTTTTAACTCATCATCATCTGTTTTTAGATTAATTTCATCGAATCCTTCTATATTATAAATTATAACTTTTCCATTTTGTAAACCAATAATAAAGTAATCTGAATCATGGTATGTTTCTGCTACTTTATAATTTTCTAATTCTAAAGAGTTAATATTTCTTTGAATATTTTTTGATTTTAAATCAAGAGAGAATAACCCATTTGAACTAAAACAGTATATTGAATTATCATATAGGGCCATATGATTAATATCCTTAATGTTTAGATGATAGTCCCAATCTTTGGTAGTAATAAGAGTTTGTGCAGCTAAATTTAAATTAAATAACAGGAGCAAAATCAGGCCTCTAAAAAAAATCATATATCAATTATTATTATTTTTAAATAAAAAGAAATTAAATCATATAATTTTAAGTTAAACGAAAAAAAAAACAAAAATTGGATTTAATAAAATCAACTGAAAGGATATTAATTAAAATTGAGAAAAAATATCAATCTAGCAAAATAAAGGGGAGCGATATTTTAAACATTACCTCATCTAAACAACTGAACCTTATAATAATTAAAAACATTTATGATCAATGGGCTAATAATTTTGAAAAAAATAAAATCAAATATTTTGATTATAATTCATTAGATGTAATAAATGCTTCTGAAAACATGATGAATATTCTTTCTAATAACATTTCTATTGACCTAAAAGATTTTAATACCTTACTTCTAAAATCTCTTGAGGATCTAGTGGAGTTAACAGCTAAACCAAAAGACTTTATTAAAAAAGACTTAATTAATACAATTTTATTTGATGAAGAAAAACTAGAAAAAAAATCAAAATATTTCAAATACTACAATGAACTTTTTTCTATTCTCATAAATAAAATGAAAGAAAAGAATGAGTTATCATTAAAAGGATCTGAAGTAATAAATTATTTAGATGAGATAACTATAGAAATAAATGAAAATTTAGTAAAAGAAACATGTGATATAGTTGATTGTAAAAAAAAGGATTTACTTCAAAAAATTGAAAAAAATAACTCAGACTATTATTCTTTTTTTTCATTGACAAATAACGAGGTTGATAACTTACTCCTAGAAGCTTCATCAAAAGAAACATTTGAAGAGGCTGCAAATTTAATTTTACAAAATTTAAAAAATGATTATGACAAAAATCTCACAAATAACAATATCAAAGACTTGCTCTATAAATTAAAAAAAAAATATTTTTTACCTTCCTAATATTGCAGATTTAACTCCATTTAATTTTAAAAAAACAAAAAGCAATAAACTAAATGATAATAAAGATGAACCCCCATAGCTTATTAAAGATAAAGGAATACCAATTACAGGAAATAAGCCCAAGGTCATAGAAACGTTTATCGTGAAGTGAAATAAAAATATAGAAAATACTGAATAGCCAAATACCCTAGCAAACCTATCTTTTTGAGCTTCAGATAAAATTAAAATTCTATATAAAAAAATTAAATATAGAATTATGAATATCATAGAGCCTATATAACCAAATTCCTCTCCAATAACAGAAAAAATAAAATCTGTACTTTGAATTGGAACAAAATTTAAACCTGTTTGTGTGCCTTTTAAATACCCTTTTCCAAATATCCCACCAGAACCTATAGCTATTTTAGATTGTGTAATATTCCAGCCTGATCCAAGAGGATCTGAACTTGGATTAATAAGTGTTTCTACTCTTTGTTTTTGTTTTGGAGTAAGAAGATTATTAAGGACAAACCCTTGTCCATTAATTATTAATATAGATAAAACTAAAATGATAAATGAGTTTATAACCTTTCTAAAATCTTTAATTGACAGGCCAACAAAAACCAGAAATACAATGGAGATAATTATATATAATATATATACGTCAACTAAAAGCCCAAGAGTAAAAATTAAAACAAAAGCGAAAAAAAATAGTAAAAAACCAATAGATAGACCCTCCCTTAAAAAAACTAAAAAAAAGGAAAAATAAACAAGAGCTGTACCTGTATCGCCTTGTAATAATATAATTGAGGACGGCAACATAAATACTAGAGAGGTCATTAAAATATGTTTTATGTTTCTAAGATTTATAGAATAGGAATCAAATATTTTTGCTAAAAATAAGGCAGTCGTAAACTTAGAAAATTCAGAGGGTTGAAATTTAAATCCGAATAAATTAAACCAAGATGAATGACTATTAACCTCTTGCCCAACAAATAAAACAAGAATCAATAAAAAAAGAGATAAAGCGTAAAGAGGCACAGCCAAATCAAAAATAAATCTATATTCTAATATAGAGATAGCAAAAAAGATAAAAAGACAAACAGTAATCCACAATAGTTGTTTAAATGACTCATTTTGAAAGGATAAAAAATCAAATCCATCAGTATTTTGTGAGGAATAAATTGACAGAAAACCAATAAATAACATGATAAAATAAATTCCAGTTATTATGAAATCATTAGAAAAAAAATTATTGCTTATCTTCCTCATCTATAAAATCTCCTATTAAAACATAGTCCTCTAACCAAGTTCTTTTGATATTTTTAAAAATATATTTTTCTGCTGCTAAGCTAGCAATTGATGCGGCTGACCTTCCTCCCCAACCTGAATTTTCTATATATGCTGCAATAGCAATTTTAGGGTTATTTTTCGGCGCAAAACCTATGAATCCAGAATGATCATATCCATGAGGATTCTGTACAGTACTAGTTTTACCACAAATTTCTAATTCTTTCATATATGCTCTTCTGGCTGAACCAGAAATTACAACTTCCTCCATAGCCTCAACAACATAATCAAAATGAGCTTTGTCTATATCTACATAATTAATTTGGGGATTAGAAACTTTTTCTCCATCAACCTCTAAAACCAAATTAGGATAAACATAATATCCTCTATTTGCCATTATTGCCGCAAAATTTGCCATTTGTATAGGGGTAACTAGAAGCTCTCCCTGACCTATACTTAGTGAATAAACATTAGAAAATTTCCATCTATTTTTACCATAATATGTATCATAATAATTTGAAGATGGAACAAACCCTTTATTGGAAGAAGAAATATTAAAGTTTAATTCTGATCCAAGACCAAACATTTTAACATAATTAGACCAGTTTTCTAAACCAAGACGAGAATCAATAAACGTATTAGAATCTCTATTCTCATTAATTATTTTTCTAAATAATTTAAAGAAATAATTATTAGAAGATTTAACTATAGCTTTTTCTAAATCATAATAACCTTCTGGAGCAAGGTCTCCTATGCTAGTTAAGTCTATGTAAACATTATCATCATAACTTACATGTTTTTTTTCAAGACCAATTAAACTTTGAATAAGCTTAAACATAGATCCAGGTGGATAAGTGGCCATTAATGCTCTATTATATATAGGTTTTAAAGTATCTCTCTGTAATCCCAAATAATTTATAGAGAAATCTTTTCCCGATAAAATATTTGGATCATATGATGGGGCCGAAGCTATTGCCAAAATGTTTCCCGAAGAGGGTTCAATGGCGACTACGCTGCCAACTTTCCCATATAATAGCTTTTCAATATAAAGTTGCAAAGAGGCATCAATAGTCAACTTTATATTTTTTCCATTTGCAACTAGAACATCGTCTAGACCTTCATTAAAGCTTCCGGCGGAAATACCATTTACATCATAAAGCTTTAATTTATATCCTTTATTTCCCCTTAATAAATATTCATAAGCTTTTTCTATACCAGATAATCCTACTAAATCTCCGAGAGCATAATAATTACTGGTATCTCTCTCTAATTGATTTCTACCTATTTCCGCAACATAACCGAGTGCATGAGAAAGAATAGGCTTATTGTAATATCTTGTTGGTTTTGGGCTGTGGTAAATTCCCTTAAAGTCATAAAGGTTACTTTGAATACTAGCAAACTGAGAATGGCTCATCCCCTTATAAAATATTGAGGGTCTATAAATTGAATATTTTTTTGCTCTATTTATACTGTTTTTCAACTGTACTTTAGTTAATGAAAATGAATTTAAAATTTGGGATGTATCTCTAACTCTAAATTGTTTTGGAATTATATAAAAATCATATGTTGGTTTATTTTCAACAATTACAGAATCATATCTATCCAATATTATTCCTCTAGAAGGGTATATTGACTCTAGATGAACAGTGTTGTTTTCTGATAACTCGTGATACTTATCTTCATAAATTTGAAGATAAAATAGCCTAAATGAAAGTAACACAAAAATAACTACAAGTATAATCTTAAAAATAAATGACTTATCTCCACTCATTACTTAAATTATTATTTAAAAATAAATACTGAAAAATAACAATCAATATATAATTTGAGATTGAGGACAAAGAAATAAATAAAATATTATTTAATGACAAAAAAACTCCAGACTCAAAAAGAGACAAAACTGAATAAAATATAATTATAATAGGGAATGCATAAATAAAAAACTGAAAACCACCTAAGGCATTAATCGAAAGTAAATTTAACTCCTCTGTTTTTTCTTCTCCAATTATTTTAAGAACCCAAAGATTTCTAAAATATGAGATAAGAACACATGATAAAGAATATAACCCAAGCGAATCATTAAATACATCAAAAAGTAATCCTAGAAAAAAAGAAACTATCAAGTTTTCCTTAGAGTCTTTCTGATACCTATAAAGAAGTAAAATCATTACTATAGGTGATATAATAACATAACTAAAAAAAAGCACTTTGTTTAATACAAATACTTGTAAAAACAACAAGATAATAAAGAGGAATATATTATTCTTCATTGGTTATTTTTTCTAGTTTTTTCTTTTCCTCATTCATAGGATTATCAATAACGTAGACTTTTGA
>Ga0315316_10002296_pt1 | contig 13709 bp, 12 predicted proteins | sample M160m3416metaG_FD_203702 | JGI IMG/M metagenome (GOLD analysis project Ga0315316, IMG submission 203702) | Ammonia-oxidizing marine archaeal communities from Monterey Bay, California, United States - M1 60m 3416 | ecosystem: Environmental > Aquatic > Marine > Intertidal zone | place: USA...
GTTACGTGTGATTATGACGAGTGCGGCGGCTAGCACGGTGCCCAATATCAGCAAATTGGTTTTCATAGTTTTTCATCTCGATGAGGCTCGCTTCAAACTAACAAACAAGTGTTACTTAACACAAATATTAAGGAGTGAAGTTGCTTTGCTCAGCGCGTCAACTGCCGCTGCTCCCGTAGCATGCGCCGCGCATGATTCCCCGACAAAATCGCTTTACCTAGGGTCCTGCGGCGTTACCATGACGCAGAGCTCGCAGGTCCGCATTGGTCCGGCGAAAATCTGAGTAGAGTCGAGGTAACCCATGAGTGCATTAGCGGGCGTCAAAGTGTTGGATTTGACGAGTATGGTATCGGGGCCTGTTGCGGCCATGATGCTGGCCGACCAGGGCGCCGACGTTATCAAAGTAGAGCCCACCACCGGCGAGCAAATGCGTCATATCGGGCCGACGGTCAATAAGGTCACGGCTGCATTTTTCTCCTGTAATCGCGGCAAGCGATCTATTGGTGTTGACCTCAAGTCTGAAGACGGCAAGAAAATCTTGTTTGACTTGGTTGCCGATGCAGATGTGCTGATTCAAAACTTCCGGCCTGGCGCTATGGAGCGCATGGGTTTTGGCGAGCCGGTCCTCAGAGAGCTCAACCCCCGCTTGATTTATGTCTCGATAAGTGGGTTTGGAGAGGAGGGTCCTTACGCACACAAGCGTGTCTATGACCCCGTTATTCAGGCACTTTCTTGTGCGACAGATATTCAGGCTGATCGAGCGACCGGCAGGCCTCAGATGTTTCGTATCATCATCGCTGACAAAGTCACTGCAATCACCGCTGCACAGGCCATTAGCACGGCGCTTTACGCTCGAGAAAAATCGGGAGAAGGCCAGCATGTGCGGCTCTCTATGCTCGATGCCATGCTGAGCCTGTTTTGGCCCGAGGGAATGGCGGGATTGACCTATGCCGATCAGGAGTTTGATGTCCGGCGGTATCAGGGCGCGATGGATCTGATTTACGAGACCCAGGATCGGTTTATTACCGCGGGGGCGATTTCCGATAGTGAGTGGGAGGGGATGTGCCGCGCGCTCAATCGTGAAGATTTGATCGACCATCCCAACTTCAAAACCGCTCAGGGGCGATTCACGCACAACAGTGAGCGCAAGGAAATTACCGCAGAAGAGATCAAAAAATGGTCCAGCGACGAGATCCTCGCGCGCTTTGATCAGGCGGGCGTTCCCTGTGCGCCTATTATTGACCGTTCCGAGCTGCTAGATCACGAGCAGGTGTTAGCCAATGGTTCAGTGGACCGCTTACATTTTGAGGAATTTGGTGAGGTGCGTCAGGCCCGGCATCCGGCGCGCTTCGACAAAACGCCGGCAAGTGTGTCGCGGCCTGCGCCGCGGTTGGGTGAGCACGGCCGCGAGGTTTTGGCAGCTATCGGTTACGACGCGGCCGCTATCGATGCGTTGGTGCGGGCGGGCACAGTACTAGAGTGAGCAAGCAACGGAGGGCGAGGTGAAGAAAACCTGTTTGGTAATTGGTGCGGGAGCCGGTATTGGGGGGTCAGTCGGTAAAAAATTTGCGGCCGAGGGTTACCATGCCGCGCTTTGCCGGCGCAGCAATATCGATGGTCTCAACGCGATGGTCGATGACCTTCGCGAGGCGGGCTGGTCTGCAAGTGGGCATCTGCTGAATGCGGTGGAGGAGGATGCCCTCGAAGAACTGGTTGCAGCCGTCGAGGCCATTGGGCCTATCGATACGGTGCTCTATAACTTGGGCGCACAAATTGGCAACCGGTCCCTCGACGAGACCCCCTTGAAAACGTTTGAGCTGGGCTGGAGGATGGCCTGCTTCGGTCTTTTCCGCATCGCTAAGGTGCTCGTGCCACTCATGGTAGAGCGGGGCCATGGCACAATTTTAGTGACCTCCGCGACGGCGGCAATGCGCGGTAACAGTGGCCAGCACTCTCACGCCGCCGCGATGGCAGGCCGGCGACTACTGTGTCAGACGATGAACGCCGAATACGCGGCGCAGGGTGTTCACGTTGTTCATATCATGGTTGATGGCGCAGTCGATGCGCCAGACACGTTGGGAAAAATGCTGGGCGCCGAAAAGTTTGAGGCTTTGCGAGAAGCCAAAGGCAAAGACAAGGATGGCCTCTTGCTGCCGGAGAAGATGGCTGAAACGTATTTTCATCTCGCCACGCAGCATCGCTCGGCCTGGAGCCATGAGGTCGATTTGCGAGCTTATTCCGATCTGGCCTGGTGGAACCACGCCGTCGATATCTAAATGCCTGGGATCGCGTGTTCTATTGCTTCGCGCTCAGTACTGGACTGAGTGCTGAACCGAGCGCCATATGAGGGGGGAGTAGAGTGACATTAACTGTTCAGGCATCGGGTGACAGCTGCGGGGCGACCATTACTGGTGTTCGATTGAATGAGCCCTTGTCTAGAGATCTGGTGGCAGCAATCCGAGGGCACTGGTTGGAGCATAAGGTGGTGGCGTTTCCGGATCAGCAGCTCACGCCTGAGCAGCTGGTGGGCTTTAGTGAGCAGTTCGGTGCCATCGGCGAGGACCCTTTTTTTGGGCACATTGATGAGCATCCCAAAGTTGCGGCTATCCAGCGCGAGGCTGACGAAACCACCAGTATTTTCGCCGAGATATTTCATAGTGACTGGAGCTTTATGCCAGTGCCGCCGGCTGCCACAGCGCTTTACGGGCTGACAATTCCACCTGTCGGCGGAGAGACGCTTTTTGCCGATCAAGTGGCGGCGTATGAGCAGATGCCCGAGGCGCTGCGGGCTAAGGTAGACGGGCTGACCGCGATTCATTCGGCTGCGCTGGGTTACGCTCCCGACGGGGCCTATGGTGAGGCTGATCAGGAGCAGGGGCGGAGTATGAAGATACTCCCCAGTGAGAAGGCGCTTGAAACGCAGGAACATCCACTCGTTCGCGTACATCACGAAACCGGAAAGCGGGCGCTGTACTCGTCAGCCGCTTATATCAAAGGGTTTGTCGGCTTGGAAAAGGACGAAAGTGATTCGCTGCTGCTCGAGCTGTATGCGCACCAGAGCCGGCCCGAATTCATTTATACCCATCGGTGGCAGGTGGGTATGTTGGTCATGTGGGACAACCGTTCGTTGCTGCACGCCGCCACCGGTGGATATGACGGACACAGCCGCCTGCTGCACCGCACTACTATTTCAGATACCCGTTTTTAAAGGAGTTCTTCATGTCGTCATCTATTGAGTTTTTATTCGACTTCGCCAGTCCTAACGCCTACCTCTCTTATCACGTGCTGAGTGAGGTGGCAGAGCGTAACGGATGGGCGCTCACATTGACCCCGGTGCTGTTGGGGGGGCTTTTTAAACTCACCAACAATCAGGCGCCGATGGTGGCCTTCGGGGAGGTGAAGGGAAAACTGGATTACGAAATGCTGGAGACGCAGCGTTTTATCGCGGCGCATCGATTAGAGCGATTCCGTTTTAACCCCCACTTTCCGATCAACACGATCATGTTGATGAGAGGTTTTATTGCGGCACAGCAAATGGGTGTTCAGCAGCAATATGTTGATGCCAATTTGGCGGGCATGTGGGAGCAAGAGCAGAACATGGGTGACCCAGAAGTGGCCGCCGGTGTTTGGCAGGCAGCGGGTCTCGACGCGCAGGCCCTCATAGAAGCGATTCAGACGCAGCCAGTGAAGGATGCGCTGCTGCACAATACGCAGCAGGCTGCCGAGCGTGGTGCATTTGGTGTGCCGACGTTCTTCGTGGGGCAGGAAATGTTCTTTGGTAAAGAGCGTATTTCTCAGATCGAGGCCATGCTTTAGGGGGGGGCGAGCGACCTTGCCTCTTACAGAACTCGGTGAAGGGCATCCAGCATGGCGTTAGGAGCTTCGACCATGATGGTATGCCCCGTCTCGGGTAATACCTCCACGATAGGAGCGGGGATGGCTTCCTGTAGCGCGCGGGTGCTCCTCACCGGCGTCAAGCGATCTTCGGCGCCCAGAATCATCAGGGTGGGGCAGTTGATCTTGGCTGCCTGCTCCGTGCCCGTGGTGTAGTCGTTACAGGCCCGCATATCGTGGAACAAAACGCCCGGGCCCGACTGCTCGTACAGCCTGAGCGTGTTGCCAATCATCCAGATGCCGGAGTTGCGATTGCCGCCAAACTGGTGGCGTTTGCTGAAGCCCCACTGCGTGAGCATATCGAATGCCGCATGATCATTGGACTCTGCTGCGTTCAGGATGGCGTCTGAAACCGGCATGGGAGCGGTGGTGCCAACCAGCGCGATGGCCCTGACCCGCGCGGCATGACTCGCGGCACACTCGAGAGAAATGAGACTCCCCAAGCTGTGACCCACCAAGGCGGCCTGATCAATCTGTAGCGTGTCGAGCACGCCGATTATCCAGGTGGCCATTTCCTCCACGGTGGACAAGGGCATGCCCTCTGATCGGCCATGTCCGGGTAAATCAACCGAAATCACATTGTTGCCATGGCGGGCGAAATGCCGCGCCGCGAGCGTCCATACGATGTGATCCATTCCCGAACCGTGGATAAAGACAATGCTGGGTTTGCTGGCATCGATGTTGCGCGAATTGGTGTAGCAATAGACTGTCTGCCCGTTTACCTCGATGCGCATTAGCGGCCGCCTCCAGCGGCCTTTCCCGCTGCTCTCAGGCCCTGCTTCAAATCGGCCATTAGGTCCTTGGGATCTTCGAGTCCAATTGATAGACGAATAGTGCCTTCACCAATGCCGCCCGCCGCGAGTGCGGCGGCATCCATGCGATGGTGTGTGGTGCTGGCGGGATGTATGACCAGCGATTTCGCATCTCCAATATTGGCGAGATGCGAAAACACGCTCAGTGCGTCGACAAAGGCAATGCCCGCCTCACGACCGCCCGCGAGATCGAAGCTAAATACGGCGCCGCAGCCATTGGGAAGCAACTCTGCCGCCAATGCCTGGTCAGGGTGGCCGTCAAGCTCGGGATAGCCCACTCGGATAACCTGCTCTTGCTCAAGTAGAAACGCCGTCACGGCGCGGGTGTTTTCAACGTGGCGCGCCATCCGCAGGCTGAGGGTTTCGATGCCCTGTAAAATATGAAACGCAGAGGTCGGCGCCATGCAGGCGCCAAAGTCACGAAGACCCTCTTTTCGGGCGCGCTGTATCATGGCGGCCGGGCCAAATTCTTCAGTGAAAATGAGGTTATGAAATCCCTCATAAGGCTCTGAAAGTGTGGGGAATTTACCTGACGCATCCCAGTCAAACTGGCCGCTGTCTACCAGTAAACCCCCGATCACAATGCCGTGTCCGCTCAAGAACTTGGTGGCGGAGTGCTGAATAATGTCCGCGCCGAGTTCAAAGGGCTTGATCAAGTAGGGGGTGGTGGTGGTCGAGTCCACCATCAATGGCAGGCCGGCAGCGTGCGCGACCTCCGCAATAGCCGGAATGTTGAGGACATCAAGGCTGGGATTGCCCAGCGTTTCCCCGAATACAAGGCGCGTATTGTCCTGAATCGCGTTGGCGAAGGCCTGAGGATCGCGAGGGTCGACAAAAGTGGTTTCGATGCCAAAACGGGGCAGGGTATAAGCCAGCAGATTGTGGCTGCCCCCATACAACGCCGCGGAAGCGACAATGTGCGAGCCGGCTCCCATGAGCGTGATGATGGCAAGATGCAGCGCGGCCTGTCCACTCGCCGTTGCGATCGCGCCTACACCGCCCTCTAGCGCCGCAATGCGCTCCTCAAGCACCGCATTGGTCGGGTTGCTCAGGCGCGAATACACGTGACCCGCGCGTTCGATATTAAACAGAGACGCCGCGTAGTCGGAGTCCGGAAAGCAAAACGACGCCGTCTGGTAGATGGGTGTCGCGCGCGCGCCTGTGGCGGGGTCCGGCTGGGCGCCTGCGTGCAGGGCCAGGGTATCGAGGCCGGGATAATCCGGTGCTGCCATAATGTGCTCCTTGCCGTCCTATGCCGTCAGATGCTGAGGCCACCCAGCTTGGTCTCGAGGTATTCCTCGATGCCTTCGCGTGCGCCCTCGCGGCCTAATCCGCTCTCTTTCATACCCCCAAAAGGCGCTGCCGCGCTCGTGGGGTTGATGTCGTTAATGCCAATGATGCCGAACTGGAGTTGCTCGAAAGTCCGTAATGCTCTGGCCAGATTTTGAGTGTAAACATAAGCCGCAAGGCCGTAGCGGGTGTCATTGGCCATGGCGATTACATCGTCCTCATCGTCAAAGGGTACCACCCCCGCGACGGGTCCGAATGTTTCTTCCCGATAGATCAGCATGTCGGGGGCGACATCAGTGAGCAGTGTGGCGCTGTAGAAGCAGCCCTTTTCGAGTCCGTTGTCGAGTAGCCGTGTACCGCCGGCGAGCAGTGTCGCGCCCTTATCGATGGCGTCGCGTACCTGACGATCGACTTTTTCGACGGCGGCTTCGTTAATCAGCGGCCCGATGCCATTGGCAGGATCCATTCCATCCCCTGCCCGTAGGGCGTTAACCCGGGATTGAAGCGTGTCAAGAAACGGCTCCAGGATTCGACGTTGAACAAAGATGCGGTTCGGGCTGATACAGGCTTGCCCGGTATTCAAAAACTTCACCAGTGACACGCCCTTTGCGGCGTGACCGGGATCAGCGTCATCGTACACAATAAAAGGCGCGTGGCCACCCAGCTCCATTGAGATCCGCTTCAGCTGGGGCGCGGACGCCTGAGCGAGATGTTTGCCTACCGCTGTGGAGCCCGTGAAGGTGAGCTTACGTACAGCCGGATGGGTGCAGAAAACGTCCCCGATCGGCTTGGGATCGCTCGCTGTGACGAGGTTGGCTACGCCTGCTGGAAAACCGGCCTCTTCGAGAATGTTAAAGACTGCGATCGCGCAAAGCGGCGTGCTTTCGGCGGGTTTCAATACTACGGTGCAACCTGCCGCTAAAGCCGGTCCTAGTTTGCGGGTCAGCATAGAGATCGGGTAGTTCCAGGGCGTGACGGCGGCGACCACACCGATGGGTTGTTTTTGCACGAGAAATCGTTGATCCGAGCGCGCCGAGGGGATCGTCTCGCCATAGACGCGCTTGGCTTCTTCCGCAAACCACAGCAGAAAATCAGCGGCGTACTTTACCTCGTTCATCGAGGCCTTAAGTGGCTTGCCTTGTTCTCGGGTCATGAGCTCGGCGAGCTCACGTTGCTGTGACAGCATCAGGTGATGGGCTCGATACAGGAGACCAGATCGCACATAGGCCGTCTCCGCCATCCAGGCTGGCAGAGCGGCCTCAGCGGCCTCGATAGCCCGAGCGGCATCGCGATCGGTGCCATCAGCAACCTGACCAATTTCCTGTCCCGTGGCGGGATTAAAAACGGGAAACGTAGGCCCGTCGGTGCGCCACTCGCCGTTGATATACATTACGCTTGCTCCTCACCTAGGTACCCGGGTTTGGCCGAGATTCACTCGCCGCGGCGAAAAATTTCGCGCGAAGGGTAGCATGAATGCCCGTTTCGCTAGACGACACCTTTCAAGAAAACAGTGGGAGCTGTCAGTGGGCCGACGCTGAGCTAGTGACCCGGCTCGGTCGTGGTGTTCGAGTGGGCTTGTGCCTCAATTAGCAGGGAGCGGACGTCGTTGGCCACGGTATCGGCGTGCAGGAAAGAGGTGCTATAGATGTTCCGTATTCGGCGCGATTCGTCGATGAGAAATACCCGCAAGATATGCGACATGGTGCCCATGTATTCGCCATTGGTATCGTAGTCGCGAATAACCCACTGATCATAGGCGCTGAGAATGGGATCCAGCGTTGTGGCGCCCTCGGTGGTCAAAAACTGCCAGTCAAAGCCGTCTGCTCGAAACTGAGCGCCGTAGGCGTCGATCACAGCGGGCGTGTCAAAGAGCGGGTCGAAGCTAAAGCTCACCAGGCGGGCTTTGTTGGCGGTCAGAGGGTCTGCCTGCAGTGCGTCCTGCACGCTGCGCATCACGTAAGTGGCCAGCGGGCAGCCATTGACGTCATCACAAGTCGTGAAGATAAAGCTCAAGACAGTGGGCTTATCTCCAATAAAGTCATGCAAACGCACCTTATTGCCGTCGCTGTCCAGCACCTCGCCGTCAGCGGCTACGCCCATGGTGGGGAGGCCGTAGCTGCCGGGCTCGGGTGCAATGAACTCGAGTGGCGCATAGCCAGGTGCCAGCACAACCGGCGGTTTGTGCTGGTGTGGAGCGCAGAGTGCCGCAGCACTCCACGCCCAAATCAGCAGGAATAAGGTACCGCGCACAGGGTGGTCAGTGCGCGGGAGGCATGCCAAGGCCGGACGGCGATTGCGCCGACGTGCCGCCGTACAGGGCGTGCGCGCCAAAACGCATCTGGTGAGGTGCGCCGAGGCCCAGCTCGATAAAGTCGAGGTTGAACTCGGGAGTCAGCGACTCGCCATCCCAGTTGTACAGCTTGAAATATTGCAGGTCGTTGCCCTCCGAGGCAGTGGTCTTGTCCCAGCTGGCCAGCAGAGACGACGTGAAGTAGACGCGCTCCCCATCCCAGCTCTGCGACACCATGTTGACCTGTTCGCCAATCTGCTTCTCCATGACCTGAGTCGGTGCAAAGGGGTCGGAGATGTCGTACAGACGGACCAGGCCGTCGTTCCAGGTGTTGATCCAGAGGTGGTTATCATCGGCCGAGATGGAAATATCCACCGGCAGTGGAATTTTGCTGGCATCACCGATGTCGGCGACCGCCTTCGCCTGCCACTCTCCAGCGTCATCCTCGTAGATCAGCCAGACCTTCGAGGTCAGTGCGGTGGTGGTGAAGCAGTAATTCGAACGGGAGCCCCACGCACAGCGAATTTCGAGGGGTGCCCCGGGGACGTCAAGAATCTTTTTAGGCGTGCGGGTGTGCAGGTCCCAAATGACGACCGTATTACCAAATCGCTTCATCGCTTCGGCATCACCCATCATCTTGCCGAGGTTCATCATGTAGTTGTTCCAGCCGGTAAATGAGGACGTCACCAGCACGTTGCGGCGAGGCAGCGCTCGCGCGTCGTAGCCATAACCGTCTGCAAAGCTACCGGATTTTTCGGCACCCTGAAGATTGTCGTCTGTGGGCATCCAGACGCTTGTGATGAAGTCGCCACTGTTGGTGTACTCAGCCATGCCGGTTCGACCGCCGTGGTCGCGGTTATTCGATAAGCCGGTCACTAGCATGCGTCCGGGTAACGCATAATTGGTGTGTGGCCCAACGACGCCACCGGTTTTCTCAACAAAATCGTCGATAGTGCGGTGGAGCGTAGGGGCCGCAGGATCGGAGTGAACATCGAAGATAAAGATTTTGCTGGTATCCAAGCCCGATGCCCACAGGTAGCGTCGATCGTCAGTCAGGCCCGAATGATGCGCCTCGTGCCTGCCTCCCATTGAAATGGAGTGAATAACGGTGCCGTAGGTCTCCGAGTCAGGATTCACGTCTACGGTAACGAGCTTGTCCTCGCCGTCACCTACGCCTTCGAGACCTAGCGTCCAGATGTAGACATAGTCTTCCTGGCCCACAATTTTGGCCATATATGGCGACATGCAGGTTTCGTCCGCTGCAGTCGGTTGCACGATTAATGCCAGCGCAATTGCCGCTGAGAAAAATGCTCGCAAAATCATTATTTTCCCCTAAGTTTTCTGCCACAATTTAGCGATGCTACCACTGAATTTCATTTCTGCGAATTGTTTTAAACAGGTCCGCTATCCGCTTGTGATGCCCTGTTTATTTGCCGCGTTATGGGTGTGCTTGGACGTAGCAGAGGTGTCTGGGGCAGAAACCGCGCAAGCGCTGCTATCAGACCATCGCGTTGGCCTGGCCGATTCCCGAGTTGGCTACGAGTCGCAAGCGTACGTCACTGACTCTAAGGGGGTCATTGTATCCCTCGGGCAACGGCAGTCGCTTCATCGCCTCAGCGAGACGCCGCCGCTGGGGCTGCCCCAGTTGGCCTCACCGTTACAGGCGGGTGAGATCAATCTGGGTCGGCAGCTCTTCTTTGACCGCCGGCTTTCTGTGAACGAGACGCTCTCTTGTGCAATGTGTCACATTCCTGAGCAGGGCTTTACTCAAAATGAGTTGGCAACGCCCGTGGGACATCTCGGGAAAGGCGTTAGACGCAATGTGCCCTCGCTCTACAACGTGGCTTACACAGGCGTGCTGTTTCTAGACGGGCGAGAGACCTCTTTGGAGGATCAAATTTGGTCGCCTCTACTAGCGGTGAATGAAATGGCCAATCCGAGCCGCGAGGCAGTGCTCAAAAAGCTCGCGTCCAACGCCGATTACCGCGCACAGTTCAACGCGTTATACCCGGCTGGGCTGACCGAAGAGTCCGTTGGGCGCGCGTTGGCGGCTTATCAACGCGCACTGCTGTCGGGTGATTCACCCTTTGATCGCTGGTACTTCGTCGATCAGATGACCACTGGGACTGGAGATCCGAGGGAGAGCGGCAAGCCCTATCCTCCACTGGCTGAGGAGGGCTTCGCGGTGTTTCAGAAGAAAGGCTGTGCGAGTTGTCACCGTCTCAATGAATCGAACGCGTTGTTTACTGACAGCCAGTTTCACAACACAGGCACTGGTTTCAGGCGTTACGGTCGGGCCTTACGGCCGCCAAAAGTACAGCTGGCTCCCGGTGTCTACGTAGTGCCTACGGTCGACGCTGAAACGGAAACCTTCACCGATGAGGGACGATTCGAGGTGACTGGTAATCCGGCAGACCGCTGGCGCTACCGCACCCCGAGCCTTCGCAATGTTGCACTGACGGCGCCGTATATGCACGACGGGTCGTTAGCGACACTAGAATCTGTGGTGAAGTTTTATGCCGATGGCGGAGGAGGGGATCCGATGCAGGATCCGCGAACCAGTCACCTCAGACTCTCGCAGCAAGAGCAATCTGCTCTCGTCGCTTTTCTTCGAACGCTCACCTCTGACCACGTTGATGCGCTGGTTTCAGACGCACGTAGCGTGGTGATCGGCGAGCGCTCCGCGGGTGGCCAGTAACCCCCGACATGATAGGGTGTCGGCTTCGTTTTCAGGGCTGAGGGTCAGTCATGCTGTCAATGTCTAAAAAAGCGTTGTGCCTTATTTACCTTGGTTTAATCGGTTGCGGCGGAGACCCAGCGACTGATGCGCCAGACTCGCTGGTGAGCGATCTCGCGCAACGTGCGGGCGCGCCTTTATTCGAAGGGTTGGGGACTTTCCATATGCCGGTGACCACGGTCGACCCTGACGCTCAGCGCTATTTTGATCAGGGCATGGTGCTGGCTTTCGGCTTTAACCATGCCGAGTCCATTCGCAGCTTTCGTGCGGCACAGACACTCGATCCTACTTGTGCGATGTGTTTTTGGGGCGAGGCGCTTGCGACCGGCCCCAACATTAACGTGACCAGTAATGGCAGGGCCATCATGTCTGCTGATGAGCGGGTCGGCGCCCGTGCGGCAATTGATAAAGCGCTCGGCTTGTTGGCGGGCCTGACAGAAAAAGAACAGGATTGGATTCGGGCGCTTGATCAGCGTTACGACGGCGATCCTGAGTCGGCGCGGGAACCGCTTGATCGCGCCTGGGCCGATGCGCTGGGAACGATGGCAAAGCAGTATCCCGAGGACACCACGGTCGCCTCAATCTATGCAGAAGCACTGATGAACACGATGCCCTGGGACTATTGGGGCCCGAGCGGTGAAGCGAAGCCGGATACCCAGGCGGTGATTGCCAGCCTTGAGCGCGTGATGGCGGCGGACCCCGACCATCCCCTTGCCCTGCACCTCTACATCCACGCCCTGGAGGCCTCCTCAAATGTACAGAAGGCCGAGCCGGCAGCAGACCGACTTTCTGGCCTGGTGCCCGGATCTGGCCATCTGGTGCATATGCCCAGCCATATCTACTTTCGAGTTGGACGCTATCAGGACTCAGCACTGGCTAACATCCGTGCCGCTGAAGTCGATGAGGCCTACATTGCGCAGTGCAACGCACAGGGTTTTTATCCGGCATTGTATTACCCGCACAACATTCATTTTTTGTGGGCATCGGCGACCATGCAGGGCCAGAGCGAGCTGTCGCTGGAGAGTGCGCGACGGGTCGTGGCGAACGTGCGTATTGAGCAGGTGGAGCAGTTTCCGACGATCCAGTTTTTCCGCACGGTACCCATGCTGTCACTGGTGCGGTTTGCTCGCTGGGAAGCGATTCTCGCTGAGCCCGAACCGCATGCGCCTTTTGCCTTTGCTCGAGCGATTTGGCACTACGGAAGGGGAGTGGCCTATGCCGCGACTGGGCAGCCCGAGTTGGCGATGGTTGAGCTGGAGGCTATCGAGGCCCTTGAGCCAGACGTAGACGAGATCTTCATGGGTAATGTGTACCCGGCCAAAGATCTGCTGGGGATCGCGAAGGCCCTGTTACGGGGAGAGTGGGCGTATCGACAGGCTAATGCTGGGGAGGCGGTCGAGCACTTTGCCGAGGCGGTGGCGATGCAGGACGCGTTGCCCTACACGGAGCCACCCTTTTGGTACTACCCGACGCGGCAGTCGCTCGGCGCCGCGCTGCTGGCCGATGGTCGGGCTGAAGAGGCGCAGGCGGTGTTCGAGGCTGACCTGAAGCAGTACCCGATGAACGGTTGGTCTACCTTTGGCTTGGCCGAGGCGATGCAAGCTCAGGGTGACGAGGCAGGAGCGAAAAAAGCACTCGGCCGATTTGACACGCTGTGGCAGTTCGCGGATGTGACGCTGAGCACCTCAATTCTTTAACTATTCAGCGCTCGTTGGCTGGGGCAGTTAAGAACGCTGTAGAAGAGGACACCATGATCAAGCTTGTTACGTTGCTGACTAAAAGATCCGGGATGTCGCGCGAGGCATTCATTGAGCATTACGAGACTCACCATAAAAAAATTGGTGAGAAGTATCTTGCGGGGTACGCGGTGAAGTACCAGCGGCGTTACCTCAATGTTGCTGATTCGGCTCATCACGCTCCAGAAGAGCTGCCTTTTGATGTGCTGATGGAGATCTGGTTCCCCGATCAGGCCCGCATGGACGCTGCGATGGCGTTGATTGGGTCTGAGGCAGCGCAAGCGGAAATCATCGCCGACGAGGCGCGTCTTTTCGACCGCGATCTCATTCGTAGCTACGTTGTCGAGGAATACGAATCGGAAATGCCCTGACCGCAGACCGCGACGGATTCGCGCCTAGCGCATTTTGCCGGGACGTTCTTTAGTCAAGCCAGTGAAGCTGAATCGTTCCCGTCTCTGCGCCTTCCCGGGCAATACGCTCTGCGGATTCGCCAAATTTATTTTCAATCTGCTCGCGGCGGATCTTCATGGTCGGGGTCAGGATCTCGTTTTCGATGGTCCAGGGTTCGCGGCTGAAAATCACCGCGCCAATGCGCGCGTGTTTTTCAATTTCGCCGTTGATTGAGTCGACCGTCGCTAAAGCAGCGGCCTCTACCTCCTCTTTGGGCAGGGCGCGTGCGGGTTCGTTAAGCACCGTGACCATTACCGTCTTTGAGTAACCCCGGCCTAACAGGCACTGTTGTTCAGAATGCGGGTTGTCGGCGAAGAGACCCTCGATTGGCGGTGGGGCCACGAACTTGCCTTGAATGGTCTTAAAATAATCTTTGACCCGCCCGGTAATGAAAATAAAGCCATCGTCATCGATTCGCACTTTGTCGCCCGTGTGTAGCCAACCATCCTGCCAGAGCTCCGCGGTCTTCTCGGGGCGGTTGTAGTATCCGGGCGTGCAGC
>Ga0315316_10002298_pt1 | contig 13702 bp, 15 predicted proteins | sample M160m3416metaG_FD_203702 | JGI IMG/M metagenome (GOLD analysis project Ga0315316, IMG submission 203702) | Ammonia-oxidizing marine archaeal communities from Monterey Bay, California, United States - M1 60m 3416 | ecosystem: Environmental > Aquatic > Marine > Intertidal zone | place: USA...
TATAGCAGCTGTTATAGGAAAGGGTGGAGCTACAATAAGAGAAATTGTTGAATTATCTGGAGCAAAAGTAGATGTAAAAGATACAGGTGAAGTAACTATTGCAGCACCAGATGAAGAATCAAGAAACAAAGCCATGGAAATGGTAAAAAGTATCGTAGCTAAACCAGAGATGGGTAAAATTTATAAAGGTAAGGTAGTTAAAATTATGGAGTTTGGAGCTTTTGTTAATTTTTTAGGTAAGCAAGACGGATTGGTTCATATCTCTCAGCTTGCTGCAAAAAGAGTCGAAAAAGTTGGTGATGTAGTAAAAGAGGGAGATGAAGTTTCAGTTAAAGTAATAGGGTTTGATAGAGGAAAAGTAAAACTTTCTATAAAAGAAGCTAGTTAACGAAAATTAGTATCAAGACACTTATTCACATATTAATTAGTATACGGTTTGATTCAGTTTTTGGATTGTTTTTAGGTAATATTCTTAGGATTAGGCATCCCAACTTTATTATATCCAGCATCAACATAATGTATTTCACCAGTTACAGCTGCAGCAAGATCACTTAACAAATATAGGGCTGACCCCCCAACATCATTAATATCTACATTTCTTTTTAACAGAGAGTGATCTTCATTCCATTTATATAAAAATTTGGCATCTCCAATGGCTGACGCAGCTAATGTTTTAATTGGACCTGCGCTAATAGCATTTACTCTTATTCCTCGAGAACCCAGATCTCTTGCAAGATATTTTACACTACTTTCTAAAGCCGACTTACAAACTCCCATCACATTATAGTTTGGAATTACTTTAGACGACTCATAAGTTAAAGTGAGCATACTTGAGCCTTTATTCATTATTTTAGAAGCTTCCCTGGCAATTTCAGTAAGTGAAAAACAAGAAATAAGCATACTCTTTAAAAAATTGTCTCTTGATGTATTTATATATTCCCCTGAAAGTTCAGATCTATCAGAAAAAGCAATAGCATGAACAACAAAGTCTAAATTTTCCCATCTTTTTTTAATATCATTAAATATTCTTATAATATCTTCTTTTTTTTCAACATCACAACTTAGAGTAAAGTTAGACTTTAATGACTCGGCTAAGGGAACAACTCTTTTTTTTAGAGCATCACCCAAATATGTAAAAGCAAGATCGGCGCCGTGTTCAGATAATTTTTTAGCTATTCCCCATGCAATAGAACGATCATTTGCAACTCCCATTATCAAACCTTTTTTTCCTTTTAATAAATTCATATTAAATCTTTTCAAAAACTAATGTTGCGTTAGTTCCACCAAACCCAAAACTATTAGACATTATTGAGTTTAGTGTAACGCCTCTTTCAACTTTTGTTACTATTGGATATTTTTTTGCTTCTTCGTCCATCTCATTTATATTTATTGATGCAGATATAAAACTATTTTTCATCATAACCAAACTATAAATAGCTTCATGTACTGATGTGGCGCCGAGTGAATGACCAGCAAGTGATTTTGTAGAGCTTATTTTAGGGATGGAATTTTTGAATACCTCACCAACAGCTTTAAGTTCAGTAATATCCCCAACAGGAGTAGAAGTTCCATGTGTATTTAGATAATCAATTTTATTTTTACTTGTACTTAAGGCCATATTCATACATCTTACGGCACCTTCTCCTGAAGGAGCAACCATGTCATGACCATCAGAAGTTGCTCCATAACCAGTAATTTCAGCGTAAATTTTTGCACCTCTTGCTTTCGCATGCTCGTATTCTTCTAAAACTAAAACACCTCCACCTCCAGATATTACAAATCCATCTCTTGTTTTGTCATAGGGTCTTGATGCCTTCTCTGGAGTATCATTATATTTTGATGATAATGCGGTCATAGCATCAAACATAGCTGTCATTGCAAAATGAACTTCATCACTCCCTCCAGCAAACATTATATTTTGTTTTCCTAATTGTATTAGTTCCATTGCATTTCCAATACAGTGACCGCTAGTGGCACAAGCTGAGCTAATAGTATAATTTACGCCTTTAATTTTAAATGGTACAGCCAACGTTGCGGACGCAGTGCTTGACATAGTTCTAGGCACTACAAAAGGTCCCATTTTTTTGGGATTCTTTTCACGTGTTTTATCGGCAGCAAGAATTACATTTTTAATTGAAGGACCTCCTGATCCCATAATCATACCGCTTAAATTATTACTTACCTCTTTTTCTTCTAAGCCAGAATCTTTAACAGCTTCTGTCATGGCAATATAATTATACGCAGATCCTGGGCCCATAAATCTAATTATTTTCCTATCTACAAAATCTTCAAGTTTTATATTTGGCACTCCATGAACATGACTTTTTAAGTTATATTCTTTATATTCTTCAGAAAATGTAATTCCTGATTTTGCATTTAATAAAGATTGATAAATTTCTTCTTGATTATTTCCTAAACAAGAAATAATTCCAACTCCAGTGACTACTACTCTTTTCATTATTTAAATAATCCTACTTTTAAACTTTCTGCCTGATAAATAGCTTTACCATCTGCGTATAAGGTTCCATCAGCTAATCCTACAACAGCTCCTTCTTTTTTTAAAATTCTTTTCATACTTACCTCATATCTTGCAATTTTGGCAGTTGTAAGAACTTCTCCAGTGAATTTAACAGAATTTACGCCTAGGGCCCTACCTTTTCCTGGTTCTCCTTTCCAGCCAAGAAAAAAACCTACTAATTGCCACATTGCATCTAGTCCAAGACAACCTGGCATAACTGGATCTTCTTTAAAATGACATTTGAAAAACCACATTTTATTTTCTATATCAAGCTCAGCTTCAATTAATCCCTTTTTATATTTTCCTTTATTTTCTGTTACATTAGTTATTCTATGGAACATTAACATAGGAGGAGAAGGCAACTTTGCATTCCCAGGTCCAAATAACTTACCATTGGCACAATCAATTAGTTCTTCATAATTAAAGCTATTTTTTTTTATCATACAGATAAACTAATACTTGATTTAATAAGTTAATTACATATATATAGTTTAGAATAATTATAAATTACAAAAAATATAAAAAATAGCTTTAATTTACCATGATAAATGACTCTAAACATCATATAAATAGATTAAGATCCTCTGGTCTCAGACCTACAAAACAGAGACTTGCAATATGCAAATTACTATTTGATAGGAAAGAAACTTTTCATTTCACAATAGATAATTTAAAAAAAAAAATTGAAAAAAGTACAAAAAGTAAAATTTCTTTAGCAACAGTTTATAATACTGTTCGTGCCTTTAAAAATAGTGGCTACTTAAAAGAAATTTCTTTGCAAGGTAATAAAACTTTCTTTGATACAAATTCAAAAAGCCATCATCATTTTTATGATCAAGAAACTGGCGATCTAATGGATATAAGAAATGAAGATATTTATGTTAGCAAACTTCCACTGTCACCAAGAGGAAAAAAAATTAAAGAGATAGAAGTGACAATAAGTCTTGAGAACAATAATCACAATCAAAAAAAATAGCTTAAAATTAAGATTAAAATTAATTTAAAATCATTCTAAACTATTGACATATAGTTTAGAATCGTTATAAATTACGTTTAATTATATAATTGGAGGAATAAATAAAATGTCATTAAAAGGAAGCAAAACTGAAACTAACTTAAAAGAAGCTTTTGCTGGCGAAAGTCAAGCAAATCGTAGATATCTATACTTTGCAAGAAAAGCAGATGTAGAAGGTTATAATGATGTAGCAGCAGTCTTTAGATCTACTGCAGAAGGCGAAACAGGACATGCACATGGACATCTTGAATTTTTAGAAGAAGTTGGTGATCCAGCAACTGGCAAACCAATAGGAGAAACTAAAGCTAATCTAGCTTCAGCGGTAGCGGGCGAAACACATGAGTATACTGATATGTATCCTGGTATGGCTAAGACAGCTAGAGAAGAAGGCTTTGAAGAAATTGCAGATTGGTTTGAAACCTTGGCTAAGGCTGAGAAATCTCATGCTGGCAAATTTCAAAAAACATTAGAAACAATTTAATATAAAAATTATGGTGGGGAACTTCCCCACCAAAAAATTTAAAGATGAATAATACGGAAGGTAGCATACAAGCGCCAACAAGGCATCCTATAGATTTCAATAACCCTGATTTTCTTGATCAAAAAAAATTAGATGAAGAAATGAGAAGAGTGTTTGATATTTGTCATGGATGTAGAAGATGTTTTAACCTTTGTGATAGTTTTCCAAAACTTTTTGATATGATAGACGAGTCACAAAATGAAGATGTGGAAAGTTTATCAAGCAATCAGTTTACTCCCGTTGTAGATGCTTGCACACTTTGTGATATGTGTTTTATGACCAAATGTCCCTATGTCCCACCACATGAATTTGATTTAGATTTTCCTCACTTAATGCTTAGATATCGAACGCTTCAAAAGAAACAAAATAAATTAGCATTAATTCCAGCACAATTAGCTCAAATAGATAGAAATGCAAAAATTGGTATAATTTTCTCAGGATTTATAAATTGGGCATTAAGTATTAAAAGTAAAATTTTAAGAAAAATATTGGAGTTAATATTTGGAATAGATAAAAAAGTTAATATTCCAAAATATAATTCTGAGACATTCACAAAATACTTTAAAAATAATAATAATTTAATAAACTATGGGAATTCAATTAAGAATAGAAAAGTAGTTATTTATTCAACATGTTATGTAAATTTTAATAAAAAAAATACTGGAATTGCTGCGCTTAAAGTCTTAAAAAAAAATGGTGTAGAAGTTCAAGAAGCTTATCCTGGATGTTGTGGAATGCCTTTTTTGGAGCAAGCAGATTTACCCAGAGTAGTAAAACAAGCGCAAAAGGTATCAAAAGATCTTTTAGAGTGGGTGGATAAAGGTTATCGAGTAGTCACGCTTACCGCCAGTTGTGGGTTAATGTTAAAATTTGAATGGCCATTATTATTACCAAAAAACAAAGATATAAAAAGATTATCAAAAAACATTAGTGATATTGACGAATTTATAGTTGATATTTCAGATAAAGAGGGTTTAGCGGAAGGTTTGCAAGAAATCGATGGAGGAGTAACAATTCATCATGCTTGCCATGCTAGAGCACAAAATATGGGAATTAAAGCTAGAGATATGCTTAAATTAATTCCTAATATTAAAATTGATATTGTTGAAAGGTGTGCTGGTCATGGAGGAACTTTTGGAGTGATGAAAGAAACTTATAACCATGCTCTAAAAGTAGGAAGGCCTACATCGAGACAAATTAAGAATAAAAATAATAAATATATGGTTTCTGATTGTCCATTAGCTGGAAAACATTTAAAACAATTAGAAAAAGACACAAACATCTCAAATGATGAGGCACTACATCCTATCGAATTATTTGCTAAAGCATATAGATTATAATTATGACAAGAGAAAATAAAATTGTTGAAAAAAAAGATTTAATAGCAAGTGATATTTATGCAAAAAATAGAAAGCATATTAGAAAAGAGTTGGTTGAATTAAAAAAAAATAGAAGAGTAGAAATAGGGCCACACGCAACATTTTATTTTGAAAACTTTGATACAATGCGCGGTCAAATTCAAGAGATGTTATATATTGAAAAAGGTGGTGATGAACAATTAAAAGATGAGTTAGAAGCATACAATCCTTTGATTCCAAAAGGAAAGGAGCTCACAGCAACCTTAATGTTCGAGATTGATGATCCTAATCTAAGAGCAGAATTTTTAGGTAAAGTCGGGGGAATTGAAGAAAAGGTTTACTTGCAAGTTGAAGAAGAAATAATTAAAGCAAAACCAGAAGTAGATGTTGATCGTACATCAGAAGAAGGTAAAGCTTCATCAGTACAATTTGTGCACTTTTATTTTTCTCAAAAACAAATAGATAAATTTAAAGATACAAGTGCCAAAATTACATTAGGAATAGATCATAACCTATACAATCACATGACTAAAATTTCAGAAAATACCAAAAATTCACTTATTAAAGATTTTAATTAATTTTACCCCATAAAGATTTTTTTAAAACCCATCCACTAAAGGTACCCGAAGTAATTTTACACCATTTAATTTTACATTTTTTTATTAAAACCAATCTTCCATTTTCAAGTTTAGCAATTGGTTTTGAATAAATTGTAGCTTTTTTATATAAAACTGAATTATTTTTAGTATTTAGAGCTGTTTTTTTTTTAGATAATTGAGAAACATGTATCCATCCAGAGTTATTTTCATAATCTTTAATTTTTATCCAAGTTTCAGATTTATCAAGAACCTCTAAAGGCAAATACTTTTTATTATAAATAAATTTAATTGGGTATTTTTTTGAAGGACCAACTCTTACATTAACTTCATTATTTTTTAAAGAAAAAAAGTTTATACTTTGACTTGCAGATAATTTTTGTGAAAAAAAAAAAATTTCAATTAATAAAATTAAAAAAAAAGTGTAATTTTTAATATGTTTTTTCATTGCAATTACAGTCTGAACGCTTATTAAGTTTTACTTTTCTAAATGTAAGCTTAAGAGCATCAACAATTAGTATGTTACCACAAAGCGTATCTCCAATTTTAAGAATTTCTTTTACGACTTCAGTGGCTTGTATACTTCCTATAACCCCACCTAGAGTGCCTAAAATGCCCTCACTTTCACAATTATCATCATCTGGGTTATTAGGCATTTTAGGAATAAAACATCTAAGACAAGGAGATTTTTTTTTTAAAAAATTAAAAGTATAAACCTGTCCATCAAATTTACTTATCGCGCCAGAAATTAAAATTTTTTTATGTTTTAAACAATAATCATTAACTAAAAAACGGGTTCGAAAATTATCACTTCCATCTACTATTACATCAAAATTTTTTGCGATTTTATTTATGTTATTTTTCGATAATTTTTTATAATAGGATAAAAATTTTATATCAGGGTTTATTTTTTTAAGTTTTTGAGTAGCTACTGTTGATTTTTCTTTTTTAATATCCACGGTTGAAAAAATAATTTGTCTTCCTAGGTTGGAAATTTCAACTGTATCTTTATCAACTATTCCTATTGTTCCTATCCCTAGAGCTGCTAGGTAGATTGCAATCGGCGAACCCAGTCCCCCAGCACCAATAATTAGAACTTTTGATTTTAAAAGTTTTTTCTGACCCTTCGCTCCAATTTTTTTTAAAATGATTTGTCTTGAATATCTTTCAATTTGAGTTTTTGTAAATTTCATTAAATATTTATTTTCCTGTTGAGCCAAAACCTCCTTTGCCCCTTAAAGTTTTAGGAAGATTTTTTACTTCATTAATTTTGCCTTTTGCAATTGGACTTAAGATCATTTGTGCAACTCGATCTCCAGATTTAATTAAAAATGATTTTTTGCCTAAATTTATTAATATTATTTTTATTTCACCTCTATAATCTGCATCAATAGTTCCTGGCGTATTTAAAACAGAAATACCGTTTTTTGCTGCCAATCCAGATCTTGGCCTAATTTGTATTTCATAATTTTGAGGTATTGCAACTGAAATTCCAGTTGGAATAATAGCAGTCTTGCCTGATCTAATTGTTATTTTTTTTTTTATATATGCCGCAAGGTCCATTCCTGAGGATCCAGAAGTTTTATAAGAAGGAAGTTTAATTTTTTTAGAAAGTTTTTTAACCAATATCTTTACCATAAAAACTATTGGATAAAATTATTAATTATTTTTTTAACTATTTTGTCGGCAACATAAGATTTAAAATTTTTATTAATTTTTTCAATCTTATTATCATCTATTATTGAGACAGCGTTATACTCTGAATTAAATCCAATTTCCGACTTTGAAACATCATTCGCTATTATCCAATCGCAATATTTTCTATTTTTTTTTTCTTTTGCAAATTTTAGCATATTGTTGGTTTCAGCAGCAAACCCAACTACTAGTTTAGGTCTTTGTAAATTATTTTTTGATAAAAATTCTAATATATCAATATTTCTTTTAAAATTTAAATTTAAGTTATTTTTTTTAATTTTTATTTTTTCATATTTTTCTGGTTTAAAGTCAGTTACTGCGGCAGCGCATACTGCTATATCTACAGGTAAAGCTTTTTTTGTTTCTATATACATTTGATCAGCTGTTTCAATCTTTATAAGTTTAACATTTTCAGGTTTTTTTAATGTAACTGGTCCTGATATTAATGTAGTTTCAACCCCAAATTTTGCTAACGATTTCGCGATTTCGTATCCTTGCTTGCCACTTGAATTATTCGTTATAAACCTAATAGGATCCATATATTCTTTTGTTGGGCCCGCAGTGACAAGTGCTTTTAAATTTTTATTTTTAATAATATTTCGATTTAAAAAATAATTTTTAATAAATTCGTATATTTCATCAGTAGATGACATTTTGCCCTCTCCATATTCCCCGCATGCCATTTCTCCAATCGAAGGTCCTACTGATATATATCCAAAATCTAGTAATTTATTAATATTATTTTGGGTAGCTTTATGCAGCCACATTCTAACATTCATTGCTGGAACCAAAATTACTTGCTTGTTAGAAGCTAGTATAAGCGTGGATGCTAGATCATCAGCTTTGCCTGAAGCAAGTTTAGCAACAGAATTTGCGGTTATAGGCGCAAATAGAATTATATCGCACCATCTAGATAATGATATGTGATCCATTTCTGCTTCTTTTTCACTATCAAAAATATCTTCATAAACTTTATTTTGGGATAGTGACGCAACTGATAAAGGTGTAACAAATTTTTTTCCAGATTTTGTTAAAACAACCTTTATTTCACAATCTTGTTTTTTTAATAAGCGAATTAAATCAAGAGATTTATAGGCAGCGATACCACCACCAATAATTAAAATAATTTTTTTATTTTTAAACAATTTATCCATAAGTCTCTTATTTGAATACTAAGAGAACAAAAATTACAAGTACTAAAACTACTCCTAAAATCTTGTTACGCATTAATTCTAGCTTTAACTCCTCCTCTCTCAAGCTGTGGTATGCTAAAGAATTTGGGTTAAATTTTCCTTCAGCAATTAACTTCATAACATTATTTGCTCTATCCATTATTATAGGTAAATCTGGCAATCTTCTAAACACTTCAGAGGCCCCATCTACAAATTCACTCGCTTTGTTCAATGGATCTTTAACTTCTTTTAGCCAATTTTCAAGTATTGGTCTAGACACATCCCATATGTTTGTATCTGGATCTAGCTTTCTAGCAACCCCCTCGACAACAACCATAGTTTTTTGCAAGAGCAATAATTGTATTTGTGTTTGCATATTAAATTTTTCTGTAACTTCAAAAAGTTGACTTAATAGTTTGCTACCAGATATATTTTTAACTTTCTGGCCAAATATTGGTTCTCCTATTGAACGTAAAGCTTGTGCAAAATCATCTTTAGAAACATTTTTAGAGACTAAACCTGCTATAAAATGAATTTCAGCAACTTTTTTATAATCTCTTATAATAAATCCATAAAGTATTTCAGCTAAATACCTTCTATTATTTTTGTCTAATCTTCCCATTATTCCAAAATCTACAGGTAGAATTTTTCCATCTTTTGAAACAAATAAATTTCCTTGATGCATATCTGCATGAAAAAAACCATCTCTGACAGCATGCCTTAAAAAATGTTGAATAATATCTTTTGCTAGTTTTTTTGTATCTATATTTAATGATTTCAAATTTTCAACTTCTCTAATTGAAATTCCATCTATTTTATCTAGACAAAGAACTTTTTTGCTAGTTTGGTTCCAATATATTTTAGGAACTTTAAACCCAACATCATTTTTGGTATTCTCATATAGTTCATTCGCTGCTGCAGCTTCATATCTAAGATCCATTTCAACATTTGTTATTTCACGAAGTAGCTGTACTATTTCAACCAGTTTTAATCTTTTAGTTTTTTTAATCAGACTTTGAAGGATGTAAGCTAAAAGCATTAAAGCATCTAACTCTTCATTAAATATTTTTTCTATATTTGGTCTTAATACTTTAATTGCTATGTTATTATTTTTGCCGAAGTTATTAATGCTTGCGAAATGTACTTGAGCAATAGAAGCAGCTGCAACAGGCTCAGAAATATTTTTTATTTGGTCAAAATTTTCTTGTCCGAGTTCTTTCTTTAATATATTTTTTGCAACATCTAAATCAAAAGCAGGTAGCTTATCTTGAAGTTTTTCTAATTCTTTTGCAGCATTTTCTCCAATTATATCAGGCCTTGTTGCTAAAAATTGTCCAAGTTTTATGAAAGTTGTACCCATTTTTTGAAGAGCTTCACATAATTTTTTTTCAGGTGATAAGTTTATTTTATTTTTTTTATTTCTAAAATTTAGGCCAATAATGAAAAAAAAAATTTTAATTAAAGTAGGAGGTTTGTAAATTTGGTAAATAGAAAAAATAGCACCTGAAGTTGATAACTTTCTACCTATTTTAAAAAGCATAAATATTTTTTTTATCATCTTAAATTTTCCACGCTGAGTGAATAGCTACAATTCCACCGCTTAAATTTTTATAAGTTATTTTTTCAAAATTTTGTTTTTTAATTTCTTCACAAAACTTATCCTGAGAATAAAAATTTTCTATACTATTAATTAAATATTCATATGGCTCAGATTTACCTACGATTAATTTACCAATTTGCGGTATTGATTTAGAATAGGTTTGATAAAATTTATTTAAAATTTTATTTTTCACTTTTGAAAATTCTAAACATAAAAATCTTCCGCCCGGTTTAATAACACGATAGGCTTCTTTGAGAGCAACACTTATATTGCTAACGTTTCTAATGCCAAAACTAATTGTATAGTAGTCAAAGTAATTACTTTTAAAAGGAAGTTTTTCTGCATTATTACAAAACCATTCGATTTTAGCATTTTTGTTAATTTTTTTTTTATTTAAATTTAACATTTCCTTATTTTCATCCACGCAATAAACAGTTCCATTATTATTAATTTTATTTAGATATAACTTTGCTATATCACCTGTCCCTGACGCAACATCAATTAAAATTGTATTTTTTTGAGGGTTCAGTAAATCAATAAATTTTTTTTTCCAAAATCGGTGAATACCCAATGACATTAAATCATTCATAATGTCATATTTATCAAAAACATCTTGGAAGACTTTTGTTACGACTCTTTCACTTTTTTTATGATACGTTTTCATTTAAATTAATAGATCATATGTTAAGTTTTTTCACAATATATATAATTAGTTTATGCCAGAACTTCCCGAAATAGAGATTGTCAAAAGATCTTTATTTAAAATGATAAATAAAACAAAAATTATTGATATAAAAATTAATAATAAAAATTTGCGGTATAAATTAAGCCATACTTTCTCTAAAGATTTATATGGACAAAAAATACTTAAAATTTCCAGACGTTCTAAATATTTGCTTTTTCATTTTAAAAAAAAATTATTATTAATTCACTTTGGCATGACTGGAAAATTATTAATAAAAAAAATTGACACAAATAAAATTTTTAAAACTAGTTTTTATTATAATTTAAATATAATGCCACATCACAATCATATCTATTTCATTTTGAATAATGGTTTAGTCCTAATTTATAATGATATTAGAAGATTTGGTTTTTTTAAAATTTATAATACTACAAGTTTAAATAAAATTAAATTTTTAAATAAACTTGGCACCGAACCTTTTAGTAAAATGTTTAATTTAAATTATTTTAGGAATTTTGTTCGAAAAAGAAAAAAAAATATTAAGAATTTATTAATGGATCAAACTTTTGTTAGTGGTCTGGGAAATATATATGTAAATGAAGCTTTATTTATGTCAAAAATCAAACCAATGAGAGCGTGTGATAGTTTAAATAAAAAAGAAATAAAAAATTTAATTTTAAATATTAAAAAAGTATTAAAAAATTCAATTTCTAGAGGAGGATCTTCTATACGAGATTTCAAAAATGCATTGGGTAAAAATGGTAATTTTCAACAGCATTTTCGCGTATATGGCAAAAAAAATAAAAATTGCTCGCGTATTTCGTGTAAAGGAAACATAAAAAAAATTATTATATCTAGCAGATCATCTTTTTATTGTAATGCATGCCAAATTTAGATTGGTATTGACCAATATGATCCAAAAAGATATAAACTCACCATTTTATGCCAAATACTAAATCTGCGATTAGACGTACTAGAAAAACTCACCATCAAGCACTGGTTAACAGAATACGAAAAAGTAAATATAAATCTGCCGTCAAGCAAATGACTACATATCTTAACTTGGGAAAAATGAAAGAAGCTAAAAATTTTCTTTCAAAATTCCACTCTCAATTGATGAAAGTTGCCAAAACGGGAACAATTAGTAAAAAAACTGCGTCAAGAAAAATTTCAAGAATTACCAAACAAATAAATAATAAAAAAAAATAGAAATCGTTTTGCTCTGAATTTATAAGTGTCAGACAATTAAGAGTTGATTATTTTTTAAATAAAATTATTAAAATCTAAATGAAGAAAAATTTACAAAAAAAAAACTAGATCTAGTTAATATATTAAAAGTTGTATTAAAAAATTTTTTGAAATTAATTTTTTAATACAACCAAATTTTATTTTTTAATACAACCAAATTTTATTTTTTAATACAACCTACAAACATTGCATTAGAGCAAAAAAAAAAATAAAACTAATCATTCTAAAAAAATTCATTATGACTGACACACTAACAAAAAAGAATTCTGGCACCTTGCTAGCAAAAGAAGAAAATATAATTAATTGGAATGAGACTCTTGAAAAATTAAAAAAAACTTTTGGTAGTTATATTTATGAAAGTTGGATAAAAAACTTAAATCTTAAAAAAGAATTTAATCATTATGTTATTTTATCTGTTCCTACTAGATTTGTGCGAGATTGGATAGTATCGCGATATGCTGATAAAATATTAGATGTAATTAAAACATTTAAAATGAGCATTCAAAGGATTGAATTTTCCATTGATGAAAATCAAGAAAAAAATGATCATTCTATTCTTTCAAAAAGAAGTAAAATAACATCCATAGAAAGCTCTCTATTAAATTATAATCGTTTTAGCCAAAATAATAGATTTGATAATTTTATTGTTGGGGAGAGTAATGAACTTGCATATACGGCAGCTAGGAAAATATGTATTCAATCTGCTCATTATAACCCATTATTTATTTACAGTTCAGTTGGTATGGGCAAAACGCATTTATTGAATGCTGTAGGCTTAGAAGTTTCAAAATCAAAGAAGGTAATGTTCATTTCAGCTGAAAGATTCATGTATCATTTTATTAGATCTATAAAAAATAATGAAATGGTAAAATTTAAAGATCTTTTTAGAGGAGCTAATATTTTTATTATTGATGATATTCAGTTTGTAAATGGAAAAGAAGCCATGCAGGAAGAGTTTTTTCATACTTTTAATGCTCTAATTGAAAGAGGATCTCAAATAGTCATATCATCTGACAGGCCACCTTCAAATCTTGACAGAATACAGGAAAGAATAAAATCTCGTATGTCCGGAGGGTTGGTAATTGATATTCAACCTCCAGACTTAGATTTAAGAATAAAAATTTTAAAAAGTAAATTTCAAGAAATTAAATTAAATTTTAAAGAAAATTATGATTTAAGTGATGAGGTTTTCAAATTTTTAGCTTCTGAAGTTACATCTAGTGTTAGAGAAATGGTTGGGGCATTAAATAGAATTTTAGCTTTTAGTAAAATTAATACAAAGTCACCAACTATCT
>Ga0315316_10002299_pt1 | contig 13701 bp, 12 predicted proteins | sample M160m3416metaG_FD_203702 | JGI IMG/M metagenome (GOLD analysis project Ga0315316, IMG submission 203702) | Ammonia-oxidizing marine archaeal communities from Monterey Bay, California, United States - M1 60m 3416 | ecosystem: Environmental > Aquatic > Marine > Intertidal zone | place: USA...
CATATGGCTGACATTACCAATTAGAAATAGTAATAAAATAATAACTATTTCTGAAAAAATTAAAAAAGAAATTTTAAAAAACTTTGATATTAAAGAATACAATATTACTGTTATTCCTTGCACTATTTCAAAAATTTTTAAAAAAAAATATAAAAAAATAAATTTAAAAAAACCAAATATTTTATTTGTAGGTACTGCAATTAATAAAAATTTAGAAAGATCCATTAAAGCTTTAAAGGAATTAGATGTTAAACTTACAATTATTGGCGAACTAAACGAGTCTAACAAAAAATTATTAAAAAAAAACAAGATTATATTCTGTAACTATATGGATCAATCCTTAAAGCAAATATATAATCACTATGTAAATTGTGATATAGTTTTATTTCCATCAATATATGAGGGATTTGGTTTACCAATTCTTGAGGCTCAAGCCGTTGGAAGATTGGTGGTTACCTCAAATATATCACCAATGAAAGAAACATCTGGTAATGCAGCAATTTTTGTTAATCCATATAATATAAACGATATAAGAAATAAAATTATATCTCTAAATCAAAATAAAAAAAAAATTAGTTTATTAATAAAACAAGGTTATAAAAACGTGGAAAGATTTAAAATAAGAAATTTACAAAAACAATATATAAATATTTATAATTCATTATATGAAAGTCTTAATAGTAACAAATAATTTATATCCTGAAATAGGTGGACCATATAATGTGATTTCTTCTACAGTGGAACAAATTTTAAAAAACTCAAAAATAAAAACTCGTCTATTGGTAAATTATAATGGTAAATCAAAAAGTAATGCAAGCATAATAGAAACAATAAAAAATTTCGATGTTGTTCATTACTTGGGTGGATGGGATTTTTTTCATATAAAAGTATCTATAATATGTTTTCTCTTTAAAAAAAAACTAATCATAACTCCAATGGGAATATATGAACCTTGGTCATTAAATCAAAAAAAACTAAAAAAAAAACTTGCTTTATTTTTTTATCAAAAAAAAATACTAAATAAATGTGATGCAATTCACACCACATCACATGTTGAGTCAGAAAATTTAAAAAAAATATCAAACAATTCTAATATTATAAAAATTGCTCATGGAATTGAACAGAATGATAATCAAGGTGAAAAAATTTTTTTTCAGAATAAAAAAAAAAAAGCTTTATTTTTTTCAAGAATACATAAAAAAAAAGGTATTTTAGATTTAGTTAATACTTGGAAAAAAATTAATCCAATAGACTGGGATTTACACATATACGGACCAGATTATGATGGATATAAAAAAAGAATTGACGAAATAAAAGATAACATTAACTCAATTTACATTCATGATGCAATTTTTGATGAAAAAAAAAAAATTAAAATATTTCAAAATTGTGACTTGTTTATCCTGCCTTCCAAAAGTGAAAATTTTGGTTATGTAATTTTAGAGTCCTTAAATTGTGGTCTTCCAGTTATGACAACAACTAAAACTCCATGGAAAGAAATTGAAGAACAAAATGCGGGCTGGATCATAAATGATAGTGCTAGTGATTTAGAAAATAAATTAGAAAAAATTTTATTAATAAGCAAAGAAGAATTAAAAGAAAAATCTAATAATGCATTAAAACTTTCAAAAAAATATTTATGGAAAAATTTACTAGACGAATACATCTTACTTTATAAAAAAGTTATAAATAATGATTAAAATTTTAAGCATAGGATATCCATCAAGTAGTTATGGTGGACCATATTATGTGGCAAATTTATTTAAAAAAATTTTAAATAAAGATAATATCTATGTAAGAAATACTTATATAAAAAAAAAAATTATAAAATATTATTTTTTTCACAGAAAAAAAATAAATAAATATTTAAGCAATTTTGATATAATTCATATTCACAATATATGGTCAATAGAGAACATGGTATTAGCTTGGTTAGCATCAAGAATCGGGATTCCATATATTATTAGTACACATGGTAATCTAAATAATTGGTCAATGAAGAACAAAAATATCATAAAAATTTTTTTTTTATTTTTATTTAAAAAAACAATTTATAATTCACGAGCGTTTCATATATTAAATAAATTTGAAGAAGAAGAAATATCAAATAATTTAGAAACACAAAAATTAAAAATATTTTTACTTCAAAACTATATTGATCTTTCAAAAATTAATTTTATAAAAAAAAATGATTTACCTTTTAAAGTTTTATTTTTTGGTAGATTGACAGAAAAAAAAGGAATTTTTGAATTTTTAAAAATAATTGAGTTATTTTCTATTAAAAATATCAAAAATATAAAGTTCTTATTCGTTGGTCCTAAGGACGAAAAATTTTTTTTAAAATTTTTAGATAAAATTAATCAATATAAAATTAATCATTTAGTGGAAATAAGAGATAAAATTGAAATTTTTGAGGAAAAAAAAAAATTATTTTATGAATCTGATATATTTGTTTTACCTTCAAAAGATGAAGCAGACTCAATATCTGTTAAGGAAGCCCTGGCTTTCGGTAGACCTGTGATTATATCAAATAATTGTAAATTTAACTCAAACTTTGAAAATAAAGAGTTTGTAAAATTGATTACAAAATTTGATAAGGAGAAATATTTTGATGCAATAATGGAATTTTATAATGATAAAATAAAATTAATTGATAATGGAGAAAAAATTCACTCATATGCTAAAAATAATTATTCTATTGAATTAATTGAGAATGAATTATCACAAATATATTATGATTGTATTTCATATACTTCTAAATCAAGATTTTGGAAAAATTAAAGATTAATGAAATTTACTCTAGGTATTAACTTTTTACATTCAGATACTTCGGCATGTCTGTTTAAAGGAGAGGAGTTATTAGTGGCGGCAGAAGAAGAGAGATTTACAAGAGTAAAACATACAACTTCATTTCCATTTAATTCAATAAAATTTTGTCTTAAATCACAAAATTTAAATATAGCCCAAATTGACACAATTACAATTAACTCAAATCCATTTTCTGGAATTTTAAGAAAGATTTATTATGTGATTAAAAATCCAAATACTTTCAAAATTGCATTAAATAGTATTTCTAATACAAAAAAAAAAGTTAATCTAAAATATTATATTAACCAAATTGATAAACAAAATAAATTTTTAGGTAAAATTAAATATGTTAATCATCATGAGTCACATATTGCATCTTCTAGATTTTTTAATAATTTTGAAGATAGTGTTAATTTATCAATTGATGGTTTTGGAGATTTTGCAAGTTGTGCATGGGGTTATTCAAAAAATAATAAATTTAAGATAGATAAAAAAATTTATTTTCCACATTCGCTTGGAATTTTTTATCAAGCCATGACGCAATATTTAGGTTTTAAAAATTATGGTGATGAATATAAAGTTATGGGATTATCTTCATATGGAAAACCCAAATATGTAAAAGAAATTTCAAAACTGATTATTAAAAAAAAAAATAGTTTTGAATTAGATTTAAAATATTTTGTTCACCATAAAGAAAAAATTCTATCTATAGATGATAATGGTCAGGCAATTTATAAAAATTTATACTCTGAAAAATTGACAGAACTTTTGGGAAAAGAAAGAAGTAAAAATGAAGAAGTATTACAATATCATATGGATTTAGCTAAATCAATCCAAACAGTATATGAAGAAATTTTTTTTTATATGCTTAATTATTTGTATAAAAAATATAAATGTGAAAATTTATCATTATCAGGCGGATGCTCCATGAATTCTGTTGCTAATGGAAAAATTATTAAGAAAACAGGTTTTAAAAATTTATATATCTCTCCTAACCCAGGTGATGCAGGAGGGTCAGTTGGTTCAGCTTGTGTTCATATTAATAAATTTTTTGATAAAAAAATTAGTGTAAATAATTATGCATATCTAGGTCCAGAATTTGAAAATAAAAAAATTGAACAAATATTAAATGATAATTTAATGTTTAAAAAATACGAAGTTCAATTTTTACAAAATTTAGATTTAAGCAATTATGTTGCTTTAAAACTTTCTGAGTCAAAAATAATTGGTTGGTTTCAAGGACAAACAGAGTGGGGCGCTAGGGCACTTGGCAACAGGTCTATTTTAGCAGATGCAAGAAATAATAATATTAGAGATATTATAAATTTAAAAATAAAAAGAAGAGAAAGCTTCAGACCTTTTGCGCCAGCGGTATTGCACGAAAAAACATCAGAATGGTTTGATGTTAATAAAGAAGTTCCATACATGAGTGAAGTTTATCAAATTAATAATAAAAAAATTGATCTTATTCCTGGGGTTGCCCATGTTGATGGTTCAGGGAGACTGCAAACTGTAAAAGAGATTAATAATCCTAAATTTTATAATTTGATAAAATCATTCTATCAAATTACTAAAGTGCCAATAATATTAAATACTTCATTCAATGAAAATGAACCAATAGTAAATATTCCAATAGAAGCTATTAAATGTTTTGAGCGAACAAATATGGATATATTGGTTTTAGAAAACTATGTAATAGCTAGAAAAGAATGAAAGTATCAATAATTACAGTCTGTTTTAACAGCGAAAAAACAATAGAAAAAACTATTGAATCTGTATTGGCACAAAAAAATACTGAAATAGAATATATAGTTATTGATGGTGGATCTACAGATCAAACTATTAAAATTATAAATAAACATAAACAATATATTGATATCTTTTTATCTGAAAGTGATTTGGGAATTTTTGATGCTATAAACAAAGGTATTATTAGAGCTAGTGGAGAAGTAATATCAATTTTACACTCCGATGATATTTATTTTGACCAATATGCCATTTCAAATGTGACAAGTTATTTTAATAAGCAGCCTAGTTTAGAATGTTTAATTGGAAATACACTTATAACAAAAAAAAATTCTAATAAAATAAAAAGAAAATATAGTTCTAAAATTTTTAAAAAATGGATGTTGTATTTTGGATTTTCACCACCTCATCCATCAACATTTGTGAGAAAAGAAATTTATAAAACTCTTGGTTTGTATAGTACTGACTTTAAAATAGCTGGTGATTTTGATTTTTATTTAAAAATTATGCTAAAAAATTCAGTAAAATTTTTAACTGTAGATGAGGATTATGTAATTATGAAGTCTGGAGGCGTTAGCTCATATTCATTGAAGAGCAATTATCATTCAACTAAAGAAATAATTCAATCTTTTAAAAAAAACAAATTATATTCTAATTTTTTTTTAGTAATGCTTAGATTTCCGTTTAAACTCATCCAATATTTAATTAAATGAACATTAACTTTCAAAGTAAATTAATTTTTTTTTCAAGTATCTTAATTTGTTTAATCCCACTTGCATTAATTTCTGGACCATTTATTCCTGATTTATTTTTAGTAATTATTACTATTAATTTTTTAATTTTAATTTCTTTAAATAAAGAAATATATAAGTTTAAAAATAAATTCTTATTTATTTTTTTTGCATTTTGCATTCTTATAAGTGTTGTTTCTACTTTATCTTTAAATTTAATTTCGATTAAAAGTAGTTTTTTTTACTTTAGATTTGGACTTTTTAGTTTAGCAATTTATTTTTTTTTAAATAAAAATGAAAAAATATTTACTTATTTAACTTATTTTTTGATTATAATTTATCTATTATTATTTTTGGATACTCTATATCAGTATAATTTTGGTAAAAATTTAATTGGATTAGAATATAAAAATTTTAATAATTTTAGAATTACAAGTTTTTTTGGTAAAGATGAAATTTTAGGTAGTTACACAGTAAGAATTCTTCCCGTTTTAATTTTTTTAATAATTTATAAATATGAAAAATTATCATTGAAAAAAATTTTTTTATTTAATTCCATTATACTGGTTTCTTTGGTTATTGTGGTTTTCAGCGGCGAAAGAACATCTTTAATGTTATATATTTTAACACTTTTTTTTATATTTATTTCATCATTTAATTTAAGAAAAATTTTAATATTGCCCATAATTTTAGGAATAGTAATTTTAACAACTATTATTTTTTCTAGTGAGAAGGTTAGGCAAAGGATGGTTTTTCAAACAATAAATCAACTTGGATTAACTGCGAAAAGCGAACGATTGATATTATTTAGTAAAGTATATGAAGGTCATTATTTAATTTCATTAAAAATGTTCAAAGAAAAACCTATTTTTGGACATGGGGCAAAAATGTTCAGATTTTATTGTATTAAAAAAGAAAACTTTGTGTCACAGAATGCTTGCACAACACATCCCCACAATTTTTATGCACAAACTTTAGCAGAAACTGGCATAAGTGGTTTTGCATTTATAATTTCTATTTATTTTTTTATTTTATTTTTATTTTTTAAAAATTTTTATTTTCAAATAAAGTACAAAAAGCAACATATAAGTGATATTGGAATATGCTTGTTATCAAGTCTGTTTGTAAATTTATTCCCAATTCTACCATCTGGAAATTTTTTCAATAATTGGCTTTCTATAATTATGTATTTTCCAATTGGCTTTTTGATATATATAATTATGAATAAGAAATTTTATGCATGAAGAAGTTTTAATTATTTTTATTTTAATAAATATACCAATTGTATTATTTAATAAAAAAATTGTTAAATTGATTAATATTAATGACTCAGCTGATGGATTTAGAAAATTTCATAAAAATTCAGTTCCGTTATTTGGTGGTATTTTAATTACATATAATCTTTTTGTATTTACTTTTTTAGATCATTTTGTTGATCTTAATCCTGTGCAAATATTTTTTAATACAAGAGAATATCTATCTTTCCATTTTGGAATTATGCTATGTTTTTTTTTAGGTCTATATGATGATAAATTTAATTTATCTCCAACCAAAAAATTGTTTTTTAACTTTTGTATTATTTTATTTTTAATTTTATTAGATGATAGTTTGGTTATAAAAGAATTATCATTTTCTTTTATAGAAAATCAAATTGAGTTAAAAAATATATCTTATTTATTTACAATCTTATGTGTTTTACTTTTTATTAATGCACTTAATATGTTTGATGGAATAAACTTGCAAACCGGAACATATTGTTTGTTAATCATGGCAATATTTATAATTAAAGAAGTTTATATTTTTATTAATTTAATTATTTTTTTCTCATTAATTTTATTTTTAATTTATAATTTTTTTAATAAAGCTTTTTTAGGAGATAGTGGAGTGCAAGTCTTGGCATTCATAGTTTCTTATACTTTTATAAAATCACATAATATAAGTTCTTCTTTTACACCTGAGGAAATTTTTATAATATTAGCTTTTCCAGGTTTAGATATGTTTAGATTATTTTTGTTTAGAATTTTAAAAGGCAGACATCCTTTTTATCCTGATGTAAATCATTTGCATCATTTAATAGCAAAAAAAAAAAATAAGTTAATCGCTTATATTATAAATTTTTTAGCCATTTTTATAAATATTATTTTATTTTATACAATAACAAATAAGATAATTGTTCTTAGTGTGGTACTTATTTTATATGTAGCCTTATTTTTAACTTTTAAAGAAAAAAGTAAATAGCCTTGACAAGAATTGTAGAAATTTTTTTTTGTATAATTTTATTAATTATACTTTTACCATTTTTATTAATTATATTTACTTTAATTAAACTAGACTCTAACGGTCCTACTTTTTTTATTTCGAATAGAGTCGGAAAAGAGGGGATACAATTTAAAATGATCAAATTTAGAACAATGTTTGTCAACACTGAGATTGTGGAATCAAATAGAATTGAAGATGTTAATTTAAAGATTACGAAAATAGGTAAAATTTTGAGAAGATATAGTATTGATGAAATACCTCAATTATTTAACATAATTAAAGGCGAAATGTCATTTGTAGGATACCGTCCTTCTTTATTAACTCAATATGAATTAAATGAAAAAAGGAAACACTTAAATATTAATAAATTTAAACCAGGTATTACCGGATTGGCGCAAATCAGTGGAAGAGATTTAATATCGATAGAAAAAAAGATAGAATTAGAGAATGAATATTTAATTAAAAAAAATTTTTTATTCGATTTAATTATAGTCTTAAAAACTATAAAAGTAGTTTTAGTAAAAAAAGGAATTTCACATTAATATAAATCTATATGAATAAAATATATTTTAATAAATTTTCTAATATTAATAAAAAATTATTTTTAATATTATCTGATTTTATTATAATTATTTTGTCGATAGGTATTTCATACTCCTTAAGACTTGAAGAAATTTACTCTTTATGGAAAATCGATTTAAGTGTTTATTTAATTTTTTTAATAGTTTTTTTTATCATTTTTTATCTCCAAAATATTTACCAAATATTAATTCGTTACTTTGATTATTTCTCAATCCGTAAAATAATTAAATCAATATTTTTATGTATGATAATATTAATCCCATTAAATTTTTATTTTTATAAGATTATTTATTTTCCAAGATCAATTTCTTTTATTGCACCAATAATTATTGGTATATTGATTTTATCACATAGAATTTTTATCAATTTTATTATTAATTTAAAAAAACAAAACAAAAAAAATAATAATAATATTTTAATCATAGGTATTGATTATGAAATAATAAGGAGTATCAGGCAATTTCCAAATTATGGTGTTTTAAAAGGATTAGTTGATACTTCGGGAAAGTATAAAAAAAGAGACTTAAACGGAATTAAGATTTATAAAAAAGAAAATTTAAAAAACATTGTCGAAACAAAATTTATTACTGAAATTATTATTTGCAATAAGAGTTTAAAAAAATATGAAATTAAACAACTATTTATATTTTATGAAAATAAAAATGTTAAAATTAGAAATTTAACAAATACAAAAAATTATTTAGATAGCTTAATAGACAATACTCTTGCACCAAAAATTAATTTTTTTGATATAATTGATAGACCAAAAATTATTGTAGAAAAAAAAATTTTATCTAAGAAATTAAAAAATAGAACAATTTTAGTCACAGGCGGTGGTGGTTCAATTGGAAGTGAATTATGTTTAGAAATACTTAAACACAAACCTAAAACTTTATTTATTTTAGATAATTCAGAAATAAATTTATTCAATATTATAAAAAAACTTAAAGAAATAAAAAATAATCAAATAAAAATAGTGAAGCCAGTTTTAGGAGATTGTGGTGATTTTAATTTTTTGAATATAAAATTTAAGTCTATGAAAATTGATGAAATATACCATGCAGCCGCTTACAAACATGTAAGTTTTGGTGAACAAAATCCATACTCGATGATTAAAAATAATATATTTGGTACTAAAACTATTGTTGATTTTGCAATAAAAAATTATGTCAAAAATTTTGTTTTTATAAGTTCTGATAAAGCGGTAAATCCAACAAGTATGCTAGGTTATACAAAAAAATTTGGAGAAAAATTAGTTAAATATTTTTCTGATAAACAGGTAAAAAATTTAAGAACTAATTTTACAATTGTGAGATTTGGAAATGTTATTGGATCAAGTGGTTCAGTTATTCCTATTTTTTTAAGTCAGATAGCTGAAAAATTACCTCTTACCGTTACTAGCAAAAAAGTAAAAAGATATTTTATGTCGATATCTGAGGCTGTACAGCTAGTAATCAATGCATCTTATTTGAATAAAAGTGGAACTAAAATATATGCACTAAATATGGGTGAGCAAATTCATATATATGAAATAGCAAAAAGAATTATAAGATTAAGTGGAAATATTCTTAATAATAAAAAATTAAATAATAATGGAAATTTTGAAATAAAAATAACAGGTTTAAAGAAAGGAGAAAAAATTTCTGAGGAACTTTCTCTGGGTGAAAATTTGATTTCAACAGAACATTCTAAAATAATGCAATGTGACGAAGATATTACTGCAAAGAATTTGGATATAGAATTAAATAAGATTAAAAATAAATTAAAAAAAAATAATTTAAAAAATTTTTTAATTAAATAATTAATTTTATTATTGGAACAAAATGAAAACAAAAATGAAAGTATTATGTGTTGATCTAGAAATAGTATTATCCAAGTTTTATGATGATAAACATAAATATTTCCAATCATTGAATTAAATTAACAAAATTTCAATTTAAAAATGGAAAGTTAAATTTAAATAATTAATTTCTTGAAAGTAAAATTTTGATAAATATATAAGTGATAAATATATAGGTGATAAATATTTTATATGATAAAAACTAAAATAAAAAATTAGAAAAAAAATATGATGAAAAATTTAGATAAATTTATTAAAAATTATAATCAAAAATATATTAATCTAGCTGAGTTAAATGAAGATATTTTAATTAAAATAAATAAATTATATAATTTAATACTCAAGATTAAAAAAAATAAAAAAAAAATAATAATTGTGGGTAATGGTGGTAGTGCCGCAATAGCCAGTCATTTTAGTGTTGATATGACTAAAAATGGAGGTATTCGATGCATTAATTTCAATGAAAGTGATCTACTGACTTGCTTTGCAAATGATTATGGTTATGAGAATTGGGTTAAACAAGCATTAAGATTTTATTTAGATAAGGGAGACTTGATTATACTAATTTCTGCAAGTGGTAATTCTAAAAATATGATTAATGCTGCTAAAAGTATAAATAAAAATAATAATAAATTAGTTACGTTTACAGGATTTGATGGAAATAATTTACTTAGCAAATTTGGAAATTTAAATTTTACTGTAAATTCTAAAGAATTTAACTTTATAGAAAATATACATCAATACTGGCTTTTAATGCTAGTTGATATATTTTTTAAATTTAAGAAATAGATATTTTTGTTTTTTTTTTATAATTAATAAAAAAAATTACCCCAGGAAGAGAAGTCATGAATACAATTAATCTAAAATAGATAATGATATTTGCTAAATTATTCAAGTAAGTGTCAAAAAAATTTTTATTTATAAACACGAAACTCATCTCACCAATTCCCATACCTCCTGGAGAAATAGGAATTGCTGCCACAAAAAGTGATATAAAATTAGAAAAGAAAATATGATTCATTTTAATATCAAACATGAATATTTTTGATGATATAATATATGTTGTAAAATGAACTATAGAAAAAATTATAATAGATAAAAAAGTACATTTAAGAAAAAGCAATATATTTAATTGAAAGTATTTAATTAAATTACCTATAATTTTTATCTTTCTTAAAAATTTACTCAAATAACCAAAAATAAAAATAAAAATTACTAATAAAATCGGAAGACTCAAAGCATATTTCATATTATTTTGATTATACAAAATTAGACAAAAGCTCATCAAACCTAAAATAGACAAACCTAAAAAACCAAATATTCTATCAATTATTACCGAAAAGCTATTTTTAATTTTATTTGAATCATTTAATTTTGAGACATAGTAAATTTTTATAAAATCACCCCCTAAATTTCCAAATAAAAAGTTATTAAAAAAAGTACACATATAAAAAATTTTAAAATTTTCTAAGAATGAGTTTTTAATATTTGAGGATTTTAAGACCAAACTCCATCTATAAGCGCCTAATATATGGGTACTAAAAATCAAACAACTTAGCAATACAGTTAAAAATGTGCTTGATGTTAATTTGACAAATATATCTAAGTTAAAATGGTTATTTTCATATAAATAATAAAAGATTAAAAAAATTATTAATATTTTTGTTGATTTTATAATTATATTTATCATACCTCTATTCTTATAATAATTTATAAATTTTAGCTAATATGAAAAAAGTTTTAGTAACTGGTGGATGTGGTTTTATTGGAAGTCATTTAACTGAAAAGTTGATTGAATTAGGTTATGAGGTTACCATTATAGATAATCTATCTACCGGACGATTAGAAAATATTAAAAAATTTAAAAAAAAATTAAAATTTTTTAAGCTAGATATTATAGAAAAAAATAAAATTGAAAAATATTTTAAGAATATTGATATTGTTTTTCATTGTGCTGCACTAGCAGATATTGTGCCCAGTATTCAACAACCAAAAAATTATTATGAGTCAAATGTTACTGGTTCTTTTAATATTGTTTCATGTTGTATGAAACACAAGATTAAAAAATTAGTCTATACAGCCTCATCTTCATGTTATGGAATTACAAAAAAATTTCCAACTCTAGAAGATGAAAAAATTAATCCTGAATATCCATATGCACTAACAAAATATTTAGGTGAACAAATTATATTACACTGGTCTAAGGTTTATAATTTAAGTTGTATCTCATTAAGATTATTTAATGTTTATGGACCAAGATCACGAACTTCAGGTACTTATGGGGCAATGTTTGGAACATTTTTAGCGCAAAAATTATCAAAAAAACCATTTACTATAGTAGGCGATGGTAAACAAAGAAGAGATTTTACCTATATATCAGATATAGTAAGTGCACTAATTAAAGCATCAAAATCAAAAATATCTGGAGAAATTTTTAATGTAGGAAGCGGAAAGTCAATAAGTGTCAATTATATTATAAAATTATTAAAAGGTGATAAAATTAGAATACCCAAAAGGCCTGGTGAACCTGAGGTAACATATGCGAATATAAATAAGATAAAAAGAAAATTAAAATGGAGACCAAAAGTTAAAATTGAAGAGGGAGTGAACTTATTGCTAAATAATATTAATTATTGGAAAAAAGCACCTGTTTGGACGCCAAAAAAAATAAAAATTGCAACTAAAGATTGGTTTAAATATTTGGGATGAAAAATAAAATTATACAATTAGAAAATTTACAAACTAAAATAAATAATCTAAGAAAGAATAAAAAAAAAATAGTTCATTGTCATGGAGTATTTGATGTTGTTCATATAGGGCATATAAAGCATTTCAAAGAGGCCAAAAAAAATGGTGATAAATTAATTGTAACAATCACGTCAGATAAATTTGTAAATAAAGGTTCTGGTAGACCAATTTTTAAACAAAACAAGCGATTAGAGTTTCTTTCTCAATTAGAGTGCATTGATTATGTTTGTTTAAGTGACTCTGAAAGTGCCATCAAGGTATTAAATATAATTAAACCAGATTTTTATATAAAGGGTCAAGATTATAAAATTTCGAAAAGCGACAAAACTGGAAAAATAATCTTAGAAAAGAAAACAGTTGAAAAAAATGGTGGTAAAATTATTTACACAAATGAAGAAACATTCAGTTCTAGTAGTATTATAAATAATAATTTTACGTATACGGATAAACAATTAAAATTTTTAAACATTATATCAAAAAAATATTCATTTGATTATATTGATAAGATTTTTAAAAAAATAAAAAATCTAAGAGTATTAGTAATAGGTGAAACAATAATTGACCAATATAATTTTTGTGAGGCATTGGGTAAATCAGGAAAAGAACCTTATTTAGCATTAAAAGATATTTATGCAGAAAATTATTTAGGTGGTGCTGCAGCTATAGCAAATAATCTAGCAGAATTCTCAAAAAAAATTAAATTGATAAGTATGGTTGGAGAAAATAAAGAATATTATAATTTTATAAAAAAAAAACTTAACAAAAAAGTTGAATCAACTTTTTTTAAAAAAAAAAATAGTCCTACAATTTTAAAAAAAAGATTTATTGATAATATAACAAAGAGTAAGTTGTTTGGGATTTACTCAATAAATGATGATAATAATCCTATAAAAGAAGATAATCAAATTTCTCAATGTATTGAAAAAAATATAAAAAGAATTGATCTAATAATTATTTCAGATTATGGTCATGGTTTTTTATCAAATA
>Ga0315316_10002302_pt1 | contig 13699 bp, 20 predicted proteins | sample M160m3416metaG_FD_203702 | JGI IMG/M metagenome (GOLD analysis project Ga0315316, IMG submission 203702) | Ammonia-oxidizing marine archaeal communities from Monterey Bay, California, United States - M1 60m 3416 | ecosystem: Environmental > Aquatic > Marine > Intertidal zone | place: USA...
TTATATTATTTTTTATAGCACAATTTACAACCTCATTAAGTATTTCACCACCAAGATTATAATATTCAGTTTTGTACTTTCTATTAGAATTTCTATTATAAACTAAGCTTTGCGCCTCAACCCAGCACCTTTTTATTGATAAATAATCACTCCAATCTTCAGTATCGCCCTTCCTTAATGGCATTTTATATTTTTTCATAACATAGAATCTTCCATCCTGCGCAAATCCTATTTCTCTAACCTGGGGAAGGTGTGGGTTTCTATCATCTGGGCTCAAAGAAAGCTCATCTTCATATATACCCGAAAGTATCTCCTTATCGCTGATGCCGCCCTTGGTGTTTACTAATATATTATATGGATCATTATTTATTTCGTAAACCTTTGAAAAGCTACCTTGTCTTATTTTTCTTACAGATATTCTTTCGCCAGAGGGGCTTTTCAACTCCCCCCTGTACACATTCCATTCTCCATTATAATCTGCCCCAATCTCCTCATGGGCTTCATCTTCCATAACCTCTTCTGTTTCTGTAAAATATATATTGTCAACACTATCAGCAGCCTGCCCCTCATCAGGCGGTCCCTCTAACGGCTCCACTGCCTCTTCTATTAGCTGATCAGCCTCATCAGCCTCTTCTTCGGCATCAATTGAGTCCAAGTAGTTTGCTAGCGCTATTAGCCTGTTAATCATAATAAACCTATAAACTTTTACATTTTTATTTTCGATTTATGCGTAAAAAGTAATAGTATTTTACGTGATTATGCTGGATTAGGAGTGAGAAATGAAGCAGGATTATTATAACGCCCTTGGCATATCCAAGAATGCGTCAGAAAAAGAAATAAAAAAGGCCTTCAGGTCCATGGCTATGAAGTACCATCCGGACAAAAACAATAGCCCTGATGCAGAGAAGAAGTTTAAAGAAGTAAATGAGGCATACAATGTATTATCAAGCCCAGATAAAAAATCAAATTATGATAAATTTGGGCACGCCGATCCGGGGTCAATGAATGGACATGGCTTTGGTGGTTTTGAGGATATATTTGGTGGCTTTGGTGGCTTCGGAGATATGTTCGGACGCAAAAGCTCCAGAAGGGTAAATAAAAAGGGTTCGGATATAAGATATACGGTAAATGTATCTTTGGAAAACATATTCAAAGGAGGATCTGTTTCTTTCAATATACCAAGGAATGTGTCATGCGGGCCGTGTAGGGGAACTGGAGCGGATGGGAAGGCCATCCTCAGTTCATGTGGGGCTTGCGGAGGCAAGGGCGTTGTAACTCAAAGCACTGGATTTATGGTTGTTAACTCACAATGCAGAAGCTGCAATGGGGAAGGCTCGTTCATAAAAAATAAATGCAAAAAGTGCCATGGAAACAAGGCTGTTCCTAAAAATGAAAAGCTAAAAATAACCCTCCCAAGGGGCATAGAGGGCGGGGTGACCATGAGGCTGTCCGGAAAGGGAAATGAGTCGCTAAAGGGAGGGAGGAGCGGAGACCTGTATTTAACAATATCAGAAAAGAAACATGACCTATACACCAGAATGAGCGGCGGCAATATATCACATGAGTTAAAAATAGATTATGCAACAGCGTGTTTGGGTGGGACAAGAATAGTTAACACTTTGCATGGTAAGTGTGAAATAAAAATACCAAAGGGTACACAGCAAGGAGACACAATTAGAATAAGAGGAAAGGGTTGCTACATAATGAATAGCAGCTCTGTCGGCAGCCAATACAACAATATTGTTGTTGACATACCAAAGGATATATCTGACGAAGAAGTTGAGTTATTAGAGCAAATAAAGAAGATAAGGAAGAGCTCTTAGATTTACTCACCCTTTACATTTTGCTTATAATCATAGCTATGATAAACTGATTCAATCATCTGATCCATCTTTGCAACATGGCTTTCTGCCCAATCTGGAAGCGGATGGTTATCATCCACCATATCATGAAGCTTCTTTGCATATTCATGAATTTTATAAAGCTGTGGCTTTATCATATATGAAGACTCTTTGTGCCCACATGAATGCTCCTTATCTCCGCAAACAGTGCAGCCTGCAGAAAAAGCCTCATCTTCTGTTATGTTCGTCTCATCTAAATCAGAGAAGTCTCCCAGCCCGCTATCTGTCTCAGAAGCAGAGTCATTCATAACACATGTGGATCCCACATCCCCCTGGGATGGTTGGGCTCCAACCGCCCTACCTTTATTATCTATAAATAAATCAAATGCAGATTCGCTATCTGCCTTGCCCGGCCCTTTACCATGTACTTGTGTTATGACACCATCTATATAGTCTGCCTGCTTTTGATATCCCTTGCTATCTAGATCATTTGCAAGCTGTATAAGTTTTTCAATCATAATTATTTACCTTTTTTATATTAAACCATTAGACTTGACGGTGAAATCCTCACTCTCTTCGCCTTGCGGATACCCCAAAACATGCATCTCTACCTGAGACGGTTGGCCGCTAGGCTCATCTGGATCAAAGTGACTAATAACTCCCAAGCTTATAAAATCATCTCCAGGTCTAAACTTTTTATTTGAATCCCAATCTGGAATATTTCCAAAATCTTCCCTAAGCCAATGATCTGTTGCCCCACCATATCCGCTATGATTAGGATTTTCCCCATTGTAATCTATCTTTACATACTGGCCAGAGTCATCCCTTGCATACTCAGTTATAGAATAATCATTAGCGGTTTCTTGATAAAGGATTTTCGACCCAAATCCGCGACCTGTTTCGCTAGAATCCTCATCAAAGATAGATGTATCTTTTTTAACGGCGGGCTCTTTTGGCTCTTTGTGGCTATCTTCATCCGGAATCCAATTGTATTTTGTATCATCAATCTCTTCATTTTTAGACCACTCTTCCTTTTCTGATATTTTTAAAATAATATTATCTATAACATCAGATCTTTTAGAGAGACCAATTTTATCTAAATGATTTGCTAACTTAATTAAATCTTTAACCATAACTGCCTATACCCCTCTTGCTATATAATAAAATAAATAATAGTGCTATTGAAACAAGTCCATTTGCCTACCTGAAAGTTGGGAGTTTTCCATAGCATCAGCAAGGTCGCGCACCTCTCCTGGTGATATGTCAACTCTGCCATCACCCCTTTGTGGCTCTGCAGCGGCCTGAGGAGTCTCCCATTCTTTTTTTAACGCGATAATGTCTAATGGCGCAGCCCCTCTGGGCGGAGGAAACGAGCCCTTTAGCCATGCATTAACCCTATGCATCTTTTGTCCGCCAAACTCTCTTAGTGCCTTTTGGTAGCTTGGCCCAAGCTTTCCATCTAATATTTGATTTCTAACCCACAGCCTAAACTCCTGTGGATACTCAGACTTCTTTCTTGCGGACTCCTTAAGAAGAAGCTCTATTTGACTCGATCTTGACTTCTTCTTATCCTTCTTCTTCTTCTTGTCCTTTTTCTTTCTTCTCTTGTTTAGCTCTTTGATTTTATCTAGAAAATTATAGCCGCCTTCGCCATAATCATAGTTTGTTCTAAATGGATTTGGAGCATCTGACTTATCATCTTTAGATATTTTATTAAGATATTTTATTTTGTCAATTCTATTATTCATAGCTCAAGCTTCACTCTGTCGCATATAGACTATCGCATGGGGTAAGGTTTTTTGGCGAGCCATCTTCATTATAAAAGAAATCCTTACCTCTTTCTTGATGATGATCGCCTCCGGGCCTGCACGCCCTGCATTTGACTCTTTCTCTTTCAGTAAGCTGCTCCATGCACCACAGCTCTATTGGATAAAATGCGGCCAAGTACGAAGCCTGCCCGGAAAGACTGCACGCCAAAGTCCTCCACTTACTGCCGTCTTCCGGGCCATTAAGTTTTTTAACAATATCCCAAGCATCCGCTGGAGACATACCTTGGTTGTAAACCAAATGAGCACCAATCACAGAGCCAGCGCGATCACGTCCCGCTCGACAATGAACAAGCACCCCTCCTCCTTTTAATTTATCGATAATTTTAGATACCGGCTTATAATGTCCACAGCTACGATCTTTTCCAGTTGTCCAGGCGCTATTGCTTGTTATTAAATCGTCGTCATGAACATTTATGAACTCAAAATCTACGCCCCTGCTTCTTAAAAAATCTCTTTCGATATGATGCGGAAGCTTTTCTTTAGGTCCGCTAAAGCGCAAAACCTTTTGTATTTCTGGATTATTAGCTAAAATCCACTCAAGCTCATTTAGATCATACTGGTCAGATCTGTATATACCACCCGGAATTTTAGTAAATTGATCCGGCTTCTTCATGGGTATGGGATTTAGCCATTCACAAGGATAAGTAGTATATTTATAACCACTAGAATCTGTCATCTTGTCACCTCTGCTCTTAGCCTGAGGATTCTTTTGTCCTCTTATAGATGCAGAGTCACACTTCCAGGCCTTTAGCTGATCATCCGTTAGATAATCTCGATCATCAGCATGCTTTCTAATCAACCTACCAACATCTGTTGCGTGCTTATTCATGCCAAGTTTTAATAGTTCGTTATAAAGCTCTGATAGTTCATCCATGACGACCTCTATACAATCATTAACTGGTCAAGAGTTTTCTCTAAAGTATCGCCTTCCGAATATGTATCTCCATTATTTGTTACAATATATGCCACAACCATGCCTTTGTCTTCGGGCAGGCTCGATACACTCTGTACTATGCCCTCACTACCAAAATGCGCACATCCTGGATTTATATTCTTAATGCGCTCACCTTTTGATGGCTCATCTGTATGGCTCATTAAATGGTCGATATAATCAGCCTCTTTCGATAGCCCAATATTATCCAAATGATTTGCAAACTTTAATAATTTATCAAACATGTTTTCAATCATCGCTCAGCCCTCAGCTTCCGCCGTATGTAATCCATAACTCAATAACTTCTTCATATTCCGCCTTCTCATCATCAGTTAATTCATCCAGCGCTTTATCTATATCAAACGAGATCATTTGAACTCTTAGACCTTAAAACCTCTAATGATTTTTCAAAAAATAACATTAGATTATCTCTTTCGTCTTCATTGTCAGATATGTTATAGGCTTGCGCGAAGGCAACTGCCGTTTCTGTCGGATCTTCGTTTATTATAGATCTAAGATACGACATATCTTCTGCGCTCATAACACCTTCTGACACCTCTTCTGTGCCAAGTCTTAATTCGCCAGAGTCATAATTGGTATCCAAGCCAAGTTCTCGCGTTCTTTGCCTCATATCTGCTTCCCACATAAGCCTATGATCTGCACTTTCTGGAAAAATTTTTCTATAGCCTTTATCAGGACTACTCTGCATGCCAAGCTGTTGCTCTATATTTTTAAAGTCTTCGCGAGAATAAGTGCGATCAACTCCCTCTAAGCCTTCTTCTCCACCAGGATAGCCTAACTCTCCAGTATCGCTCATTTCATACTGTGATAGACCCCTTCCTCCGCCAGTCATGCCTTCATCCTGATACCGCATACCTCCAGAGAGCTCATCGCCTATATCCAATTCGCCATACGGATCTTCTTCAGACATTTTAATTAAAATGTTATCTAGATATCCTGCTTCCTTTGCGTAGCCCTTGCTGTCTAAATGGTTTGCGAGTTTTACTAGTTTATTAATCATAATTATTGTCCAGTTGGCCCACCGACCTGCCTCTGCTTTTCTAAACATTGTAAATCCCCCGGAGGGCATTGCTTTTTGCTAGGATACTTAGATTCTTCTTTTGGTTCAGCTAGATAGATATCGCTAAGTTTATTTATAGCCTCTTCTTTTGAAAAATGCCTATCGCCAGCCTCCTCGTTATACCACGCGACAAACCCCCAATAGTCACTACCTTCATATGGAATCCCGTCTTCATCAACAACTCTTCCGGTTCCCGCAGCTTTAGCCCAGGCATCACGCACGTCTTGACCGCTAGCCCTATCTTTGTCACTGGAAGCATGATCATTTCGGGCTATATATTCATCCCAGCTTTCCGCGCCAGAAAGGAGTGGTCTGAGTATAAGTATTTGAAACACCTGGGGCTCTGGCCTTCTCACCACGTACATTTCTTCTATCATTTCGCGCGTGAATTCACCTACATCTTTGTCGGCATCCGTATCAACTCCGCCATCTGCAATCTTCTTAATTATATTATCTATATAGCTAGCCTCTCTTCTTAGGCCTTTTGCATCAAGGTGATTTGCCAATCTTGTTAATTCTTTAACCATTACCATTCTCCTGCAAGGTGATAGTTGGTTCCTTCAATTCTTTCGGTAGGTCCATAGTATATATATTCATCAAGCTTCCCAATCCAAACAATCCAATGTTCACGATAATCTGGATCTTGATCCGGCCAAGGTCTGTTAACTATAACCTCATATGAATATGTATCAGCAGGGTCTTGCCACCCCCACTCTATAGACTCTATCACGCCATCGACTTCATAATTTTTGTTTATATATTTAGTAACGGCTTCTTTTAATTCTTCGTGATGATTCCTTAGTGGGTCACGAGGACCGATTCCACTAAGCAGCCCTCTGATTTGTTTCGGCATTACACTTTTAATTTTATAAGCTATATCTTGCCCAACATTTTTTAGATTGTCAAAAAGACCGGGCTTTTTGTCCATCATATCTGCCAAATCATGAAGCTCTCCAGGCTCTATATCAACCCTGCCGTCTCCCTGCTGCGGCTCCGAATCTGCCTTCCCCCACTCATGCCATCCCTTTTCGTTTCTATATATATGATTACACGCACGATCTGCCTTGTCCTCAACCCTATGGTAGGCCTCAATATCTTCCTCGGGAATGTCCTCCCAGCCCACGCCAATTAAATGCTTAAGGCCGAAACGGGCGAGAAAGTTCCTTAGAACCTTCTGCCTGCATTCGTTATAAGCCCACTCTTTATTTTCCTTGTCGAGCTCTGCATCTTCATCATAAGGGTCTTCATCTACGGCAATTGGCTGCGATCTATAGTCGTGGAAGCCTCTAGGCTCCGTCTTTTCTTTCAATCTTGGCCCGAGCTCTTCGTCAAGATCCCAATCATCTTGATCTGAGCTTTTTACGACCATATAATCAACATAATCAGCTTCTTTGTGCAATCCCAAAGAATCAAGATAATCTGCTAGTTGAATAAGTCTGTTGTTCATAATGCGTCTCGCTCAAATAAGTTATAAAAATTAGTAGTAATTATAACTATTGATATTTAAGACATTATTCGCAGTAAAAAACTTTTTAGAAAGCATTTTGTATACAAACTCTGGCGGCAGCTTATTCTTATCATAAAGCTCTCCGCTTAGCAGGCCTGCGTACTCCAGCGCATATATTACCCACTCACTACAATACCACTTCTCTGTGTGTTTTATTCTAAAAGGGCTGACGTGTGACAAGACCATTCCGATCCAATCATAATCCATGCCGCTTGTCTTATTATAGAACTCAACAATTCTCTCGGCCTGCTCTTTTGTTGCCAGCACATCTATAAAATCCCAATGGCCCTCGTTGTATATATTTACAATATTCTTTCTAACGCTTGGACTTTCCGGTGGCCGTATCCCAAGCCACCAATCTTTGCTATCTATGACCAACTCAACATGGCTATATTTGCTTCTTGTCCATAGCCTTATAAAGTGATCTCTTAAGAGGCCAGGTCCTTTATAAAAAGCTATCCTTACAAGTTCTTTCATAATTTAAATTTTAAACAACTTTATATCTTCTTTTGAATGATAATCGGGAGGTCTATAGTTTATATCAAAGTCATCTATATACTTATGATCGCCATACTCCCACTCTTCCTGGCGCCGCCTCTTTCTTATTATGGTCTTAGGTGCGACATCTTCATCATCAGTTATTTTAATTAACTCTTCGGAATCTTCCATTATATCTCTCTTTATTAGCTTTGTTATTTTTAAAAACGCGAAAACTCTGGGCATCCGTTTTCAATATCGTTAATATTTAAATTAAATATTCTTTTTGCTTGCGCAAGCAATCTGCCTATTTCATTATTATTAACTCTTCTATTTTAATGTAATTATTAATAGCGATAATGATTATCAAGGTTATTTTTTAACAACATTAGGCATAATATGGGGTTTCGCCAGCAGAATGGTCCGTTATATCCTCAATCTCATTTAAATCTGGAAACTCTTCTCTTAGGTAGCTATTAACTTGAAGCTGAAGAGTTACTTTTGCCGAAGCACAACCCTGGCACCCTCCGCCCAGCCTCACCTTGAGATTCTTACTTTCTTCATCAAAGCTCTCTATAGATAAAGAGCCACCATGCATATCCAGTGCGGGGTTAATATCCTCATCAATAAATTTTTGTATATCACTTAATTTCATTTTTATCCATATAATTTTTAATAGCGGCTTTTATAGCATCCTCTGCCAAAACCGAACAGTGTATTTTTACTGGAGGCAGAGACAGCTCTTTTGCTATTTCTGAATTTTTAATATCCCCCGCCTCTTCAATAGTCTTTCCCCTAACCCATGTTGTAACAAGGGAGCTTGACGCTATTGCAGAGCCGCACCCAAATGTTTTAAATTTAGCATCCTCTATAACGCCACTATCATTTATTTTCAACTGAAGCTTCATTACGTCACCGCATGCTGGAGCACCAACCACGCCTGTTCCGACAGATTTGTCGCCAGAGTCCAATGAGCCAACATTGCTTGGACTTTCAAAGTGAGCTATTACTTCCTTGGAATAGCTCAAATCACACCTCCACTGTGTCTTCTGAGGCCAACATTATTATTCCCAAAAGGTCGAGTGTGCTATCCAGCATATCAATCCTATGCCTTACGTTTTCTATATCCGAATCAAACTCAAGATCTCTTATTACATCGAGCAATGCATTATATTGATTCTTAATGTCATCAGGAGATAGCTCTATTGACATCTGACTTTTTACTGTTTCTATTTTAAGCTTTATATCCATAACAACTATACTGATTTATACTATTTTATTTAAAAAAAATAGTATAAATTATATTACCTAAACTATAGCTATTGGCAGTGCGAGGGCTTCTTTGATACGCCAGGAAGTCTAAATCGCCCGCCATCACGAAACCACCTGCAGGTTATTGCTCCATCTCTATTGCACCCGCAGGCCTCTCTTGCCCCCATTAGAGCTTCGCGGGCGCGATGATCTGCTTCGCATATATCCTTCTGAAGACTTTTGCACTTATTTAAATTTTCATTTGTCCAATAGTCATTGTCATCGTCCTTGTCATAGCACTCTTTTTCATATTTGTCAACAAGAGCATTATGAGCCTTATATGCTTCGTTATAGGCGGCAATTTGGCTTTCGCAGTTAGAGCCGCTGGTCGATGGACTTGTTGGGCCGCATTTGGACGTATAAGATTTTACCGAATCACTATAATCTACATACGCCTGCTCAACCTCATCTATAAGCTTTTTGCACCCAACGGCTTTATCGGAGTATTTTTCCCCCGGAACATACTCATGAATATTCCTGTTTTTGATACAACCTTCGCCTACAGCCTCTTGCAGCTTATCTTTAAAAGCCCCAAACAGTCTGTCGTGCCTGCTTTTAATAGAGCCGCAGTTTGCTCCATTTTTTCTTATAAGCGCATCAACCCTATCAGCCTCTTTCTTAAAGCCCGACTCATCTAGAGCGTTTGCAAGATTTATAAGATTGTTAATCATAATTATGCATTATCATCTGGATAGTTTTCATAACCCGGGTCTGTCATAAACCGAAGTCTAGTTGGCTTTTCTTGCGGCTCAGGTTCGGTATACCACTCCTCAACATCTTCTTCTGTAAGATTAGCGGCTTTTTCTTTTGCCGCTTTAAGCGTTTTCATAACAAAGCCATAATCGAATATTTTGCCACCGCCTTCCCGTGGGGCCGTTTTCTTGCTTGCCGGAGTTGGAGTAACGCCATCTGGATTGAGCCGATCTCGCCAATAATCTCCCACCCCCTCTAAAAGTCCCAAGTTCCATTCGGAAAACGCACCCCCCTGTTCGGGCGCAACCTGATCAATAGCATATTGCCAATCTTCTACGCTTAGCATATTAAGATCTTCTGCGATTTGTAGTTTGGTTTCGCCAACCCATCGCTTAGAATATCTCTTCCAAAATCCAGAATCATTCTCTCCTAAGCGCTTTGCGGCCCTATTTAGGCCAGCTAAAGTAGCGGTATCAAGCTCTTTATTAGTTCCGTCCTTCTTTGCCTCATCCCATGTCATTGCGGCAACTATTCCTTCGTAACCAGTCCACAAAACTAATCCTGCAGCAATGCCGAGCAGGCCGCCTTTCGCGACAGCCGCTGCTGCCTGTCCACCCGTATATCCGGCCCAGCCAATTATTTCGGCAACAGCGCCGCCCGTTAGCTTGCCAACTTCAGCGACAGCCTGCGCAGCCGCTGCACCTCCGGCCCTTACCCATACTCCTTGCCCAACAATATCTGCAATTATTGGCGCCACGGTTGTACTGTACATTGCTGGCGAAACCATATTCTTGGTATTCATATTTAGAAGAAGCCTTATATTTTTAATAATATGTATAAACTCTTTAGCGCTCGCCTTTCTGTTAAGCTCTGAAAGCTTCGGAAGGAGATGCCTCTTTAGACTTTCAATCCCCGCCTGAGCATCTCTCTGAACCAATTTCGGGTCCTGCTGCCTTAGCATTTTATTCCACTCAAGATACCAACGATTTATTAAACGAATAATTTCACCTTGCAATTCTATTAAAGAAATCCTGATGCCACCCTGCGCTGTTGGCTCAACCTGAGATTGTTTTATTATAGCATCAACCCTATCAGCCTCTTTCTTAAAGCCTGATTCATCTAGGGTGTTTGCCAATTTTATAAGTTCGTTAATCATTTTAACTCAATTACATGCAAAGACCCATCTTTTTGCCAAAAGACAGGAAGCCCGTACACTTTACCTTTATATGTCGACTCAGCATCGCAATAAATACTGTAGCCAACATGATTTCTAACGCTAACGTAATCAGCGTTCGGATATCTTTTAGCGGCCCACGCCCTGATCTTATCCTCGATACTACGTGGCTCTCCAGAGTCGCCACCCCTATCGCTTCCGCTCAAAAAAGCTATAGCTCCAGTTTTTCTGATTACATCACCAACAGTGGGGCTTTTTGAATCAGGGTTCATGAATATATTTCTATATGAGCTGCACCACTCTTCTACTTTTTCTCTCGAAACATGCGATGAGTTGTAGTAGATCCACCACTTACTGGTGTGATCCTTAAGCTGCCCGTTCCCCATAGCGATACAAGATAAGGCAACGGAAGATGATTTGCGCCCCTCATCATCAGGCTGGCCAACCGGAGAGGGCTTCTTTCCAAAGATTTTATCCATTTCTTTTAATATTTTATCAATATCTCTTTTTACATCCTCTTTGCTGGGCCTATCGCGACCCTCAGCATCTATAGGATAGTCGCCCTCTCCTATGTCCTTTGCGTCTTCTAAAGCCCTCCTTAGCGTCTCAACCTGCTCGCTTTGTGACTCAGACGGACCATCGCCGGGAAATCCATCTTCGAGGTTTTCTGGCCATGCCTCATCAGAAGATTCGGGGTCCGAAGAGGGCTTCGTACCGCCCCTATCATACTCTGGTGCTGTATCTTCACCCGAATATGATGGCAAAATAGTCTCTATAAGATCTTCTATTAATCTTTTAGTCTCTTCTCTTATATCTGGATTCAATAACAATATGGCAAGAAGCAGCATAACACCTGCTGCCGGATTTATAGCTGGTGCTGCCGGCGCAGCAAGTGGAGCTGCTATAGCATTTTTAATAATGGCATCAACAAAATCAGCTTCTTTATTAAAGCCTGACCCGTCTAAAGCATTTGCCAATTTTATAAGCTCGTTAATCATTTTAGAGGGGGACACTTTCCAAAAATTGAAGTACCAAGATCTGCAAACCCCTCCATAGAGGAGTCACAAGTGCTGAGATATATATTTGTCGTAACATCTTCTGATATTTCAAGAAATTCATTATTATAAGCATATTCTACAGGGCATGATTTTGTTGTGTTGGATATATTTTTAACCACAAAATTTCCCTCAGGGTCTTCGCACCTGGCGCAAGCCCATTTGTACATTCCACTATATAGAAATGATGATGCATTAAGCGACCATGGATCCACCGTTGAGTGAACTCCTCCCGGAGGGGTAACCATGTATACCGCAGTTTTTGCTGCAATGCTATCGTAACTTCCAGACACAATTGCCTCATTCAAGATTATCTCTAACTCGCTAGAAGAAAGCCCCCTTCTTCCTCGAGCCCCATGGCTCACATATAGATGGTAGGTGTAGTGGCCTGCGCTACCTTCTTTTTTCTCCGCCCAACAAACATACGTACAGGGCTCAACGCCCTCTTCGTCCTTCTTATACTCTCGCTCCAACTCGCTCATAGGCTCAACACTCTCTGCCACGTCTACTGTCGGAAGGTAAATTGGCCTACCAACCGAATCAGAGTCTGAAAGCTTTTCCTTTTCGAGAGTCTGATTTATCCAGCCCCTATTGTCATCAACAAATCTTTTTAAATTTTCAGTTTGCTCTAGCGCACTATCAGTTGGTGCGGAGGTAACCCAATCTGCGAGGCTATCGGTATCGGTATCTCTATCTCCATCTATATCCGCACCAGCATCGTATTCTCTAGGGCGCTGCTGGTACGCGTCTTTGTTGTATAAGTCCTCAACCCTTCTTAGGTCCGCCTCAGCTTCTTCCTGAGAGTAGTAATAAGCGCCACCGGCAGCTGCACCAATACCCAAAGCTGTAGCGACCCATACCCACGCAGATACGCCAGCCTCTACGGCTGGAGGGCCCCACACTGGAGAGGTCGATATAAGTTTTTCAATAGCTATAGGGCCGAGGGGCGCAAAAGCATTTTTTATTAAACCATCTATTTGGTCGGCTTCTTTTTTAAGGCCCAACTCATCTAAAGCGCTTGCAAGATTTATAAGCTTATTAATCATTCGTCTTCTGCATACTCAATTGAATCTTCATACTCTTCGGCCTTCTCTTCAAAATATACAACATCGGTCTTTGCTTGCTCAGCAACATCTTTTAGCTCAGGGAAAGAATCATTTAGGTATTCCGATGCAATAAAATAATCAGGAAATTTTTCAGCAGTTATTTCTGCAGCAATACGCTCGAATTCAGATAGGCTTTCGTCCTTATACAGGGGTTCTCCATCAGGAGTTGATAGCTCAAAGTACATATATTGCGCATCTTCCGGAACCGGATTTTGCCAATTAATTTGAACTTTTTCGGACAACAGAATCTCTGTCGCCTCTCTTTTTAGATGTGGGTAAACAGCAACCTGGTCTTCGGTCCATCCCTTGTAGTATGGCGCCAATATAGACAGAGGCTGTGGCAGCGCCGCCTTTCTAATTTTCTTTTTTCCAGTCTTCTTATCTATATATTCTTTAGCGGGTGAGCCATGAACTCTTTTTCTAAAATATGCAATCTGCTTCTCAAGATAATCACCGTCAAGTGGCGAAGACTTTTTTATAATATCACCAACCGCTCTTGATTCTTTTTTTAAACCAAGGCGGCTAAGACTCTCTGATAACTCTATAATATTTTTTAACATACTCTTTCCATGTAGTGCAGACTACTAATCTTCAATTTAATTATGAAAAATAATAGAATATATTCTACTTTATACTTAAATTATTATTTGAATAAGTATATAGTAAGCATATAGTTGGAGACTATATGTTTGAA